>Ga0193958_1000876_pt1 | contig 10342 bp, 9 predicted proteins | sample FB_1_MG_FD_140320 | JGI IMG/M metagenome (GOLD analysis project Ga0193958, IMG submission 140320) | Microbial mat bacterial communities from the Broadkill River, Lewes, Delaware, United States - FB_1_MG | ecosystem: Environmental > Aquatic > Freshwater > River > Microbial mats | place: USA...
CGGCCACAGCAGATTTTGGGCTGTATTATAAAAATGAGCGTTTACAGTTGGGCCTGTCCTCGAATTATTTGACAGAGCCTATTTTAGCCTTGAATGATCAGGCGGTGGACCATGAATTGCGTAGTCGGAATTATTTTTTATCGGGTTCTTATACCTTTGATTTGGATGGGCAGGGCGATTGGAAATTGCAGCCGACCTTTTTATTGAAAACCGATTTGACCAAATTTCAGCCAGAACTGGGGGGATTAGCGCATTATCAGGATCAATTTTATGGTGGGCTTAATTTTCGGGGGTATGATAGTAAAAGCTTGGATGCCGTTGTATTAGTTATGGGTTGGCGTTTGAATAAGCACTTAAAAATGGCTTATGCGTATGACTTGAGCGTATCGGGTTTGCGTAATTTCAATGGTGGTTCGCATGAAGTTATGTTAAATTATAATTTGCAAGAACCCATTGGTAGAGAATTACCAGCCAAGGTCATTTACAATCCCCGATTTTTATAAGGAGAAAGGGAAGGAAATAAAAAACAAAAGTAGCTCTGGACAAAGGAGCTACTTTTTTTATTCTATGGAGATAGTTTTTATCTTTGTGGGTCTTCGGCCCCAATGCCCTAAAAAATGGGGAAATAAGGGGAGCGAAACGAAGCCCTCTAAAAGAAAGTTGGCAAAAAAGCAATTTTTAATAAAATAATTGCTTTTGGTCCTCCGTTTCTATGATGACTTTGCAGCGACTAGTTCAAAAACGCAATTATTATTGGAATAATTTTTTGTATTAGCTGCTAACTTTGGCCTAGTCTTGAGATGAACAATTAAGAAAAAAGAAAAAAAGGCCTACTTGCCAAAAGGGCCTATTGCCTTTATATACGGATCATACGCAACTCTAATCTTTAAGCCTTTAGGATTGAGGGGCATTATTAACGAAAAACAACGAAATTAAACTCGGGTGCGAACATGAAAAAACAGCAAATTCTAGCCGTCATTGCCAGCACGTTGCTCCTGTTCTCTTGCGCTCCGCGCGATAATGGACAACTTATAGGTGTTATGGACCGTCCCTCTTGGTCGCCTATCAATCCTTACGGAATGCAGTACGTGCCTTCGGGTGCCCTACATATCGGTCCCAGCGATCAGGATGTCAACCACTCTTTGGTAGCTCGACCCAAACAGGTTACTATCCAAGGATTTTTTATGGATGATACCGAAATTACCAACAACGAATACCGCCAGTTTGTACATTGGGTGCGGGACTCTATCGCTCACGTGCAAATGGGCCATACTGTAGACCATCCCAATGGCGTCCAAGGCGTAGATTGGGAGGCTGAACTCGATTGGGAGCCTGGTGGAGCGCTAGATGGTATGTTCTATTCTGGTGCCGAACAATTAGGTGACCGTCGAAATATTGATACTCGTCAATTGGTTTATGATTACCAATGGTATGATTGGAAAAAAGCCGCTCAGGACTTTGATTGGAAGACAGACTTCAACCGCTTTTCTAAGGAAAAACACAATCGCGCTGATTATATCCGTAAAGATGCTATCCGCATTTATCCTGATACTCTTTGCTGGATCCGTGACTTTACTTACTCTTACAATGAGCCTATGACACGGAACTACTTTTGGCACCCTGCCTTTGATGACTACCCCGTTGTTGGAGTGGCTTGGAAGCAAGCCATGGCATTTTGTTACTGGAGAACTAATCTTTGGAATGCTTTTGAGGAAGTGAATACTGAGGATTTCCGTCTTCCCACAGAACATGAATGGGAATATGCTGCTCGAGGTGGCCGTGAATTGGCGCCCTATCCTTGGGGTGGATATTATGTTCGTAACGCTAAAGGCTGTTTGTTGGCTAACTTTAAGCCCGGTCGTGGAGATTATGCTGCAGATGGTGGCACATATACTGTAAAAGGTGATGCTTATTTCCCTAACGATTATGGTCTTTACTGTATGGCTGGAAATGCTTCTGAATGGACGTCTTCTGCCTTTTATGAAAATGCATACGCATTTGTCCATGATTTGCAACCCGATATTCGCTTTGATGCAGAAGAAGATGATCCTAATACTTGGAAGCGTAAAGTGATCCGTGGAGGCTCTTGGAAAGATATCATGTATTATATCCAAACAGGAACTCGTCATTGGGAATATCAAGACACAACTAAGTCTTACATCGGTTTCCGTTGTGTATTGACTTTCTTAGGTCGCTCAATCAATGACTTCAACTAAGCTCTATCTTAGTCTAAGATACCAAAGGCTCTACATCTGTAGGGCCTTTTTTATTATTGTTTGGGGCCTGCCGCCAAAGGCGGCCGGGCCCTTACAGGGCTCGCAGTTTTGCTCGGCCCTTCACGGGCTGCGCCCGCTAGGTCTGCGGCTTCGCCGCCCCCTTACAGGCCCCTAGGCCTGTGGGCGCTTTGCGCCCTGCAAAATGTAAATAAACACTAAACGCAGGCTATCTAGTGACTCAAAAAAAAATCTCTTTTTTTAAACAAAGAACTGTAACTAATGCAGATTAGCTGTATTAAGAGAGTAGAATTGATAGCCAAAAGGTAACCGTAGAGGCTAAAAAGCCTGAAAAAAAAAGAAAAGACTCCAAATAAAATTTGGATAAAATAGATAAAGAAAAATCGAAAAAGTCCATAAGAAGGGGCACTCAAAAAAAATGTTATAAAAAGTGTAACGGTTTTAAGAAATTGTCTTATACTTACGAACCCTTAGCCTCAAGGAGGCCCTCGAGCTAGGGGCACACTATTATTACTTTCTTTATTATTGATTGAGAAAACCCTTTTCATTCACTAACCATTTAAAACTTTAGCGTCATGAGTTTTATTCATTCTAGTGGCTTCGCTTACATCAAAAACTTGATTATCGGTGTGGGTGCATCTGTTGTACTTGTAGGAGCCCTCTTTAAAATCCAATCTTGGCCTTACGCTTCTGAAATGTTGACTGCTGGTCTTTTGACAGAGGCAGGTCTATTTATCATGATGGGTGTTCTTCCTCCCCACAAAGAGTACTACTGGGAAAAACTATACCCCGGACTAGATTCTCATGGTGGATCAATCGAAGGAGCTCTAGGATCTGGTAGCGGATCTAGCTTTGACGGCGATGCACTTAACGTAACTATTGAAAAGTTGGGTAGCCAGATGGGTAACATCAAATTGGATACTACTGGAATCGAGAATCAGCAAAAAGCGATGATCGGTGAACTACAAACTATGGCTAAGAGCATGACTTCTTTGAAAGCTCTTCAAGAAGCTGACTTTGGTGAAATCAAAAAAGTAACTCAGGGTGCTGGCAAATTTGCTGCTGCTTTGGGTCAGGCTGTAGAAAGCATTAGCGAATCTCTAGAAGATACTCGCGTATACAAAGAGCAATTGACTCAGTTGAACAAGAACCTAAAGTCAATGAACTCTGTCTACGGTAATGTTCTTTCTGCTATGGGCCAAAAAGCCTAATTTCTAGCATAAAGTACAGAAACTGAATTTTGAATTCCAAAAAATCATTATAAGCTATGGCAATTCCAAAGGAGCCACGGGCACTGATGATTAACCTGATGTACCTCGTACTGACGGCTATGTTGGCCTTGAACGTCTCGGCCGAAATCATCAATGCCTTTTTTATGCTCGATAAGGGTATTAAACACACAAATGAAATCGTTGATAAAGGCCTTGAGGGGACAATTAAAGCGATGAATAGCACTGCTAAAGAAAAACCTGCATTAAAGCCTATCGCAGCAGCAGCAGAAACTGTACCTGCTCAAATTGAAGAGCTATTGGTATATATCGATACACTTCGTGTAAATATCACTAATGGATCTGGTGGACTATACTCTACTGAAGACCACAAAGCAACGTGGGAAGGTAAAGGGTTTCAGATCGGTAAAATCGTTACAGGCGAAGAAGAAAAACTCGACGGTAAGCCTAAGGGTAAGAAAAATAAAGATATTACTCAACGTCTTTTGGTAGATGAAGGCAACGGTGCTAAGTTGAAAGAACTTATTGGATCTACTCGTACTAAGTTGATTAAAGTGATTGACGATATTGTTGCTTTGAACAAAAAAACACCTATGAAGGGGGTTAAGTTCAAGGAATCTGAGATCGAAGAGCTTAAGAAAAACTTGGTACTGGAGGAGATTGATGATAAAGTCTGGGAAGATGCTGGCAAGCCCTCTTGGGAAGCTTATGTATTCGGTTATATGCCCGTAGCTGCTTGTTACCCTCTTTTCCGTAAGTATCAGAATGATGCAAAAAATGCTGCTGCTCAGGTGATCAACTTCTTGTCTAACAATATGGGTAATAAAGTTCTTGTTTATGACAAGTTTGATGTATTCTCTTCTTCTACTAAGCCTTATATCCTTTTGGGAGAGACTTATGAAGCAGAGATTGCTTTGGGTGCTTACTCTAGCCAAGCAAAGTTTTCTGTAAATGTTGGCGGTCGTGCCTTGCCTATAACAGATGCTAAAGCGAAGTTTACTGCTAAGCCTAGCTCTGTAGGTACTCAGAAGTATACGGCTACAATTACTGTAGAAAATCCCCTTACTGGCGAAACTGAGCGCGTAAGCAAAGAATTTGCTTATGAAGTAGGTGTACCTTCAGTAACTGTTGCTGCTGACAAGATGAATGTATTCTACATTGGTGTAGATAACCCCATCTCTATTGCTGCTGCTGGTGTTTCTTCAAATGATATTGCTGTATCTGTTTCTGGTAGTGGTGGTGCTAAGCTTAAGCCTGCTGGTAAAGGCAAGTATATTGTGAACGCTACTAAGATGACCAAAAAAGGAGCATACTGTAATATTGTTGTGACCAACAAGAAAACAGGAAAAGCCTTGGGTTCTTATCCCTTCCGTGTGAAGCGTATTCCCGATCCTATTGCTATCTTGACTAACGGTAAATCAGATGGAACTGTAAAAGCTGGTGAAATGCGCGTACAAAGAGGTCTTATTGCTAAATTGCAAAACTTTGACTTCGATGCACAGTGTAAAATCCAGAGTTTTACCATGTACTACACACCTCCTCGTCAGGATCCTGTTCCTGCTAAGAACAATGGTGGTACATTCTCTGGTACAGTATTGAACTCAATCCGTTCTGCTAAACCTGGTGGATCTTTCCAATTTGTTGATGTGAAAGGTCGTTGTCCTGGTGATGCAGTTGGCCGTAAACTAAACGGCTTGGCTTTCCAAATTCGCTAGAAGTTTTTGGTAGCTGAATAAAATAGAAGTTGGTTGTCTTTCGTTAATTTAAGGAAGCAACCAACTTTCTTTATTAGTGATAGAGGCTCCACAACCAAAATCACTTCCTTCGCATTCGGTGAGTCTTTCACAAGCGAGAGAAAGATTACGCTTTTTTTCTTTCTTAACATTTAACTCACTCTGAGGCCTTAGCTAAGCCTCGCACTTAAATTGTTAAATTCAATGAATGCTACTGCCTTATTTCAGTCTGCCTTGGTATTTATGTTTCTGTTGGCTGCTAACCTAACAGTTTCGGCACAAAGGATGCCTATTGGCACTACCGAATCAAACAATCCAATTCAGGAAACACCTCGTGACGATATCTATGAGCGTCATATCAACTCTAAAAAGTTAGTGATCCCTTACGATTTCTTGCATGAGAAAGATGTCTTTTGGGAAAAACGTGTTTGGCGCCTTATTGATGTGCGTGAAAAACAGAACCATCATTTTGCTGCTGTGGCGACTACTGGTCGTAAGCCTTTTATCATGATTCTTTTGGATCATGCTCGCAAAGATGATATTGCTGCATATTCTGTACAAGGTCTAGAAGGTGCTGATGGAGATAACTTTAGTAATCCTATTCCTAAAGAAGAAATGCAAACTCTAGGAACAAAAATTGACACAGTTGTTACTTTTGATCCTGAGACACTTGAAGAAATCATTGAGCCTGTAGTAAATCCATTTAACCCTGAAGATGTGCGTCAGTTCCGTCTTAAAGAGGTATGGTTCTTTGATGAAGAGACTTCTGCTATGGATGTGCGTATTCTTGGTATTGCACCTATTCAAGATCGTTATGATGATAATGGGAACTTCCTAAACTCGGGCCCTATGTTTTGGGTATACTACCCTGATATTCGCCCTGTTTTGGCCCAACATGCTTGTTATAATCCTACCAATGACTTGAATACAATGAGCTGGGAGGATGTTTTTGAAGCAAGACATTTTTCTTCTTATATTATTAAGGAATCTAATGTGCATGATCGCCGTATTCAAGACTATAAGTCAGGTGTGGATGCTTTATTAGAAGCAGATAAAATTAAGGAACAGGTTCGTGACTATGAGCATGATCTCTGGACATATTAGACTGCAGTCCATAAGAATTCAATTTTAAAGGGCTCTATTTTAAGAGGCGTTCTATACGAATAGAACGTCTCTTTTCGTTTTTAAAACAGCTGGAAGTGTATAATGGTCTTATTTATGCCTGTTGCAGGGCCCTTTAGGGCCCGCAGGCTGAGGGATGGAAAGTGGTGCGGTGCAGCCGCAGACCAAGGAGCCGAAGGCGACGCAGGGCCGAGCGAATAGCGAGCCACGACACAGCCCGACCCGCCCGAAGGGCGGGGCAGCCCCAAAATAATTAACCAACAAAAATAATAGTTATAGAGATAAGCTTTACTCCTAACAAGTTCAAAGAAAAGGCATATAGATATACCTGTCGAACTCTTTAAAAAACAATACTATGGCTTATCCAAAATTGATCATTTGGGCCTTGTTTATTATTGGCCCCCAGCTGCTTTTTGCACAATATACATTTGAAGTTCCAGCAGATGAGAAGCAGGAGGCAAGCCGTCAGGCTGCACCACCGCTTTTGCAATATTCTCATTTAGAGGAACGAGATGTATTTTGGGAAACTCGAATTTGGAGAGATATTATTGTGGCAGAAAAAGCCAATCAACATTTTTCTGCAATAGATCAAGAGCTAATTTCTGCTCTGATGAAGGCGGCAAACCATGGAGAAATTACACTTTATCATCCTATTGATGATCGCTTTAGTCAACCATTATGCCCTGCAGAACGGAAAGCAATTATGGGGGAGACAGATACAACAACGGTCATTGATCCAGAGACTTTAGAGGAGGAACATGTTGCGATCTATACGCCTTTGAATCCTCAAAATGTGGTGGCTTATCGTCTTAAAGAAGTTTGGTATTTTGATTTACAAAGAGGACAATTAGATGTTCGAATTTTAGGAGTTGCTCCAATTGTAGAAGAATATGGAGAAAATGGTGAGTTTTTAGCTCGTCGACCACTTTTTTGGGCTTATTATCCCGATGCTCGACAAGCATTGGCTAAAAGTCGAAGTTATACGCCCTACAATACACCTATGAGTTGGGCTGATGCACTTGATGCTCGTTTTTTTAGCTCTTTGATTATTAAGCAATCAAATTTGCAAGACCGCCGAATTGAAGATTATGCTCAAGGTATGCAAGCTTTGCTAGAGGCAGAGAAAATACAGGAGAAAATTAGAAATTTTGAACATGACCTATGGACCTACTAAAGGCAAAAGGGCTACCGATCATCGGTAGCCCTTTTGCTTATTCTTGAGAGTGATACAAATACTGAATTCTGGCTTTAAATAAGCTGTCTAGCTTAGGATAATTACAATTTTTCTTAGCTAGACTAAAGTGCAGTTGGTTAATTTTTAAATCGACTTCTAACGTGCTGCTGAGCTGAAATTGCTCTCGAATTTTATCTCGTGCACGATCACTATAATTAAACTCAAGACAATGAAAACCATTTTGCTCTTGCTCATTTAAACATTCGCAGGTTTTTACAGCCAATGCAGCTAAACGGACTTGATGTAGAACGCCCAACTGACGAAGTTGAGTATCCAAAACGTCTGCTTCTAAGATGTGTTCTATTGTCGTGTTTTTTCGAAAATCAGCTTCTTGAAGAACATAAATGGTCCCCAAAATGCCAAAAGCTAAAGCAAAAAGAACAATAAATAGAGATAAGAAAGGAGGCTTTTTTTTCATAAATTTAATAGTTGGCTTTAGTTAAGAGGCTACTGCTAATCGAATGTATAGACAGAATAAACAACATTTTATTTCTTGACAGCCTTTTGCTGCTTTTCTCGCTCTAATGTTCCCACCAAGTTTGAAATTTGTGCCCGACGAACGCTATTGGTATAGGTCATAATTCTAAAGTACTTACTACTTTTATAATCAACTTTCCACTGCGAATAAGCCTCTTCTGTTTCTCCTAAAGTCTTGAGCATATTCTTATTGTTCTGAACCAATGGTAACTTAATGATCAAAGGCATACGAGTATCAATTTTTCGTTGTAGCTCAAAAAGTAAGGCAACATTTTTAACTCCCCCAGCTTTGGCTTGTTCTACATACTTAAAAACATCGTCCATTTCCATAATCGTTTTGCGTAAACTTCCGGCTAAACTTTCTTCTTCATTTAGCCATTTTTTTGCCATTTCACGACTTAGGTTTTCATCCGAAAGTTGCTCCTCTGTTTCTACTTGTAGACCCATTTTTTGCCAACTTTTTAACTTTTCTTGAAGTACTACTTCTTTGAGGACAAATCCCCCAATGATTAGGCCTAAAACTATGGCCAAAGCAATCATCGTTTTTTTCATTTCTGTTTGATTTTTTTGGGGCCCGTGGCCGCCCTTTATAATGGGGCGGCCGCCGCTATGCTTTGCGGCTCGCAGGTCTGCTCGGCCCTTCGCGGGCTTTGCCCGCTCGGTCTGGCCTTCGGCCACCGCTCCGCAGCGCTGGGCCAATTGCCTTCCTGCGGTCGGCCAAACCCCTATTAAAGTTTATACTTAAAGCTTTTATTTCCCTTGAGCAGTTCTATTTCTGGACTATCTCTGGTATAGCGATAGGTTTCCCATTTGATGGGCTCAATAATTCGACCGCCAACAGCTACCACGCCCCATTTTCCTCCTTTTTGGACCAAGAAACGGCCTTTGGGCAAAATGACAACATCCTCATATTTTGGCGGCAACAAAATCCCTTTTTTTAAAGAAACCACGCCCCATTTTTCTCCGTCAGCAGCAAAGAAGTATCCTTCTTTTCTAAAATCAAAGTTGGTAAAGGCTGGCGCAATAAGTTCTCGGTTTTGTGCATCAACCACGCCCCATTTTCCTCCTTTTTGGACCATGAAAGTATTGCGATCAATAATATGGAGTTTATTGTACTTTTTGGGAGGGATCAAAATGTCTTTTTCTACATTGGCCACTCCCGCCTTTCCATTAAGCTCAATAATAAAAAGCTGATGGCGCAAAAAGTATTTGATGCCATCATAGGCAAAGTTAAAATACCCTTCACCTTCATACATATAGTCTTCTTTGCCCTTATAACGGGCCATAAGTTTGTAGTTGTCAGGGTCAACGCCAATATCATCATAAATAGGGGCCAAAATAGTATCTAAATTCCCTAGAGAATCTAAGCGCAAAAGTCCATATTTATCATTTTCCAAGACTTTCAACCAACGCAAGGGCAAGAAAGAAAAAGGCTCTAGCTCTTTATATTTTCGGTCAATGACTAATTGGCCCTTATCATCAGCTACCCCCCAAAGTCCATCTTTATAAACTGTGAAAAACTCATTGAAGTACTCAATGCGCTCAAAGCTGAGTTCAGGCTGCAATTCGCAAGGATTGCCATTTTGGGCCAGCCAATTATAAACGGACCAAAGTTGTTTGTCTTCTTGACGAACTAAAGAGTATTTAGGGGCTAAATTATCATAGATATGAGCAAAACAAATAGGAATATACTCCTCTCCATGAATAGTTAAAATGCCCCATTTATCCCCTTGAAGTACCTTAAAATAGCTACCATCAAACATGATTTCATCATAAATAGGCGCTAACCATTCACTGCCATCCTCGTTAAAGATGCCATATTTTCCTTCTGTTTCGACAAATATACGGGCGGGGTCTAGTTTATAACGATAATTGACTTTATCATATTTTGGGGGGATCCAGGCACTAAGATCTTTATGCAAAAGCCCCCATTTTCCATTTTTCAGGATTTCATAATAGCGTAAATCTTGTTCTAGGCGAAACTGATACTTAATACTATCATAAGCAGCGGGACTAATAATTTCGCCCGTTTCTCGCTCATAAAAGCCCCAAAGGGTTTTTTCACCCAATTTGACTTTATAAATATTATCCATCAAAAAACTGCTGTCTGGCCGTTGAGCGACTAAAGGCCCAAAAAATAGGAGTGCAAAACAACATATAAAAGAGAATCGAATCATAAGAAAGTATTTAAGTAGCTAGACTGAAGTTCAGGATGAAGGCCAAGCCTTATTGGCCCAGCGCTGCGAAGTGGGTGGCCGTAGGCCAGACCAAAGCCGCCAAAGGCGGCTGAAGGGCCGAGCAGACCTGCGAGCC
>Ga0193958_1000877_pt1 | contig 10326 bp, 11 predicted proteins | sample FB_1_MG_FD_140320 | JGI IMG/M metagenome (GOLD analysis project Ga0193958, IMG submission 140320) | Microbial mat bacterial communities from the Broadkill River, Lewes, Delaware, United States - FB_1_MG | ecosystem: Environmental > Aquatic > Freshwater > River > Microbial mats | place: USA...
GCTAATGTATTTGTCGAGATTACACCCAGTGCCATAGTTGCAATAATAGATTTTTTTAAAAAGTTTTTCACTCTGTTCCTTTTAAGTATAAAATTTAATAAAAAGAATAATAGTATAATTTATTTTACTTTTTTGTTAAAAATATGTTTTTTTATTAAAAATAACAGTTAAATGTTTTATTTTATATATAATTATTTTTTAGAGACTAAAACAGAGGTGAAAGATGTGTCTCTTTTTGCATTACTATCAAATGGGCTGATTCTAACTAACCTGTAAATGGGTTTGTAAACACTTCATTTGATAGGCATATAAAACCACTTTTTAATTTATGTTTTCAAAACATTTATTTAATTTTTTATATTTATTCATTATATGAAATTCCCAAGCTTTATCTTCTAATGCAATTTTATTTTTATCTGCATATTTATAACTAAACACTTATAAAATAAAACAAAGTGTTTGTCATTACTGGGCTTGATTGGGTAATCTATCTTATGCTAAAAAAGATGGATACCCGTATCAAGTACGGGTATAACTTAAGAATATGATTAAAATTAAATATTGCAATTTACATGCTTTCTGCTATAGATAATTAATCCTTATCACTTTTCAAACTCTCTTTTATTTTCTCTTCTTTTTCTTCAAGCTTTTTTTTCAAGTACACTTTGCCAAAAAAAGCCATTTTGAAAAGCGAAAGCATAAACTATAAAACCACTCATAGCAACTTCATTTAATTGGCTAATCACTCCCATAAATACCATAGGAGAGACAAACATAGGTTTTATAAATTTTCTGATATTAAATTTAAACTCCTCTTTATCAAGTTCATCAAAAATATATTTTGAAGCCATTCCAATTAGCATTACAATAAATAAAAACCCCTCAAAAAAATAACCTCTCTCCTCTTCACCTTTTGCTATGCTCTCACTCGATAAGTAAATATCATAACCCCAAAAAGAGGCAATAGTTAAAACTACTCCACCTACAAATATTAAAATTTGTCTTTTGAAACTCCACGATGGTTTAATCATGAAAATCAAAGCTAAACTTACAAAAAATAGAGTTATATATAACATTAAATTTCTCCTTTATAAAATATAAATTCACCACCATTATCGTGAGCTAAATCTCTTATAAGAGGTGTATCTCCCGTTTCTCTATGGATATTTGATTGTAAATAAACTTCCAATTCACCCAAACTTACAACACCATTTCTATTATAATCTGCTTCACCTTCTCTAATAGCTTTTAAAAAGTAGTATGTCAAAATACTATGATTATCCCATTTAGAACCCATTACAGTATCTTGTCCACTTGAACCAGCAGTTATAATATCTCTTCCATATAAATTTAATTTATCTTTGATTAACTCTATCGTATCATCTTTTAAATCACCATTTTTCTTTGTTAAATCTACAATATTACCACTATAACAAGAGTCTAAAACTATTAAAATCTGTTTTGCTTTAATATATTTAAAGTATTGATTATCTACTATTTGGTCTAAATCAATCATATTAGAGTAATTTGTTTTATGTTTCACTCCATAGGGTACGATATAAGCTGATTTTTCACTATTTGCCATCTCTCTTTGGTATCCGTGACCTGAAAAAAATATAAATAGTCTATCACTTTTCTTTATCCTATCTGTGATAGTTTCAGTTAGCAAAGCCTCTATATTCTCTTTTGTAGCTTCTTTATTATGGAGAGTAAAAATATTATCTTCATCAAAATTAAAGTGTTTTATTAAAGTATTTTTTATCTCATTAACATCTCTAATCGCATAAGGAAGTTTTTTAAATCCACTCTCCTTTGAATAATCCTTTACACCAATTAAAATTGCAAAATCTTGACTATCTTTTAGCCACTCTTTTATCTTTTTAATCACATAAAAACTATCACCTTTATTAATAACATCTTGATAATTTAAGTTAATACTCTGAGGTCTATTTTTAATCCCATCTATACTATAAGCTAAAATGCTTATCTCATTTTCACCTTTTTGAAGTTCAATTTTTTCATTTAATTGATAAACTTTTTCATTTTTTACTTCAATAGTTTTGATAACTCTCTCATTTAAAAATATCTCTATCTTTTTGATTCCTTGTTGTCTCTCTCTAATTTCTCCTATTAAGTTGAGCTTATTTATATAAGTAATTTGACTTTTAGGTTTTAACATTCCTTTGTTATGTTCAAAGTAACCAATAAAAACTTCTGGAGGCAGAAAATTTGTAATATCTGCATATTTAACTATCTCTTCTTTTGATATAATCTCTTCTGTTTCACCTAAAAATGAAGCTAAAAGATTTGGTTTTTTATAGATACTCTCATACTGTTTAAAATCATAATTTTTTCCATCAATTACAAAAGAGATATATTTATCTCCATTTTTTGATGAATCATAAAAGTTATTTTCATCATAAATCACCCATTCACCATCTGTAAAAGGAATAAGTGTTAAATATTTATTAGTTTTAATATTCCAAATTTTTATAGTTCCATCTGCACTACCTGAAATTATAAACTCTCCATTTGGACTAAAGGCTACTGAAGTAACCCAATCACTACGACCTTTAAAAGTAGTTATCTCTCTTTTCTCTTCTATATCCCATAATTTAACTCTGTTATCATCTGAACCAGAAGCGATATATTTTCCATCTGGACTAAAGACTACTGAATAAACACTTCTACTATGACCTTTAAAAGTGAATATCTCTCTTTTCTCTCTCATATCCCATAATTTAACTCTGTTATCATCTGAACCAGAAGCGATATATTTTCCATTTGGACTAAAGACTACTGAATAAACACTACTACTATCACCTTTAAAAGTGAATATCTCTCTTTTCTCTCTCATATCCCATAATTTAACTCTGTTATCATCTGAACCAGAAGCGATATACTCTCCATTTGGACTAAAGGCTACTGAAGTAACACTATTACTATGACCTTTAAAAGTTGCTATCTCTTTTTTCTCTCTTATATCCCATAATTTAACTGTCTTATCCCTTGAACCAGAAACGATATACTCTCCATTTGGACTAAAGGCTACTGAATTAACATCATTACTATGACCTTTAAAAGTTGCTATCTCTCTTTTTTCTCTTATATCCCATAATTTAACTGTTTTATCCCTTGAACCAGAAGCGATATATTTTCCATCTGGACTAAAGGCTACTGAAAAAACATCACGACTATGACCTTTAAAAGTGAATATCTCTTTTTTCTCTTTTATATCCCATAATTCAACTCTATTATCATCTGAAGCAGAAGCGATATACTTTCCATCTGGACTAAAAGCCACTGAATTAACTTCTTTAGAATGACCTTGTTGAACATAAATTTTTACTTTAGATTCTTTATTGTCATTTATATTACTTACATCAACATTTTTCACACATCCACCCAAAACTACCAACAGAACCATAAAAATAATAAACTTAAACTTCATCATATCTCTCCCTTAAATTCAGATAAAAACATTCTACCCCATTTGAATAATCCTGATTATCTTTTAATGGTATCGATAAATCTACTTTTGATATAGCTAAACACTTTGTTTTATTTTATAAGTGTTTTAGTATAGACTTTTTTTAACTCTCTCTCTATTTAAATTTTTTTATTTCATCTACACTAAGCCCAGTAATGAGTGAAATAGTATTTAAATCTATTCCTTGAGATAATGATTTTTTTACAATCTCTATTTTTGCTTGTTTTTCACCTTTTTCAACTCCCTCTCTAATTCCATCAATTTTACCTGCTCCATAATTTGAGTTAATTAAACTATTTTGATACATTAAATCCTCAACATATCGCTCATAAGCTATCTGTTTATCTCTAGGCAATTTCATAATATCTAACTTCTCTTTTGCCTCTTTTATCCCTTTTGCACTGAACTCATCTTTTATATCTTCATTTTTTAAAAAATATATCCACTCATCTAAGCTATCTTTTGCTTTGTCATCAAAATTTTTAACTTTTATTAGATAGTATTCAGGATAGAGTTTTGATATTTCATCTTTGCCGTAGAGCTCTTTTTGTTTATCATTGAGTTGTAACTCATCGTGATTATGAATTCCCTCAAATTTAGTAGTACCTTTATAGATATAATCTTTTCCTATTCCTAAATCAAAATATAAAATATTAACTGAAATTACTTTCACAACTGAACTATAATCCTCTTTTGTTTTTATATGTTCTGTTATAACTTTTGAAGTGCCATATAGTATTCTTTGTAAATAGTCATACTCTGTCGCATATTGAAGCTCTATTATAATAATTTCATCTTTTTGATTTTTAACTTTTAAATCGACTCGATTATATTTATCATCTCTTAACTCTTGATTGCTTTCGCTCTCTAATATTTCAAGTATTTTTATATCAATGAATAGTAATTCACTTAAAAACCCCTCTAATATTCCAAAATTTGCTTTACTTCTAAGTAGTTTTTTAATCGCCCAATCAAGGCTTATAAGTCGTCGTTTCATAATTAACCCTCAATCAATCTTTTTTCAAATTCTCTTTTTTATTTTTCTCTATATATTCAGCTAATAACACATTAACTAAAGTTGAAAACTTATTTATACCTTTTTTTTTAGCAATTAAAAGAGCCTCTTTTTGTCTTTCTTTAGGCACATAAACCGTTGATTTTTTTATATCATCTTGCATAAATACTCCTTTTTTAATTTTACATATTTCAATGTTATAAATCAGTTAAAAGACATTTAAAAACATATTATAAACCGTCATTTAAGTATATATAAAGTTATTAAGACTTATAATTTTTAAATCAAAGGAGATAAGCAATGCAAGAGTTAATTAAAATAGAAGTTAAAGAATTTAAAAATAGTGAAAAAATTAATAGTGTAAATGCTAGAGATTTATATGATTTTTTAGGTCTAAATAGAAAGTTTACAGATTGGATAATATATCAAATTAAAAGAGGTATGTTTGATGAAAACATCGATTTTATCACGAGTTCACAAAAATGTGAAATTGCAAATGGTGGTTATAAAATGATTAACGAATACTATTTAACTCTTGATACAGCAAAAGAGATTGCAATGATGAGTGGAACGGCTAAAGGTAAAGAAGTTAGAAACTATTTTATAAAAGTTGAAAGAGAGTTTTTTAAAATGCGTGAGACTTTACAAAACAGAAAATCACTAAATCAGACAAAAGTAAATCTAAAAGATACTCAAGTTAGAGAAGCTTTTTTTATCGCTTTTGATGGCAAATGCTACTACTCCAAAGAGACACTTACAAAAACGCATTTTCACATTGACCATATTTTGCCAAAATCAAAAGGGGGCGAGGATATTCTTTGCAACTTAGTCCTTTGCAAACCTGAAGTAAATCTAATCAAAGCCGATAAGTATGAGAGTGATTTTGTGCAGAAACATCAGAGCTTTGTAAATCAAAATTTTGCTCCAAAAGTAGAATCGATACTGAATTTAATCAGTTCAAAGACTCAAATAGATTTAAAATATCTCTTTAACTCTGGCGTGATGAATAAACTAATCGAGCTTTACGGAAAAGAGTCGATAAAAGAGCTGTATAGCAATTTAATTCCAAATCTAAATTATAAAAAAAGTAAAAAAGAGAAAAACTTAACAACAGAGTATTTTATAGAGAATCATGTAGTCTCAAAAAGAGGCAAAAAGTTAGCTACTGTTGATTTATATCAAAAGTATTTAGAGTTTTGTGTAGAAAATCAAATTTCAAGCTATAACAAAATCCAATTTTTTAGAATCTTTCGAGAGATAAAGAGAGTTCCGAAAATAAATCTATTAAGTGTTAGTAGATTTGCAGGAGTGCGAAAGAGATATTTTGAGAATTTAGAGGTAATTCTTTAGTATCACTTAAAGTGTCAGTTTCTATATATTGCTAGTTTTAAAACTAGCAACTTCTAATAGATAGATTTTACTATCAAATACATTTTCATTATATATTTCAAATTTTTCTTTTTTATTAATATCTATTTTTTCTGAATTTATATCGATATTTTCAATTTTATCTATATTGATTTTTGATTTTTTAGCATAAATAATTATCTTTTTTACTTTTTGTAAATCTATATTTTTGTTAAATAATCTTGAATAGATAAGAATTTGCCAAAATATATCACGATTTTTAAAAATATTATCTTTTAGTTTATATTTTGCATCAATAATATGAAAAATATTATTCTCTTTTATTAAATAATCAGGGTATTGATAAATTGGATTATTTTTATCTTCTAGTAAGTTATTTTTAATATCTAGCTTTTTATTCTCTTTATTAAATATACTCTTTTTATTTTCATCACCCACATATAAATTATCTCCATATCCACTTAGTTTTTTATAAATAATTGCTTCAAACATTTTAGTTAAATCAATTTTTTTTAAGAAAAAAACTCCCTCTTTTAATTGATTATTAAATATATTTTTTGCAATTTCATATATAATCAAGTTTTTTTGAATCTCTTTTAAATTTTTATATTTTATGAAATAATTTTGTAAATTATCTAAAGTTATCTTATCTCTTTTTAAATGCCTACTACTCGATATTTTACGCAAAAAGTTATATATTTTATTGATAATTTTTTTTATCTCTTTATACTCTGATAAATTTTCAAATATTTTAAGTCTCTTATCTTTTAAAAATTCAATCAAAGAGTAGATAAAAATTATTAAATCTTCTTGATGTGCTATTTTTACAAATTGATAATTTTTAAGTGGATTACTCTCTAATCTATTAAGCTCTTCAATCTCTACTCCTATCTTTTTATCAGAACAGACAATTTTATCTTTTAAGTTTCGTTTATAATTGAGTAGATAGTTATAGAGTCTATTTAACTCTTTTTTATAAAAAATAGCTTCTAGTTCTAAAAAAGTTTCCCCTTCAAACTCTTTCAATCCCTTAAATTGAATGTCTTTTGATTCTATATCTCTATTATAGAGTTTAAAAATATTAATAGATAATTTTTCTATTTTTTTAAAAGTTTCTATTTTTGATAATTTAGAGTTTATCAACTCAATATCTTTTGGAAGTATAAAAACAGATAGATTGTATTTATCCTCCATAATATCAATATATGTCGTTAAGTTACTAACATAGTTTTTTTGTCGTTTAAAGTTATCATCAATAGAGTTATTTTTTATAAATTCAATAATTTTATCGACTACTTTTTTATCAATATTTTTATTAAATAATTCTCTCTTTATAGATTCATTTAAATGTTTAGTTAAATCGCTAAAAGCTAAATATATATTTTGTTTTTCAATTTCAACTAAAAACATCAATATTCATAAATCCCAAGTTCGTGTAGAATTTTATAATTTATCTCTTTATTTTCTATATCTATTTTTAACACTCTTTTACTCCTTATTTATAAATATCACCTCTAAAACCGATATTCTCTACAATGGATATAATTACTTCTCCATTTTGATTATATGAAAAAATAATTCTAATATCTCCTTTTCGTATTCTAAAAAGTTCACCATCATTTCCTATAAGTTTTTTTAAATCTATATTAATATCTTCTCTATTTATAATTTTTTTCATAGCTTTGAATATAAGTTCGTCTATCTCTTCCTTAGATATTTTCGACAAATTTTTTTTAAGAAATTTAGTAGCTATTTTTTCATACTCTATCTTTAATATCATATTTCAAAAATTTTTGTATAGCTTTTATCAATTTCTCTATCTTCTTTGGATACATTTTTCATAATATTTAATATCTCTTCTCTCTCTTTATCATCAACTAACTTTATATGAGAAGTATTAAAACTATTAACTTTATCTTTCTCCTCTTTTAATTTATCGCTTAAAATCTTTTCTATTAAATCAGAAACTTTTATCTTTAGCTCTTTTGATTTCTCTAAAAGTTCATTTTCTAAACTCTTATTATTTATAACAATTTGCATTTCTTACCCTCCAAATGTTTTTTCAACTCTTTTTATCCTTTAGAAAATTTTCAATAGGTTTTGAGTCTTCACTATCTTTTATATCCTCTCTTAAAAAGTTTGGGATTTTTTTTCAACTTTTTTTATAATAGAATTATCAATTTTATTTTCAGATATTTTAAAAGGTGACTTTTTAGTATCTCTAACATAAGAAAAAAACTTTTTTATTGCTTCTATTGGTTCAATTCCTATCTCTTGAAAACTATTTTGAGTAGTTTTATTAATCTCTAAGTATATTTTCGTTTTCTCTCCTAATTGTTTTATTTTCATAAAAAACTTTAAATAAAATATTTTTACTTTTTAAATATATTATTATAATGATATTTTAAAAAATCATTATTTGGTAAAAAACGCTTTGGTAACATTATTTTTAAACCCTCTATATTTGTAAAATATAAATCTATACTAGGTGATTTATTTTGTTTCAATTCATTAGATACAATTAACCTATAATCACTATTAAACGAAATCAAGCCCCTATCAAAAGCCTTATCGTGTAAATTATTTAAACAAATTCCATTTTGTGGATTTAATCTATTTTTTTCATCTTTAGACCAAGGAATAATATGACTAGCAACTAAAAGTTCTTTTTGATTAATACCTGTTATACAACATTTAAAATCATAAGAGGACAATATCATATCTCTAAAAAATGATTGATTAACTCTTGTTTTTACAACTCTATTTTTTTCAGTACCTTCTAATGATTCAAGTTTTTCTTTTTCTCTTTGTACATCAACTTTTTCATTAAAATAGTTTTTTAAAAGCATTTCACTTTCATAAATGAACTTATCCCAATTATTTATAAATTCATCAAAAATTATCTTATCTAATTTTCCAATATTTCTTGCACCTTTAATACCCCTTTGTGCAAGAGATGGATCAAGACTAGCAAAATTAACTAATTTCCAAGCAACAGCTGAAGGAGTTCTATTTATTGCTTTTGCTAACTTTTTTATCAAATGATGACTATAATGAATTTTACTAAACTCTATTTTACAATAAAGATTGAAAGCAACAATAAGTTCATCTCTTGTCCAGTTTCTTCTTTTTTGTTTAACACTCATTATTTACAAAAAGCCTTTCTCTATGTTGGGGAATACCAAAATTTTTAGCATTTAAAATATAATCTTTAAATTTATACCCTGTCTCTTCAAAAGTGTTTTTCATTGTCTCCCAAGTTTTGCCTCTATCGTGATTTATTACACCCTTTACATTTTCATATATAAAAAATCGTGGTTCACTCTCTTTTAATACTCTTATATATTCATAAAATAAAGTACCTCTAGTATCTTCAAAACCTCCTCTTTTTCCAACAATCGAAAAAGATTGACAAGGACTACCACCAACATATAAATCAATTCTGTTTTTATAATAAGTTCCATCTAAAAAAGAGATATTTTGATGAAAATCTTTTGCATCTATCTTATAATTATGAGTATAGCTTTTTTGTACATAATTAATTTTTTTATTTTTTATATATAAATCATCAACATACTTTTTTTTATCTTCAAAAGTTTTAAATTTTTCTAAATTATCTTGAACTTCTAATGTTCTTATTGTTTCGTGAAGTTGTAAAAGTTTTTTTACTATATCTTTTATCTCTCTTCTTGATGCTCTATACTCTCTGTTTTTTGCAATTGAATCTAAATCTTTTAATTCATTATCTATATTTTTTTCGTTTTTTAAATATTTTTTTAACTCTGTTATTAAATATAAATAATCTGATATATCAAGTTTTTTTATATTATAAAAATCATTAAATTTTCTATCTTCTTTTAGCTCTAATACATTTAACAGAGTATTTATTACATTGGTAATCTTATCTTTTAGCTCTATATTTTGTACTTTTTTAGTGAGTGTTTTATAATTTTGCTCTATTTTATTTAAATTTTCTTGTAGCTCTTTTTTGTAATTTTCCATACTATCTAATGATAAATTATCTATGTGTTTATTTAAATAGTTTATCTCTTTTTTAATTTCAAAAAATCTATCGGTAATATTTTTTTTAAATAATTCAACTCCTCCATTGTCACAAGCAAATATAATTTTGTTTTTAATTTTTAATCTCTCTAGTGCGTGTTCAACTGCACCAACACCACTAAAAGTTGTACCTATATTTATAGTTTTATTTTTCTGTTTTGTAATAATATTTTTTTTATTTAATTGTTTAGTCATTTTTATTTCCTTAAACTCTCTTTTAACTTCTCTTCCTCTTCTAGCTTTTTTTTGACACCCTCTATATACTCACTAGGCAAATTTTTAACTATTTCATAAAGCAGTTTTCTACCTTTATCACTCCCTTTTTTCCAATTGTAAACAGTATTTATATTTAAATTAAAAAGTTTAGAAATTTCAATATCTCTCAAAAAAA
>Ga0193958_1000878_pt1 | contig 10317 bp, 8 predicted proteins | sample FB_1_MG_FD_140320 | JGI IMG/M metagenome (GOLD analysis project Ga0193958, IMG submission 140320) | Microbial mat bacterial communities from the Broadkill River, Lewes, Delaware, United States - FB_1_MG | ecosystem: Environmental > Aquatic > Freshwater > River > Microbial mats | place: USA...
CACTTTCCGAGGCGGCTTTATTGCCATCGGCATAATTGGACAGACTGGTGAGTTTGTTTCTGGCGGCTTCAAGCTGAGCATCTAACGCTCTGATCGGTGCGCTGGCGGTGGCTTCCTGTGCGGCTTTCCCGGCACCTTCAATACCGCCATGAAAAGAGCCGGCAAAGTACACGACGGTATAAGCACCCAGCAAAGAAATGACCCCAAAAAGCAGGGCAGGGTGATTGCGATCGGTAAACGCTTTAGACACGGCGGGCACGATTGAAGCCTTAGCGACAGCCAGACCAACAAAGCCTAAAACAAATATCCATGTGAGTAGGCCTGAGCCGTTTTTAACACTCCAATAAATGGCCATTGATCCAGCCAAGAGTTCCAGCGTCAGGGCAGAGTACCCCAGCCACGCACGGGCTTGGTTAGCGTTACCACGCTGTTGATAAGCCATCAGCGCAAGAAATAGGCCGATGATGCCCAGTGTTGCAATCAGGGATTCACTACTGAAACCAGTAGCATTGGTGATAGTATCGTTTTGCATTTTCTCGACTCCTAAATAGTCGTTTAAGTGAAGTCCTCCTGCTTGGTTCCAGCCAAGCGGGTAGGGCGTTACTACTTATTTTTTCTTAGCGTCACCTCCTTCTAGTGGTAGCTGTTGCTGCTCATCTTCAATAAATTGAATGTTGAGATGGGTTATTTTCCGACCTGTTTTCTTGCGTTCAAAATGGATGAAAATATTAGCTTTTTCCCGCAGTTCCGTTTTTATCAAATCAAGCTGTTTCTGAAAGTCTGACCATTTATAACTTTCAGGAACACCTAACATGTCCCTTAACTCTTCGACACTTTGGTTTTTAATCCACCCAACAAACAAAGTAGATTTTTTGTCTGCCCAACTTGCTAGTAATTCGTAAAAACGCCAAGTGTAAGAGCTGCTGAAATTAACCACGTCGCGCAGCGGGTAGCTGCTAAATTTATCCCTCATACCTATCAGGTGAGGGACGACATGGTAGTTAAATTCACAGCTTATTTTCCCCTCGTCAGTCTTATACTCAGCAGCACTCATCAGCGTAAAAGCACGTTTCCCTTTCTTGTTTTCTGCCCGATCTGTTGTTATCACGCGATGCATCAACGTTTCCACTGCACCAGCGAGATCTCGGTAAGCAATCTTTTCAGATACGTTATAGGTTCTGCTGTATTCCAACGCTGATAATTCAATTTCTTGGTGTAAATTGTCGCCACGTAATGGATGAAGTTTACTTATCAAGGCTTCCATGCAGCGCTTTTCTACAAGCCCAAACCGGTAATAAGCTCTAGTCAAAGCATGGCTTTTTGTAACAGTGTTATTAGACATCTCATGTAAAGGGTCAACCGAAGCCAAAGCGTTAGTATTTGCTGTCTTTTTCTCTCTGATTAAGCGAATCGCCTCAACCTTTTTCATAAGGCTATCTGTAGTTGTCATAGGTAGGTGCCTTATATTAAAAACGGATAACCAACTATAACCTCGTTTTAAATTTAAAGCGAGGTTATTTTTAACTTCGTTTTTAACCATCAAAACTTCGTTTTAATACCATCAAAACTTCGTTTTTAACCATCAAAACCTCGTTTTAATGTTTGTAACTACATGATATACAAGGCGTTCTAGAGCCTAGAAACAAGGAGAAACAAAAGAAACATAGAAAAACTGTGGATCACCAACCATCGAGAACCAGTTTTTGGGATTAGCGAGCCAGTCAGCTCACTAGCATCTACGAACTAATACCGACCAACCCAGCCGACAATCACAATCAAAGTCAAAAACAAAGGTAGTGTAAGGCTTGCAGCCCTCTCAACCTGCGGTTGATTCACCTTGCTAGATTGCAGGGCATCAGGGGCAGCTTAACGACCTTCTTTGTTCTGTTGCATATATCGTCATACATCGAGGCGCTAAAATTCCATAGCGGCCATTCTGTAAGGTTTCAGCATTGGTTGAAGCTAAAGGCGGGTTATCATGAGGGCGATGGTTCGTTTCCCAGCGCCTTACTGGATTGAATCTAATAAGCTTTAACAAACACCTGGGAATGCTGCGCAGCGTTATCCGTATGGGCGCTGCCCCTACACCCCCAAAGTCAGGCAGTCGTTCGTATAATCGGCATTATGTAACGCTTGCCTAAACCTCTAAAGTGCAGGAACTAAACTCGGTACAACACTTCGCATATTAAATATAACTCGTTCGATATTGTTCTTAATCCAAGCTATTATGGCCATTAATAATAGGCATTTTATGGGCTGCCAATGAATCAGCTAATCACTCTATTACTCTCTTCAGCTCTGCTGATCATGTTAGTTTCTGCCAGTGCAAATGCACTTCCACCCAATGCACATGCCGTTGGCAATGGCTGGAAATGTAATACGGGTTACAAGCGGCAAGGGCAGCAATGTAATAAGATATTTATACCGCCGAATGCTGTTTTCAGAGGGCAAGGCTGGATTTGTAATGCGGAGAAAATTCGTAGTGTCTTGCAACTCGTGATCGACTGACACTACCTAATTATTTTTTACCTTGTAAATGATTTCTTGATGCGCTGTACTAATCGGCATGGTTTCAAACGGACTTACATTTGAACCACCCGTATTGCCTTTAGGAACCAACCCCATTGGCGTTGCTGTGGCAGCACCAACAATACGAAATAACTGTCCAAAGCACTCTGTTAATTTTGAATGACGGACAGCCCAAGCCAGCATAAGCATATGTACTTTGACATGCCAATAGGTAGATTCTTGCCCGAGAATATGAGCATTTTCTAGGTGTTTAAACTCAGCATTGATATCAGCTCGTTCCTGTTCTTTGGTTGCCAAAAGGAGTTCAGATTGTACATAAGGCGCAATGTTTTTAGTAAATTTACTGTGTAGGCTAAAAAATCTTGGGACTGTTTTCTTATAGCATCGATAATCCTCGCCATATTGCGCCTCTAACCATGGCTCTTCAAAAAAGGGAGCTAACATGTAAATGACAAACCAAAGCGACAGGAGGATGTATACAAAACTGGAATTAACGAATCCTCCCCATCCAAACATTCCGAGCATCGAGGCAACGTATACAGGGTTTCTGCTTAGCTGATACCAACCCGTTATCATCAACCCTTGCTTCTCTCCATGAGCGTTTTTCCAGCCCAGTTGAACACTCAAATAAGTAGCGAACCCAAAGCCTAGAAGACCCAGCGGTAGCCAGACTAAGTAGCGAACCCACGATGCTACAAGAGGATCTGAACCGAAAGTTCTAACCGATAGAATCAATAAGCCGAAAAACATGATTCTAAACAAGAGCCAAAAAACTAAATATTGCCAGGTGTTTTTATTTGGAGGAGGGAAAAACACAAAGCCTTTATGAATATATGAAATCGTCGACAGGGTTAATATCAACAATATTGCTGTCAGTGATATTACAAAAATAAATTGATCCATGATTTACCCTCAGTGAGTTTCTCACATATCGATGAGAAACCCACCATGCTCCTTGTGTTTCTAGTTTGTTGATTCAACGTGATCATTCACCATTTTCATAAGCTGATCTGGACCGAAATCAAGCAAAGGAAGCCCACCTACAAAGAATGTGGGTGTCTGACGAACATTGACGGTTTCAATGTCAGCAGCATCTTGGGTGAGTACATTGTTAATTGCATCACTATTCATGTCCTGACGTGCTTTTTCTACATCGAGACCAGCAATCTTCGCGGCTTCCCAAGCGATATCTAGTCTAGCGCCAGAGTGATTAGCCCACTGAGGCTGTGTCTCCAGAAGCGCTATAAGGACAGATTCAAAGACACCTTGTAGGCGGGCAGTTTCGAGTATACGCACTGCGATGTCAGAGCCATCATGAAAAGCAGCATACCGCATAACAATACGAACTTTTTCGGGGTGCTGCTTGCGAATCTCGGTGATTGTCGGATGCATGGCACGGCATGCTTCACAAGCAGGATCGAAAAACTCCACGATAGTAACGGGTGCATTCTCTGGCCCAAGTACAGGTGAATAAGGGCGAATTAATGCACTTCCTGCGGGCGCTTCATTTTTTGCCGAAGGTGTTTCACCTGTCGCTGCCTCATTAGTTTTGACAGGCTCTACTTTGGCGGCTGAAGGAGGTGTTGGTTGGTCAATCATTGACCTGCCTACAAAAAATACGATCAGCGCTAGGGCAGTAGTGCCTAGTACCACTAAGTTACGATTCATGTTGATACCTTTGAAGATTTATTGTGAAAATGAAAGATGATGAGCAAGATGGCAATGGCCATAAAGCTTATGAATGATAAATATGGGATAGGCAAATTAGCCACCGTGAGCATCGCACTATCCGTACACGAAGGGCCGTTCTGCGAACAGGGCACGATGGCCTCTTTTATAAGCCCGGCATAAAGTAGACTATGCCACAAGGCAATCGCCCCGCCGATGAAGACAAGCGGAAAGGCATAACGACCGATACGCAGATCGTTCATCATACATGCCACGCCCAAAATCAAGGCAAGAGGGAACATCGCAATGCGCTGATACCAGCACAACACGCAGGGTGTTTGTCCAAGCACTTCGCCGATAAACAGTGCGCCTAGCGTCGCTATGAGGGCGATGAACCAAGCAGCATAAAGCCAGATCGGCATTTGTGCTGAAGAGACATGTCGTGATGTCATGTTTATTTTCTCCATTGAGAGATTAGATAACCAACGAAAACTCAGCTGCCACAGCCATATAATGGCTATTTTCTTCACTAAAAAATGCAATGAGAACGTTTGGTGTGTGGCAAGGAGCCACTCAACTATGTTTTATCCTGCTAAAAATGGATAAAGTTTGAGGGGGTCTAAACAGAACATTGGGAGTAAGCCTAATAAGGCTTGGGGAGAATGAAACGTGATTATTGTTAGAACCACTGACCATTACCTGCAATTGCGAGGGTGGCTGTAAGGCTACAGCGCCTGGGCAACATTGTTTTGCTTTTTGGTCATCCTGCATGATGTTATCACAATGAAAACTCATACATTCTATCAGAGATGCGTCAGCTTCTATTGGCTTAGCCGAATTATTGACGGGCACTGCCGCAGCATGGAACATGCTGAACAGAAGACTGATGCAAAGTAGAAGTTTAAATTTCATGTTTTTAAGTATAAACCCTCTACTAAGCCACAGGGTCAACCCCCAATAGCGCTGTTGATGTCTACGTTTTCTTTTGCAAAACGGTGCAGCACGTTGAGTTGCAGCTTCATGTTAATCGCATCGACTTTAAAGCTGGCTAATTCTTTTTTAGTCAAAGACAGGCTATTAGGCAATTTAACGGTTAATGAATTAGCAGGGGTATTGTGTTTGCGGAATTCATAGTGAAGATTAGGGCCCGTCGCTAAGCCAGTCGATCCGACGTAGCCAATCACATCGCCCTGTGCAACTACTTGTCCTTTTTTTAAGTCTTTTTTGAATTTTGATAAATGAGAGTACAAGGTTGTATAACCTTCTCGGTGGCTCAGAACTATTGTTTTACCGTAACCGCCTTTTCTCCCAATGAGCTTAACGCTTCCATCACCTGTCGCAACGATAGGTGTTCCACGAGGGGCCGCAAAATCCGTTCCTTTGTGTGCTCGCACTTTATTCAAAACAGGGTGCAAGCGTTCAGGGTTGAAATGAGAAGATATTCGTGCCTGCATCACAGGGGTTCGGATAAAGGCACGCTTCATTTCGCGACCCTCTGGCGTGAAGTAGTCCGACAAGCCCCTCGCTGTGGTATGCCTGATAGTACGATAACGCTTATCTCCATTGATAAACTCAGCCGCTAACAATTTTAGGCTACCGACTAAATCACCTTCATGGTAGATACTTTCAAAGACAATGGTGACTTGATCACCCACCCGAACATCTTTAGAAAAATCAATGTCCCAGTCAAACACTGTCACCACTTGGTTCAGGATATTGTCTGGAATACCTACTTTTTTCCCATCAGAAAATAAACCATTTTTTATTGAGAATATTCCCCGTGCTTGTCGCACTTCAAACTGTTTCTTTTGCCAAGATCCTTCAAAACTGCCAGATTCAGTGGGTTTAATTACAAAACTGTTTTCATAATCGGGCGTAAATACTAATTGCTCTAGTTGGCCTTTATAGGATTTTGCACGGACAACAGTGTCCATTTTTATTTTATCTAAGGCTGCTTTAATCGACTTTATTTGATTTAATTCCTGAAGAATACCTGACTGCTTAATGCGACGAAATATATTGCTCTGATTATCATAACGTTTGACGGTATAAGTTTGCCAAATACTGCCGGCATTGATTAATCTATGACCACTGTAAGTAGCTAATGGCTGTTTGGGTAGGACAAGCTCGTGAGTTTCTTCACTACTTAGAGAAGTAGCAGCCGTTGGTAAAAGTGTCTTTGAAATACTTGCGTAGTTAACTTCCTCTAGACGCTGCGCTACCAAGTCTGAGGTCTCGATCATAGCCTGCGGGGTTGAATCCGATATCTGCTTATTCAGTGTCAGGGTAAACTGGCCGGTTGAGTTATTAGGCAAATAAGACTGTAGGGGTAAGTTTCCAAGTGCTACAACGCAACCTACCAACAATATGGCTCTAGTTGTCCAGCTCAACATTAATGATGAATGAGCTTCAACACGGGTGTGAGTAGTTGCTCCTTGCTCAGGTAAAAGATCTACGTCGCACTGATTTTGAATATCAAAACGCGCGAGAACCTCGTCCCAGGTTTTATTATTTACTGACGAAGCTTTTGCTGTAGATCTCACGTATTCGCAATCCAATAATGATTTAAAAATGGTATAAGCAGGTAATATAAGTAAACGACAGGCCAAAGCGGTCGCTAAATATTATCCAATTAAAGTGCCTGCTAAATCCCCTGAATCAAAAATGAAACAAACTATCTTTGCTTCAAAGTCATAATAATTGATGCCGATAGTAGCAAAATAGCCTGACAAATCAACTAAATCCAGATGGGTTTGAAAAACACCAACATTAAAAATATTTCATTTTAAAATATTGCCACCAAAAAAATTTGACCTCTAGTAACTAGAGGATTCTAACATGGTAGCTCTGAATCAGAGAGCTATACAATTGATCACACTTCAGCAACCTTCATTATCGGTAGAGACGGTAAATTTGTAACATCAAAAGCGCATGGAACACCCCCCGAAAAAATAGCCGAAGCTATTCGAAGTGCGTTGTAGTCAGTGAACACAATGTACCACCGAAAACTGAGGACGCTCGTCAATTGCTATTGGCGGATTCAGGGTCTGATAAGTTAGACAAGACTACTGTTGACAGGCAGATGAGTAATGTCTGTAACAACCATAAATTTAACATCACACGCTATCAATCTAAAAAACTGATACCAACTGTTTGGGTATGTGCGCGGGGAATCAGGGTAGCGTCAGGGGGAAAAATGAAAATAATAATGAATTTTAATAATGTTGCTATCTACGTCGCAGTCACTATTTTTATGGCTACCAGTTCAGCAAAGTCAGCTCAAGCCAGGCCGATAGAGAAGTTAGATACTAATACAATTCAAGCCGCTTATTACGCACTGACAAAACCAACGATTCGTAAAGTAAGCTACCAACAACCTAGTGTTCAAAGAACCTCATCTGAGAGGCTGATTTGGAATCTTGATCTTAGTAATTCCTTTGCGTACGCGCTTTCAAACGCAGCGATTGAACGCACTACACAAGGCGTTCGCTACGATGGTAAATATATTGAGATTGAATATCCTTGGGGGGATGTACCTGCATCAATTGGTGTGTGTACTGATGTTGTAATTCGTTCGTATCGTCGCTTAGGGATTGATCTGCAGTCTGAAGTCTATAATGACATTAGCAAGGACTTTTATGCCTATCCTAGCTTTACAGAGTGGGGATTAACACAGCCCGACCCAAACATCGATCATCGCCGTGTTTATAATTTACAAGTATTTTTGACACGTCATGATGCTGAGTTGCCACGCTCACTAGACCCTCGCGACTATAAGCCGGGTGATTTAGTCACTTGGATGGTAGGTCCAAACTTCCCGCATATTGGGGTTGTCGTAGATATACCCTCTCCATCTAATCCAAATCGTTTTATGATTTCGCATAACATCGGGGAAGGCCCTAAGATTGAAGACATATTATTCCGCTTCCCAATGACGGGCCATTATCGTTACACACCAGAGAATCGTAAAGTTAATCCAGCCCTAATGTACGCTAAAACACCAGCTCCTGTGATCAGAAAGGGTAAGGAAATGACTGATGAGGAACTTGTCATCGCAAGTCAATACCTGGCAGGCTTATAAAGGACGTTATCACTGGCCAAATTGAGTCTATAGGTACACTTCTAATATAACTGGTGTTGCTTATAATGTTTATGAAGATAACTTGATCAGTATTACTGGTAAGGTTGAAGGTACCTTTGTTACAGCCAAGACCAGTGATGGTTTGACTAACATCACTGCCAACTTTGATACAACCTCTGGCCAAATCACCAATGGTTTCTGGAAAGACACAAAACCAAATCCTGACAATAACGTTACTTATGAAGGTTTTTTTAATGGATACGGCTGCAAATTAAATTAACCTTTCTCATTAATGGCTGAAATAATACCAGCCGTTTAATCTTCATCAATCTCGATTAAACGGCTCATCAAGCCGCAAAGTCTTGGATGTGGGTTGCTTTTAATACAACAAAACAGGTCGTTTTCGATTATCAATGTTTCCCCAACCCTCTAATTAGAGTTCACCCTAGTTAGAGACTCCCAAGAGCCAATTTCAGTGCACAAATAGGGTTGCTTATTGAGTTTTTAGAGGGATTCTAAAATAACTCTTGAGCCTATTTAGGGTTAACCCAGACCTCGCCACCATCGAACGAGTGGATTGATCGGAGCCGCTTTGGCGGGTGCTTCAAGTCGGTTAGTCAGGCTGACGATCTGTGACTGGTAAAATTGCTTATCGGCCTTCAGGTCTTCGATTTGCTCGCGTAATGCCTTAACCAGTTCAGCCTGTTCATTGCTGCTTAAATTAGACTGTTCAGTAGTGTTCACTGTGGGCTGTTTGTGAACGTTCACAAGCCGTTCAGTGTCGTTCACTGTGAACTGTTCGTGAACGTTCACAGGTTGTTCAGTCGGTTCACCCTTTAGTTCACCAAATACCCTCAACAGCTCAGAGCTATCAATGTATTTTTTGCCGCTATGATCCACTGAGACAGTGATTTTACCAGTGTCTACGTACTGTTTGTAAAAATACGTCTTGCCTATCGGGGATCGTTTAATTGCTTCTGTGATGGTTAGTTTGGCCATTGTTCAGTGTCGTTCACTGTGAACTGTTCGTGAACGTTCACACTATCACAGTCTGCTGAAATCTACTGGAACAAAAAATAGCGTTAGGATCTGCTTCAACCGAAGTCTGATCATCAGTACCTGGGTTTATAAAGGCACCCTATTCTGAGGTTTTTTGAGAAAGGGGCTTTATCGGCACTACAGCGGACCTTCATCCGGCCATATTTTACTGAAAGCAGTTGAGTATGAGTCATTGCGGTGAGAGTGGAATTGTCATGCTTAGGGTTAATCCGGACTAGTGCCTCGGCGCTAAACACTGAGCTGACAGCGGAACATCGTTGGTTTAATTTACAGGGTGTAAATTATTTGTAGATTAATTGTAGATTTTATGTAAATTATTTGTAGATTATTACAATTAACGTACAAACGTGTTCTAAATAATTGACAATTAATTCACATATATTTTACATCGCGGCAAAATTTCCCTTAAAGATGCAATTGAAAACAGCAGGCGGAGCCTGTTTGAGGCGTTAGTGGTCATTGAATGATGAGCGCTAACGCCGATGCTTGTACGTCACTGTGCCTTTAGGACAGTGACGTACAACTGAAAGCTCGGCTACGACAGGCTATTAGCACAGTTTTTGACAGTGACGGCCCAGTGACAGGCAAAATGATCATGCTATACTCAACCGCTTAACCCCTCCCCCAGTAGGTCACCACTGGTAAGGTCTGCAAGCATGGCGAGACGGATCATGTACCCAAATACGGGTGCTCTATGCAACTTCATATCTAGGATCAAACGATCCAACTTTATACCGATGACTGAAAAGTCTAGTTCGAACCATTGGCTAATGAGGTGAAACATCACCCAGGCCTATTTCATCAATCCAACAGGAGAAATACAGACAAAATAAACCGGAAGACACTGTTGATGCAGTCTATGTATCAACTGGCTTAACGCTTCACCTTACCCTCACTTTATCGTTCAGGCTTGCCCTGGCGACTTCAGCAGACTAATCCTCTCCTGATGGTGATTAACACTTACCCATAGATTCGGATAG
>Ga0193958_1000879_pt1 | contig 10313 bp, 9 predicted proteins | sample FB_1_MG_FD_140320 | JGI IMG/M metagenome (GOLD analysis project Ga0193958, IMG submission 140320) | Microbial mat bacterial communities from the Broadkill River, Lewes, Delaware, United States - FB_1_MG | ecosystem: Environmental > Aquatic > Freshwater > River > Microbial mats | place: USA...
ATTGAATCTTATGAAGAGGGCCAGTATTTTAGCCTACCAGGTCTCGCGCAAGGCGATTATGTAGCCTTCACAATTAGTGGAGATTCTATGCAGCCTACTCTCAGCACTGGAGATTTAGTGATCTGCCGCCCCCTAGAAGGAATTGAAAGGGTTCAAGAAAATGAAGTTTATGCCATTGTTAGTAGCCATGGTGTACAAGTTAAACGCATCCAGAAGGTTTTTAATAAAGGCCACTTAACTCATCTTAAACTGATTTCAGATAACTACCTCGAACATGACCCTTTTATGGTTGAGTTAGCTGAAGTGCGCAAGATTATGAAAGTGGACCGAAAAGTTACTGCCCTCTAATATTTATCGCTATCAACAGAACTACTTACAAACAATCTATACAACTCGCCCCTTAGCCTAAGCTAAAGGGCTTTCTTATGCCCATTTAAGTCCAAGATAATAGGCCCAGCGCTGCGCAGCCGTGGCCGAAGGCCAGACCGAGCTTTTGAGCAAAGCGAAAAAGCGAAGGGCCGAGCAGACTTGCGAGCGGCGAAGCATAGCGGCGGCTGACCGAGGCAAAGCCGAGCCAGCCGCGGGCCCCAAAATATCCCAGTCATTCAATTAAAATGAAGATTGCTCAAAACTTTTTTCCTAAATTGTTTTTCTAAGAACAAAGAATCAATGAAATGTTAAAAGTTGCTTTTTCGCCTATTTACCGCTATGAGCTGCCCAAAAACCACCGCTTCCCCATGATCAAATATGATTTGTTGGCCCAGCAGCTTATTTATGAGGGTTGTTTAGAAGAAGAGAATTTTTTTCATCCTCAGCCCATTGCCGAAAAATGGATTTTGCGCACGCATAGTAAAGATTATTGGAACGCTTTAAAGGAGCAAACGATTTCGGCCAAAGCCGCTCGTAAAATTGGTTTTCCTATGTCCAAAAAATTGGTCCAACGTTCTAAAGTAATTGCTCAAGGAACTATTGATTGTTGCTTAGCCGCCCAAGAATACGGGGTTTCGCTTAATATTGCGGGCGGTACGCATCATGCTTATGCTGGACATGGAGAGGGCTTTTGTCTACTAAACGACTTTGCCATTGCAGCTAATTATCTCTTAGATCAAGACTTAGCTCAGCAAATTCTCATTGTCGATTTGGATGTGCATCAAGGCAATGGTAGCGCTAAAATCTTCGAAAATGAGCCTAGGGTCTTTACCTTTTCTATGCATGCAGCAGCCAACTATCCTTTTCAAAAAGAGCAGTCAGACCTAGATATTGCCTTGCCTGACCTTATGGATGATGGTCCTTATTTGCAAATTCTAGCCGATTGTTTACCTGCTTTACTTGAAATCCTTCGGCCAGATATAGTCCTTTATCTCTCTGGTGTAGATGTCTTGACTTCTGATAAATTGGGGCGATTGGGCCTAAGCTTAAATGCCTGTGCCCAACGAGACCAATTTGTTTTTCAATGCTGCCAAAAGGCTGGAATTCCCGTAGCCGTAAGCATGGGTGGCGGCTATTCGCCCCAACTACGCTACATCATTGAGGCCCATGCTAATACCTACCGAATGGCCCAAAAAATTTACAGCTAAATGAATCAACAAAATATTGCCATCATTGGCGCCGGCATTGGCGGCATTGGGGCCGCTGTACGCCTAGCCGTTGCGGGCCATAGCGTAGAGGTCTTTGAGGCCAATAGTTACCCAGGAGGAAAACTCTCCAATTTGCAAGTAGGAGATTACCGCTTTGATGCAGGGCCAAGCCTTTTTACCATGCCCCAATATGTAGAAGAACTCTTTGCCCTAGCAGGCGAAAACCCCAAAGATTTTGGCTTTGATTATCATCGCTTAACGACCGTATGCCAATATTTTTGGGAAGATGGACAGGCTATCTCGGCCTATGCTGATTTGGATAAATATGGACAGGAAGTAGAGCAAAAGCTGGGTTTTCCAGCTCAATTCCTCAAAGATTATTTGGCTTGGGCCCGTTTTCGCTATGAAACGACAGCCCCCATTTTTCTCGAAAATTCCTTGCATCGACTAAGCACTTATTTGCGCTGGCCAACCCTTAAGGGCATTTTGGCTATGCCTTGGCTAGGACTGCATCGCTCTTTAGACCAAGAGAATAAAAAACGCTTAAAACAACATGCTAAATTGGTACAGCTTTTTAATCGCTATGCCACTTACAATGGATCTAGTCCCTATAAGACCCCTGGCATTATGAGCTTGATTCCTCATTTGGAGCAAGGGTTTGGTGCTTTTATGCCCAAAGGCGGCATGAAGGAAATTAGCCATTCGTTGGTCCGTTTGGCCGAACATCTAGGGGTGAAATTTCATTACGAGCAGAAAGTAGAGGAAATTTTGGTCCAGAATAAAGTGGTAGAAGGTATCCGAATTGGCCAAAAAGAACTAACCTTCGATCAAGTCGTTTGCAATATGGATGTCTTTTTTGCCTACGATCGCCTTTTGCCCAAACAGCCAAGGCCCAAGCGTATTCTAGAGCAGCCCAAGTCCTCGTCTGCCCTCATTTTTTATTGGGGAATAGCCCAAAGTTTTCCCGAACTAGATGTGCACAACATTTTTTTTAGTGATAATTACCAAGAGGAGTTTCGCCACCTTTTTGAGAAAAAAAGTCTTTACGAAGACCCCACAGTATATATTCATATCAGCTCCAAAATTGAGCAGGCAGATGCCCCTTTGGGTCACGAAAATTGGTTTGTTATGATCAATGCCCCTCAGCTCAATGGCCAAGATTGGGAACAGTTAATTGCCCAAAGCAAAAAGCGGATTATCCAAAAGCTAGAGCGCATTTTGGGCCGCCCAATTCAACCTCATATCGTAGCCGAAGAACTCCTTTCACCTGCCCTTATTCAAGAAAAAACCCAATCGCATTTGGGCTCTTTATACGGTACATCTTCCAACAATAGTATGGCGGCTTTTTTTCGCCACCCCAATTTTTCTCGACAAATATCAGGGCTCTATTTTGTGGGCGGAAGTGTGCATCCTGGGGGTGGCATTCCGCTGGCCCTCTTATCGGCAAAAGTAGCCACTAAAGATCTCATCAAAAACCTAAAGTAAATGGCCTTAAGCTATTCTCAAAAGCAAAAATGGGTACTGATTCTACTCTGCTGCCTCTATGCTGTGGGCTTAGTAGGTGTCAGCTGGCCCTTACACCCCGAATTCATGCGGCTAACCCCCCTCAATTTATTAACAACTTTTGGCCTTTGCCTTTGGGCAGAAAAACAGCAAGACAAACGTTTATATTTAGCCCTTTTGGCCGTCTATTGGGGGGGCTGGTTCCTAGAATTAGCGGGCGTACAAACGGGCCTCATTTTCGGAGAATATAGCTATGGCGCCACTTTAGGCCCTCAGTTGGGAGGAACCCCCTTTATGATTGGGCTCAACTGGGCCATGCTGGTTTATGCTTCTAGCTCGATTATTCTGCGATTTTTTGCCAATGCCCCACTTTGGCTGCGCAGTCTGCTAGGCGCTAGCCTGATGGTCAGCCTAGACCTCTTTATTGAGCCAGCTGCTGTCCGTTACGATATGTGGAGTTGGGGCAATATTCCCTACAATAGCCTACTGGTCGCTCCTTGGCAAAATTATGCCGTTTGGTGGCTGGCCGCTTTTGGCCTACAATTCTTTTTTGGTCATTTTTTGGGGCCTAGACGCAACCCCGCTCTTGAATTTTTGTTTCTTTGGCAGTCCGTTTTCTTTCTTTGGATCTACCTCTTTTTATTGATGTAGTTCTTTGTTTGAGGCCTCCGCTGCAGCGGTTACTTCCTTCGGCCGCTTTGAGACCATGAAATTTTTACTTAGATAATACCTTTAGTATGCAGATTTTACTCTATACCTTAATTACTCTAGCCAGTGTAATTGCCATGGAGTTTGTGGCTTGGTTGGCCCATAAATACCTTATGCATGGCCTCTTATGGATTTGGCATGAAGATCATCACAAACCTCATGAAGTAGAAGGCTTCTTTGAGAAAAACGATCTTTTCTTTTTGGTCTTTGCAGTGCCTAGCGCCTCCTCTTATATTATTGGATCGGCTATACCAGGCTATTTCCCGCTCTTTTTTGTAGGGGTGGGGATTTCTATTTATGGATTGATTTATTTTCTTATCCACGACGTCTATATACACCAACGCTTCAAATGGTTTAAACAATTGGATGGCTGGTATTCTAGAGGGATTTTACGCGCGCATGGCGCCCATCATGCCAAACAAGAAAAAGAAGATGGTGTTTCTTTTGGCCTCTTATTGGTTCACCCCAAATATTTTCGCAAAAAAAGGAAGTAATAGGCCTTAACGCATTTGCTCTTCCCAGATCTAACAAGCTGTAAGTAGCTATAAAAGGCTAAGAACAACTACTACACTATTGTATTAACTCGGTCAGTGTATAGTTTAATCAGCTATATTAAAAATGCCGCTCTTTTAGAGCGGCATTTTTTGTGCAGGCCTAAACTTTCCGAAGAATTCTTTAGGAAATCCTGAGCAGACTTGCGAGCTCTGACAATAAGCGCAGCTCGACGACCAACTGGAGTAACCATAATGGTAGCCTCCCATTTTTTTGGAGGAACTGCTACTCCAAAAAAATGGGAATCAAAATAAACATTCCTTTAAATCTGAACAGAAATCGGATATCCCTTTGCCGATTCAGTATCTTAGGAGCTTATTCAGCAAAACAAACCATTGCTTATGCGTCAACTTATTTTATGGGGTCTCATCTTAGCCCTACCTATTTGCCTTTGGAGCCAAGACCTTGGCCAAGAATTGCAAAAACTAGAAGCTCAAAAGCAAAGCCTAGACGAACAAAAGACAGTCCTCATTAAGCAAATTGAAGAACTTCGCTTGCAGAAGATCCGATCTGATCTTAAGAAAGTAGGCTTGCCAAAAGATGGTGTGGAAGGTCAATTGGTCGAGCATGCTGCCATGATTTTAAATTATTCAGAAGCACATGAACAGGCCGCTTGGGTGGCCCATATTATTCCACCGGCTGTTATGGAAGGTAACCTTAGCCGAACCAATGATTTTAGAGAAGATGAACAGGTCTCTACAGGAACAGCCGTGAAGGCCGATTATTGGTATAGTGGCTATGATCGTGGACATTTGGCTCCTTCTGCCGATTTTCGTTGGTCTAAAACGGCTATTAGTGAATCCTATTATTACTCTAATATGAGCCCTCAATTGCCCGAATTTAACCGAGAGGGCTGGGCCGATTTGGAACGTTGGGTCAGAGGAACTGTCTTTTCTCATAAACGCTCTATGTTAGTCATTACTGGCCCTATTTTGAAGAATGACTTGCCAAAAATTACACAAGGACCCAATAAAGTGAGTATTCCTGAAGCTTTTTTTAAGATTATTTTGGACCTAGAAGCCGATCAACCTAAGGCTATCGCCTTTATCATGAATAATGGCAGTTGCAATAACCCAACGATTAGCTATGCCGTTTCTGTGGACGAGGTAGAGGCCAAAACGGGTTTGGATTTCTTTAGCAATTTGCCAGAGGAAGAAGAAAAGCGCCTAGAAGCCATGAATGATCCTTCTAACTGGGAGAAAACGAAGGAAGGTCGCCTTGCCGATGTCCCCCCCCTTAGCAATGAAGAATTACCCAAAGATTGTATCAGTACTGCCGATGCACTGGTGTTTATGAACCAAAAAGCCTGTGTTTGCGGCACGGTAGTATCGACCAAAAAGACAAAGTCAGGTTCTGTGTTTATCAATCTGGACACAAAGTTTCCCAATCAAATTTTTTCTGTAACCATCTGGGGTAAAGACATCAAACACTTTTCTTATTCGCCAGAAACGGAACTTTATGGAAAGCAAATTTGTGTAAAGGGAAAAATTACGGATTATAAAAGTACTCCAACCATGAATATTGGCCATGAGAAAAAGGTTGAATTTATGAAGGAAATGCCAGAGAAGAAATAGGGTTTGGGGCTGCCCCTCGCCTTTGGCTCGGGTCGGGCCATTGCGCAGCTCGCAAGTCTGCTCGGCCCTGCAGGCTTTTTCGCTTCGCTTCAAAAGCCTTTGGTCTGCCGCCTTCGGCGGCCCTGCTACAGCCCCTCAGCCTGCGGCCCTTCGGGCCTGTCCCATCCAAAAAAATTAAACTCATGAATTATCAAGAACAAATTGCGGCCAATAAGGCCCTTTGGGAACAAAGAGCCGCTTTGCATCCCGAAACCGAATTTTATCAGCAAGATGCTTTTATGCAAGGGCAAACGAGTTTGCAGTCTATAGAGCTCTCTTTATTAGAGACAGACTTATCGGGTAAACGAGTTTTGCACCTGCAATGTCATTTTGGACAAGATAGTCTGTCTTTGGCCCGTATGGGCGCAGAAGTAGTGGGGCTAGATATCTCGGAGACAGCCATTGCCAAAGCTCGAAGCCTAGCCGAAGAGCTCAACCTCAATGCCCGTTTTTACCAAGGCAATGTATTAGACGCCCAAGAGATTTTGGCCCAAGAAGCTCCTTTTGATCTCATTTTTTGTTCTTATGGTGTTGTTTCTTGGCTCTCTGACCTATTACAATGGGGCCAAGAAATAGGGCCCTTGCTCAAAACTGGCGGCCAATTCATGTTGGTAGAGTTTCACCCTATCGTCTGGATGTTTGACGATAACTTTAGTCATATTCAATATAGCTATTTTGACCAAGGGGCTATTGAGACCGAAGAAGAGGGTAGCTATGCCAATCGAGAGGCCAAAATTCAAGGAAAATCTTATGGCTGGAATCATGGTCTTTCGGAAGTGACGGCAGCCCTAACAGAAGGCGCAGGCTGGCAACTCAGTTACCTTAAAGAGTATAAGTTTTCGCCCTATAACTGCTTTAATAATACGGTTCCACATCCCAAAGGCTACCAAATCAAAGGTCTAGAGGATAAAATTCCTATGGTCTTTGCTTTAGCGGCCAAAAAGCCCTAAATACTAAACAAAAGGGGCGCTCGCCATTGGCGAGCGCCCCTTTTGTTATTTGGGCCAAGATCGATTTAGTTGGCTAAGCCCACAATCAGTTCTTGATCAATACTAGCCTTCTCTGTAGGCAGCTTGTTAATTTGGACCAATTGCGTCATGCTCAGGCCATACTTTTTGGCGATATCATAAAGGTTTTCACCTTGGCGAACTACATGTACCTTATACTTTTTACCCGACTTTGCATCAGTTCGAATATATGGATTAGGGTCTACATAACTCCCATCATTCACCACCTTAATTCTACGCCCTCGATCAATTTTAGTTGAGTTAAGACCATTAAGTCCCATTAAAACGTCTACCCTCGTATTATATTTTTCTGCAATCTTATAAAGATTATCGTTCTCTCGTACAATGTAATAATTAGGATCATCATTAACTACAGGCGTTGTTTTTTTCTCTATAGTTGCTGTTTGTTTTTTCGCTTCAGCGGGAATGGGTTCTACATCAAAAGGAGATTGTAACTCTCCATGAATAACTCCCTTTCTAACTTTTTGATCTTTAGCAGATAAAACGCCAGTTCTCTTTTTCTGCTCCTCGGCTATTTTTTTGGCCGAACTTCCCTCACGGCTAGCAATCCCATTTTCTGCATTCATTTTTTTGTAACAAATATCTCGAATATGCTCAGGAATAGTTTTTTTATCTATTCGCTTTAGCTGAAGGTTGCCATTGCTTTGTTGAATCATATAAAGTCCGATTCCTTCTAAAAAATAGAGATTTTCAGAAAGACGAGGTTGCAGGCGATCAAAAGAGCGAAACTGTCGCTGTTTAAGACAGTTTAGTTCATCATTTTCAATAAAGAGTACCTTTCCTTCGGCTGTAGGATCTAAGTCTTCTCCACTGTTAATTTGATTAGCCGCATAGACAAAGCTATGACGACGGTCTTTGTAACTCAACTGCTTATCATTTTCTGTAAAGCTAGCAATTTGGCTCACTTGATGAATATGATAACGCTTTGTTTGTGCATTATAAACTGCAATGTTTACTGATTTTTTTAAGCTATTGACCTCTTGAATAAACTGGCTGTTAATGCTCGTTAAGTCTGCACAACCCAAAGTTTTTTGGGGCAGTGTTTCTAAAAGCTCAGTATTGAGATTAGTCGTTTTCACTCTAAACGCAAGTTTCTGTTTTGGAGAAACCTGCAACATAAAGTCATGAAAAGCCGATTCCGTATATTTATCAGCAACCTGATATTCATATTCCTGCATGCAGTTGGCATCAAAGAGCAGGGTACTTTCGTTGGCCGTTTGGGCCTGAGCAAAGCCGGCTCCAAGAGTAGCGGCGGCTAATAAAAGGGATTTCCAGAGACGTTTTTTCATAGTGCTAATTTTTATGTGAAGGGGGAACTTTAGCTTAGCCATACTAATCTAAGCCAAAACAACAAACCTGAAAGAATTAGGCCAAAGCTAGCGACCAAACGTATTCGTTTCAACCAAAGTTCATTAAGTAGTTGACGAAGTCGGCTAGCCAGAAAAACTTTTAAAAAATCGGTGAGAATAACCATTAACATGATGGCGACGCCAAAAAAGATGAGGTCTGTTTGGCTATACCCTCGGCTGTAAGCGGTTCCGATGCTTGTAAACCAAAAAAAGAGCGGGAAAGGAGTCAGGCTGTTAATCAAAAAGCCTTGTAAAAAATACTGTCCTGCTTGTTTGTTACTAAGAGGTGCTTCCTTTGTTTTGGTTTTGGGCATAGGGCTTAACAAGAGGAGCAGGCCTAAAACAATGAGAAAAGCTCCTCCGCCTATACTTAAATAAAACTCTAGGTCTTGTCCTAGGTCACTTTCTTTGGTCCAAGAAATTAAGAACTTAGCTAAATAGCTACTGATACCAATATAAATAAAATCGCTGATCCATTGGCCTGCCACTAGGGCAATTCCTGATCGACTTCCTTTTTCTATACTAACTTGTAGGATGGTAAAAAAAATAGGTCCTGTCATGATGCTAAGTAATAGGCCGAGGCCCAAACCTTCCAGAATGGCTTGCGTGAGCATTTTTGCTACTTTAAATAGTGATGATAAAAAAGAGGGGAAGGGATGTATCTGTCTGCAAAGGTAGGTTTGTTTTCAGCTTTAGTCTGCTGTCTTTTACAAAAGCCATCAAAAAAGTTTGTTAAAGCACTAGATGTTGGACCAATTGCGTTTTGCAGGCGGCGAAGCCGCCGCAGGCTGAGGGGCTGTAGCAGGGCCGCCCTAGGCGGCAGACCAAAGCGCTGAAAGCGCTGCAGGGCCGAGCAGACCTGCGAGCTGCGTAATGGCCCGACCCGCCCGACAACAAGGCCTTTAGGCCGCAGTTTGACGACCGAAGGGCGTAAGGGCGAGGCAGCCCCAAAAAATATTTAGTTTTTATTTAATGAAAAAAGTTGCCAATCATCATTTTTGCTGCGACGATAGAGAAAGTTTTTGCGGGGGCCCAATTTAAAATGATAATCTTTGAGGGGGGCACATTCGCCAGAAGGATCACATTCGTAGTAAATGGGGAGATCAAAAACTTGGATGCGCCAAGGGCCTTCTTTTTGTTCTTCGCAAAAATAAAGCGCTGTTTTTTGGCTGTATTCTTCAAAATTCACGGCCACAAACAAACAACTAAGGCGGCCATTTTTTTTTCGCCAAATGACGGTAGACAAGCCCTCTAGTGTAGAGAGTTGAGGCAAGATGACCTGTTGTTTATTGGCATTAAAGTCATAGAGCCGAAATTGGTTGTGAGGATGGTCCATATATAGCAAATAATGGCCATCATTAGAGAGGGATGTAATTGGTGAACAAAGCAAAGCATCATGAATGTTTTTGGGCATTTTAATGACATGTCCCGCCAAATCTTCTATAATATAAGCCTTACAATCATCCTCATGCGCCACCACTTCAAATAGGCGTTTGGCCCCCTTCAGTTTGCCTACAACCCCTCCTTTGTGGGCCTCCTCTTCCTCTTCATGTACATCTTCATCGAGCACTTTTTTAAACTCTTCAATCCCCTTATCCCAACTAAATTCGAGCAGGTGATTGTGCCGGCCCTCAATAGTTCCTCGAAGCAAAATGTTACCTTCAAAAAACTCGGCTGTTACCAAGTAATCAATTCGTCTTTCATGTAGTGGTAACCCATATTTTTGGTCAAAAGAATCGACATGCTCCCATTGTTGTTGTAACGGAAAGTTAAAGATTTCTTCTTGTCGAAGTGTATCAAAAGGATAGCGAAAAATAACGAGCTCTTTTCCCTGATAAGATAAATCAAAATCGTAGTGCAAATAAATCAATAACTCCAAATTGCCGTCATAGGTCACATCCTCAAAATGTAAGTCTATAATTTTGGCCTTTTGCTTATGTTTAAGAGAAATGTGGTGGCTATGTTCCCGAGCATTTTCAGCTC
>Ga0193958_1000880_pt1 | contig 10301 bp, 10 predicted proteins | sample FB_1_MG_FD_140320 | JGI IMG/M metagenome (GOLD analysis project Ga0193958, IMG submission 140320) | Microbial mat bacterial communities from the Broadkill River, Lewes, Delaware, United States - FB_1_MG | ecosystem: Environmental > Aquatic > Freshwater > River > Microbial mats | place: USA...
AGGGATCAGCCCAGAGAATCAGCAAGCCTGTTTAAAAGCGGCTGAACCACTCACCGAAGACCAACAGACACGAGTGAACCATGCTTACCGTTCATTCTCAGAAGACAAACCCGTCAGAAGCCCCGCCGGTTTATACCTGACCTTAGTCAAAGCAGAGCAATCAGGCACCTTGATTGTGCCAGACACCCGCGCAAAACAAAGCCATCAAGGACACGCCTCGTTCAATCCCTTCAATGAACAAACCACCGCACCCGATACCGCACAAGCCGAGGCAAGGGAACGAGCCTCTAAGCTGGCATGGTTAACAACCACCGCCAAACGAGAAAACCAAACCATTGAGGTACTTGCCGCACAGTTTGGAATGAGTCACTTGTTAAGTGTGGGAGTGTCAGCATGAGTCAGGAAAACAACGACAGTATTGCCAATGTCATTAAAGAAATTCACTTTGCTAGGTGCCAACTCAATGTGACGGCCAGTGCCATTATGGGGAGTGAAATAATCACCGATGATTTATTCACAACACCCGCCCCTGAAGACTATAACGAGATACTGCGTGATGTCTCAATGCGCTTGCTGCATGCGGTGACAGAACTGGAGGGGACTGTATGACTATTCGTAGAGCGAAGAAGAAGAAAATTAGGTGGGTTGATCTTTCCTTGTTGGTCATTGCCCTATATGGCATTTTGTATACGTTTATGACCAGTGGGTATTCTATTTCTGGCGTACAGCATTTGATTAAGCAGTTTTAAGGAGCAACATGACTATTGAACGATGCAGTAAATGCCTTGTAAAAGGTGGCTGTTCTTGTGATTCTGATTTCACCTTACTTCAATTCCAAAGCGAGTTAGAGAGCATTAGCAATGATTATATCTAAGAGCCAAGAAACTTAGAGCTGACTCAGCACCCATCAACAGTAAGGGCAAAGTGGAAATTCAAGTAGGGCCTGTTATTGAGAAATACGATAGCTATGATGACTATCTGGCTAGGGCTCCAAAGTCACAGTCTGAATTCTTCAGAAAAGTTAGAGGATTTATCTATGTAGCAATTGATAGCTCTGGAAGGTTCTGTTTCTACAAAAAAGACTACGAATTGGCCCATGAAGCAGGTGCTTTCCCTGTAACCATATATTCCCTTTGATGTTCGGCGGGAGGTAGTCTAGCGAAGTACATAAACCCAGTCTTAACTGGGTTTATTTTTATTATAGGGGCGCTAGTAATAAAGGGATAGATAGCACAACATAGGAGTGCTTTAGTATTATAGGGGCACCAGTAATAGAAAGAGGTCAAGGTATGCCAAACAGTGATACGGAACACAGTCGTAAGCTTCGCGCTAAAACCGCATCAGCACGCAAAAAAAGAATCATTGCTGAAGGTGGCCATGATCTACGCGTACTGCTTGAAGCTGAATGCTACTTAAAACTACAAGCGATTGTTGAATCACGAGTAGGCATCAGTAGACGTGCAGTAGTAATAGAGATGATCGACAGAGAATACAGGCTATTAAATAAGACACCAAAAGAAGACAAGCTAGACCAATTAGACATCATTAACGACCAGATAGGCCGATAGACAAACCAACGATGATTAAGTACCTAAATTCCGATGGGAGAAAGGAAAAAAGAGGTAGTTTAAGCCATCGTTACTACTGACAAACATTGACAAACTTTTTTCTGAATTAGTTCTTATTTTTTAATGACTTAAACCCCTAGGTCAGCCCCCTCCTAAGGGGCAGGCCAGGGGTTCGATTCCTCTCCGGGACGCCATTATTTACTTATAGATCAAAATTTTAAAAGAATAAAAAAAACTCATATAGAAATAAATTTTGTCAGTTCTTCAGTAAACACACTCCCTCATAAAATCCAAGCACTCACACGCAACTAGCTGCAAGGCTCTATATCGCTACTGGGCACTCATCACCACTTGATCTGAAATCTGTAATGCCGAGGGAAATGCGGATATCTGACTTACGCCATACCTTTGCTACTTGGTTGGTTCAGGACGGTGTGAGTATCGAGCGGGTCAGTGATATGTTGAATCTTCAGACATTAAGACGACACAGGTTTATGCACATCATCGCCCCACGGGTAGGGCTAATACGGTGAAGCGGTTGCCTACGTTGTGATGGTTGCTAACTAAAACACACTCAGGCCTTTTCTTGTTTTTTAGCGGTAGCTTCTGTATTGTTCTGGTGGATTTTCAGTCAGACCTAACGACTACCTTATCAATCAATAGACTACCTGGAATCCACTACCACCTGATAAGCGGACGCGGGATAGGCTGTTAGCTAACCAATTGTTGAAATTACTAAAACCATTCACTTTCAGTATTTACTGTACGGATGACTGGGGTGGCTATAACCTGATAATTGGTAATAATAGTGTCGTTATTTATCTGAAAACAGTTATAGTTCAATGACTTATAGTACACACATTGAAATATGTTACCGAAAAAACAGAGGTTTGAGACCTGATAATATATTAAAAGGTCTTAGGCCTTCTTAATGAGCTGTTACATTCACAAATTTAGTTTACTCAACAAGGATAATGCTTATGCTTATTTACGTTAACCAATTTAACTTAGTGGAAATCGATAGCGACGAGGTGATTTTTAGGACTATTGCTGGTTGGTTAAAGCAAGTGACGAATCAGCACTTTAGTATTGATGAGTTAAAGTCAAGCAACAACTACTCTATTGAACGTACGCGCGTCAGAACCTATTCGGCTTTAGAATTTTCTCCAGAATTGCATTCGGTATTGTTGAGTCACCCAGATAGAGAAAACTCAGGGAGGCAGTGGGTAACCGAAATCGGAATAAGAAAAAATGAGGAAAGTTATACAGTTTCTATTTTATTAGAGGTAAGTGACATTAGTACTCAGGTGCGGGAAGTACCGACTACAACACGTCCAGGCCTAGTTCGTTTTTTAATGAAAAATGCGAAATTATCAAGTGATACCATTGGCCTACGCGCGAAAAATTTAGGAAACTCTATAGATGATTTTAAGTCGTTAAGTTTTGAAATTGATAGACCAGAGCGTGATTACCCCATCGTTCTTGTTAGTAACAAACCCGAAGATGGAAGAGGCTATGTCAACCCATTTAAACTACAGGAGCAATTAGTTGGGTTAGCTCAAGTGGTATATTCAAATGTGGAAATTAATTCATGGGAGATGGAAGATTGCTTAACAAGGCGGTATTCTGCGTGGGACGGTGCTATTAATATAATATTTCCTTCTTTTGGTAGAGGCTCGGTTAGAAATAGGCTTCTTCTTTCGGATGATATTGAATGCATGCTTAGTGAGAATGTAAACATTTCTCATGAGATACTATCTTTAATAACACATACAACTAACGGTTTTAAGAAACGCAAGCACTTCAGCCCAACTGATGTACGTGCAAAACGACAAAAAGATCAGAGAATAAAACTAAAACAAAAGTTTGATGAGATAACTGTAGACGGTGAATTTCAATTGCTGGCCGAACAAGCCTTTCACCAGCTAGAAGAGCAAGATCAGTTATTTGATAAAGAAAGAAGCAAGTTTCAAAAAACAATAGATTCACTTGAACTGCAGGTTCTAGAGCAAGATGATGCTATTACAGACTTGAAGTCGCAACGTAGAGTGCTTCAAATTAGAATTGATGACATCTCTACTGGATCAAAAGGAGCTGGTAAACCGTTGCTCATATCTGGTAAAGAATCTGATCAATACGAAAATGAAATTCATGATTTACTAATTGACTCTATTGATAAACAACTGGAGAGCACAAAAAAGTTTACACGGCGTTATGATGTTTTGACGGATATAGTAGTTAACAACCAACCTAAGGGTAAAATGGGTGAATTTATCTTAGAGCTGGATACTTTGTTTAACGGCTATGATGGCATTACCCCTAAGATTCTCTCTGGCATTAAAGATATGGGGCTTGAGGTTGAAGAAGATGGGACCCATAACAAGCTTAAATTTGTAAATGATACAAGATATAAAATGATTTTTTCTAAGTCTCCTAGTGATAAAAGGCGAGCAGGCGCGAATGTTATTCAACAACTAAAACAAGAGCTATTTTAGAAAAATGTAACAAGTCAAATCACTAGGACGCAGCAATGCTGCGCCTGTGTTTGAAGCGTTAAGTGTTCTTGGTCAGATTCAATTATAGGAATAGAAGTTACAATGAAGTATATAGAACCAAGTATTACGGGGAAATCATTCCATTGCCCTTTCTGTGGTACCCATGCACACATGGAATGGAGTTGGTTAATAAAAGATAACCGCACAACTGACTATATTGAAGCCACATGCTCGCATTGCGATAAATGCTCTTTATGGCTTGCTCATGAAAAAGGCAACGATTCCAATAATTATATTATTCCAGTTAAGGGTGAGATGCTTTTACCCGACTCCGGTTTATCTCCATTAGCAGAAACCGATATGCCTGAAGATGTGAAAAGAGATTATATTGAGGCTTCTCGTATTTTTCCTCGTTCACCAAGAGGTGCCGCTGCATTATTAAGATTAGGGCTTCAGAAACTTTGTAAGCACCTAGGGCAGAAGGGGGAAAATATTAATGATGATATTCGTACCTTAGCAGCAAATAATACTGTGCCTCCAATGGTGGTAAAAGTGGCTGACACAGTGAGAATTACTGGTAACAATGCGGTTCATCCAGGAGAGATGTCTGACAAAGATTTTGATTTTGTTGCCTCAAAAATGTTTGGGCTAATTAATTTTATTGTAAGAAAAGCAATTACTGAACCAAATGAACTTGAGTCCCTATATCAAATGACACCTGAGAATCCAAGGAAAAGCGCTGAAAAACGAGATAAAAAAAACAAGGCGTAAATACTTAACAAAGCCAGTCAGAGGGGCGGTGTACTCTATGCCCTTGCTGGTAAGCGCCAAACACACACAAACTTTACCCCATATATTGACATATACCCACACACTACTATAAATTAAACACAACGTTTGCATTGCAAACAAAATCCAGTGACCCTAACGGGCAAACACTGGTCGGGATTGAAACACCGAAAGGGATTACCCAATATAGCGCACAGATGCCGCTACCAATGCGGTTTTTTTGTGCCTCTGCTATACTGCTTCATTGCGTCTATGATGGGCTGTATGGTGTGGATGTTGAGGGGTCGCTTTAGCTCCTGTTTCAACTTCGGAAACACTGTACGGCCTGTCACCATTTTGAAACGTGGAACAGGCTTTAATTAAACTCTAAAGAGTATTAAAGCAATGATCAGTAACAAAACCATCGCCCTGAGCGAGCAACGCAATGTTGCTATGGCAAACCTAAATATTTCCCTCAACCGTTTCCACCAAGCAGAAAAGAGCCTATGCCATGAAAGCCTGCAACAGGCTGGCCGCATTATTGAACAGCATCAAGCAGTCCTGCTAGACCTCGACCACTTGATCCAACAGCACCAAGCAGACCGCCAAATTGTCACCGACCTTGAAGCCTGCCTGACTCGACAAAAAGCCACCATTTCACAGCAAAAAGCGACCATTGATAACCTCTCGCAGGAAATCAAACGCTATCAAATGCGTGAAATGGGAGAGCAAGCATGAGCCTATTCAGAAATATCATTGATGCCGCTCTTTCTGCCAACCTAAAACAAAACGAACTCAAAGTATTACTGGTGTTACTTCGCCAAACCATTGGCTTTGGTAAATCTCACGATCACCTAACGGACAAGCGCATTGCCCAACTATCAGGACTGCGAGTAGATCGCTGCCGCATTGCCGTTGATGGCATCATCCAAAAAGGGTTATTTGATGGCATAGAGTCAACCGATTTTGATTTTCGCTACGACATCTCAGGACACTTTTTGGCTGAACTTGATGACGGCCAATTTTTTACCCCGCACATCCCGAAGAACAGAGACAGTTTCCGAGAAAAGAAAGCAGTTTCCGCAAAACGGAGACATACATCATTAACCCCTACACCATTAACCCAACAACAACCACAAACCTGCGGTGGTGAACACAACCAGCAAAAGCAAACAGTCACGTTACCAGAAGGGATCAGCCCAGAGAATCAGCAAGCCTGTTTAAAAGCGGCTGAACCACTCACCGAAGACCAACAGGCACGGGTGAGCCATGCTTACCATTCATTCTCGGAAGACAAACCCGTCAGAAGCCCCGCCGGTTTATACCTGACCTTAGTCAAAGCGGAGCAATCCGGCACCTTGATTGTGCCAGAGGCTAACACAGTAACCACTGATCACCATGCCTCGTTTCAACCCTTTGATGAACCTCACACAAGGCCAGAGGAAAGCCCACAAGAACGCGCATCAAAGCGGGCTTGGTTAAGCGCAACGGCTCAACGGGAGGGTGTACCTATTAGCACCATAGCCACACAATTTGGCATGAACCACCTGTTATAACTCATCACTCTGCTTGTGACCTTTCACATAACCGCTGCCCCAAACGTAAAAACGCCCTTTGTCGGGGTAAACAAAGGGCGCGGGGGTTGAGATTGGCGATGATCTTATTTTTGTTATTGATAAATCGCTCTTCTCGAGGGGCTTGCTGGTAAATCTTTATAATTATTTTGTTGTTATCGTTCTGTTGTTAAAAAGTATTATGCAGTCCCCGTGCCAACTTTTTCATAAAAATCATAAACCACTGATTTAAATAAAATTAAAAATCATTAAGCTTACTTATAACACACTAAAGAAAACGACAATGACACAATAAATTGTCAACTTGCGACGTAAAGCATGACTTTCACTGTCACTTATCAACTATTTTCTATTTTTGTGGTCAGCATTAAAGCAGCAACTGACATACCCCTCTTCTGCGTCAGCCCTGCCATAGACCTTAACCCCCTGTAACGCATTTTCTATTATAAGAAAACGTGATACTTTAAATTTATCGAGTAAATTATTGATAATGAAAATCAATAAAACTATAGTTAAACTGGCGCATACTTATTCGTGCCTTGCTCAATACCACACACTTTGTCAACTCTACGAAAACGGAACAAATATGAAATATATAAATAAATTCAGCACGTTAGCCGCTACAGTAGTCCTTGCAAGTTCTGTATCCTCCCCTGCTATCGCCGCTGATGCTGTCAATGTCGCTTTCTTCCTAGAATGGGCGACACCGAACCAAGTGGCTAAGGTTGAAAAGGCCTATGATGAGGCATTAGGTGTCCCAGTAAAGTGGACTAACTTTGATGCTGGTACGCAAATGACCGAAGCCATGTTAGCCGGTGATATTGATATTTCTTACAGTCAAGGCCTCGCCCCTTATATCAATGCCGTGAATGCAAATGCACCGATTAAATTAATCTCTATTGCGGTGCAATATCCTGCTAATGATTGTGTTGTACGCACAGGTACGGGGATTGATAGTAGCAATGCTACAGAACTTGAAGGTAAATCCGTTGCAGTGCCTCTAGCAACCATGGCTGATTACAGCTTCCGCATGCAGATGCGAGCACTTAAAGTCGATATAAGTAAGATTAAAGTGATTGACCAAGCACCTGCTGATGCAGCGGTATCACTGGCTGATGGCAATGTTGATATGGCCTGTGGGTTTGGTGGTAATTCAATGGCCAAAATGAAAGAAGCAGGCAAAGTCTTAATGACACCTGAGGAAAAGGAAGCGGCAGGTATTATTAGTTTTGACGTGGTATCAGTCACTGAAAAATTTGCCCAAGAAAATCCTGATATGGTTCGAGAATTCCTCAAAGTGACGGATGAAGCCAATGCTGCTTTTAAAGCAGATCAAAGCAAGCTCTCTGTGATCGCCAAAGATGCGGGTATGAGCGAAGAGGATGCAACCAAGCAAATGGCAGACTTCCACTTCCCAAGCAACAAAGAGCAATTAGAAAAGTACTTCAACGAAGACGGGCTTGCAAGTACAGCCATTGATATCGTAGGTAAAGCATTTGCCACTCCAGAACAGCCTGCGCTAAATGACTATGCCGTAACCATCGACACATCTTTCTTAAAATAAACACACGAACATAACCACTTAGCTGGCCAGTTATCACAACTGGTCAGCTTTACGCGCTGACTCCTTTCGTTTTTTGTCTCCAGCGATTATGACTAATACTGGATAAACTATAGGTAATATTTATGAGTGATCTGGTTGCTGATACGGTCAATATGATCTTCACCAACAAAAATGGTGGGTATGTACATGCACTCAAAGACATTAGCTTCATATTAAAGCAAGGTGAGCTACTCTCTGTTTTAGGGCCTTCTGGCTGTGGTAAAACTACGCTGCTTAATATTATTGCAGGCTTTAACCATCCCACTGATGGTCGCTTTACTCTTGGCGGTACAGAAATTGATGGGCCGGGAGAAAACCGAGGCATGGTCTTTCAACAAGGTGCCTTATTTGAGTGGTTGACCGTCTCTGAAAATGTCGACTTTGGCTTGCGCATGAAAGGAGCCAATAAAAAAGAGACGGCTAAAAAGGTTGAGGAATGGTTAGATATCGTAGGCTTGCAAGGCTTTGGAAATACGCCTACTTATCAACTCTCAGGAGGCATGCAGCAACGTGTTGCACTGGCACGCTGCTTAATCAATGACCCCGATTTGATTTTGATGGATGAACCATTGGGCGCATTGGACGCCTTGACCCGCGAAAAAATGCAAACGCTGGTACTGAAAATATGGAAAGAAACGGGCAAGACCATCATGATCATTACTCACTCTGTAGAAGAAGCCTTATTATTGGGTGAACGCTTATTTGTCATGGCGCCAAGACCCGGACGTTTACACAAAGAGTATCGCTTACCCTTTGCAGAACAAGGTCTCACACAAGACCCCAGAGAAATCAAAAATAGCCCAGAGTTTGTGCAAACTCGTGAGGAAATCCTTACCATGATCTGGAATATGGAAGAGGAAATTATGGGCAAAACCGATGCTGCATAACCACACACTCATCACTCACAATCCCTGAGGGGGTTCGCCATATCATGAGGAAATCTGTATGCTTGTAGGGTTTATTTTTATCACCCTGATTAGCGTGTTAATCGGCTCCATTCTATATGGACGACGCCTTATCCGCACCGAACGAAATGATGCTGTCTTTGGAAACCCCAGCCGTGCCTTAGGGGGGTGGCACTGGATCATTGCAGGTGTATCCAGCATATTAATTATGTGGTTGTACTTTTCTTGGGACGCAGGCAGAGCTTTCTTCCCGCAAGCTGCAAATGAGCTATGCCAAGTCGCCAAACTAAATCGTACTACCAACCCTATTCGCTCCACATTCCCACTTGATAACCGTTTATTAAAAAGCACGGCATTACTGCAACGTGACTATGGACAAATTGATGCCTTAGAACAAAAGTTATCAAACACAGACTTCAAACCGACCGAACGAAAAGAGCTAGAAACCATCATCAAGTCACTACGTGCGACACTATCCGCACAAGCTGACCCCACGATTGTTGACCCTGTTATTGCAAAACAGCTAGATGATATTGCCGCACGAATTGTTGCACTCTCAGAGAACTTAAGCGCTCCAAACGACCTTCCGCCTAGAGACCCCGAAGCCCACAACAAAGCAATGGCACAACCAGCATGGGGAGAAAGCAGCGTTGAAATCCCACCTCTGGCAATGACTGAGCGAGGACGAAAATTCGCCATAGCCAGCCAAATTATGAGTGAAATCTCATCCGACTTTATCGCGATTCGCAATCATAACCCAGTCATTAGTGAGCAGTTGCAAACCCTTAAAGCCCGCTATAAAAGCTTTGTTTTAGACAAGACTGTCAGCGAACCTGTGCAACGTGCGCAAAAAGATGTACTGCGCCTTATTGATAAGATTTATAAACGTATCGATGATGGAAAAATATTTCCTACCGCCATGACCCAGCGGGTTGAACAAGCGCTGATTAAACTTGAGCAAAGTCAACGCACCGCGCAAGGCTCTTTGCATTACATCAATACCTTTATGTTGCCCGGAGGAGATATTCTAGCGGGTAACCGTGCCTGCTCAGAGCAAGGCTCAGGACGTTGGCTACCCAAGCCTTCAGATACCTTAAAGCGTTTTGTACACATGTCAGACCCAACCGTTGGCTATAAGGGTATTCCATTACTTTGGTATGAAATGAAGCCTATTGGTAAGGTATTAGAGTTTTTAGTACCGGATTGGATTGCTAGCTTGGTACCCGGCGAATACCCTCGCCATAATGACAATGGCCAAGTACCTACAAACTTTAAAGCTAAGGTGTATAACTTCGCCACAGGTAATTATCCCTCCTTGCTAGTACCCGTGCCAATTGGGCATATTTGGGACTCCATGATGCGAGTCTTAGCAGGTCTGTTCTTTGGTA
>Ga0193958_1000881_pt1 | contig 10286 bp, 7 predicted proteins | sample FB_1_MG_FD_140320 | JGI IMG/M metagenome (GOLD analysis project Ga0193958, IMG submission 140320) | Microbial mat bacterial communities from the Broadkill River, Lewes, Delaware, United States - FB_1_MG | ecosystem: Environmental > Aquatic > Freshwater > River > Microbial mats | place: USA...
AATGGCGACCTTATTTTACGCTGTGGAAAATCTACCGAAAGCTTCGCAATACATTTAGCAGATAATACTTCAGAATTTACACATATTGGAATTATTTCTATAGAAAAAGAACATCCCTATGTAATTCATGCAGTTCCAAACAAGCAAAACATCTTAAAAAAGGAAACACTTTTAGAATTTATAGATCCTGAAAACAATTCAACCTATGCAATTTATAGGTCACAATATAATGTCGAAACTCTTTCTAAAGTAGTTAACGAAGCTCAAAATTTTTATTCAAAAAAATATACTTTTGACAATGAATATGATTTAAATACAGATACAAAACTATATTGTACAGAACTTATCTTAAAAGCATTTAACAATGCAGGAATTACCTTGAACATAAAAGCAAAACAATTAAATTTTGTTATTGGTAAACACAATATTATTTTTCCCTCAGAATTTACAAAAGAACCTGAATTTAATAGAGTAATTTAATAATAATCAATTTAAAAAAGTAATTATGAAACACTTAAAATTAGTATCAGTGCTCTTGTTTACAGCTGTTATTTTTAGTATTAGCTCTTGTGGAAGTAGTTCTTCACCAAGTGACACCATTAAAAAAGCTTACGACTTAATGAAAGCCAAAGAATTTGAAAAAGTAACAAATCTTTACGTAACAAGTGAAGGCAAAAAGTTTTCTGAAGAAGAAGCCAAAAAAATGGAAGGCTTATTTGGCATGGCTGCTAAAGAAGAATTTGAATCTAAAGACGGTCTAAAAAATATTGTAATCGATAAAGAAACAATAGACGAAGATGGAAATGGAGCTGAAGTTGAATATACTGTTAATTTTAAAAATGGTGATTCTGAAAAAGAAGATGCGAAACTCGTTAAATTAGACGGAAAATGGTTTATAAAAGTATAGTTTAAATTAAAAAATACACTTATAACTTATGTTTATAATTAAACCTCGTTTATTAAGTTTTCGGCTTAATTTCGAGGTTTAACCTTATCTTAAAACAAATTCAACAACCTAATAAACAGATCGTCAAACAAAAATCTAGCGTTTAAAATTTATTGAAAACTTTTTTTAGCAGAAATTATTTTTTATTAAATTAAATTCGTCCATAATTTCCTTAACAATTGCTTCCGCAGATTTTATTTCGTGTATTAAACCTGCAATTTGCCCAATCTCTAATTCTCCATTTTCCAAATCACCTTCAAACATTCCTTTTTTAGCTCTTGCCCTACCCAATTTATCTTTCAATTGTTCAATAGTTGGGTTATGTTGATATAATTCTTGAAGCTCATTATAAAATTTGTTTTTTATCAATCTAACTGGAGCCAATTCTTTTAACGTTAATTGCGTATCACCATCTTGAGTTTTTACAACTTCATTTTTAAAATTTATATGTGCTGAAGATTCGTTACTCGCAACAAATCTACTACCAATTTGCACACCATCAGCACCTAAAACTATTGCTGCCAACATTCCTCTTCCAGATGCAATTCCTCCAGCAGCAATAACTGGTATACTTAATTTTTCTTTAACCATTGGAATTAAGGTAAAAGTTGTAGTTTCTTCTCTTCCATTATGTCCACCAGCTTCAAAGCCTTCCGCAACAACAGCATCAACACCAGCTTGTTCAGATTTTAATGCAAATTTTACACTACTTACAACATGCACAACTTTAATTCCGTTTTCTTTTAAAAAAGGAGTCCAAGTTTTTGGGTTTCCTGCTGAAGTAAAGACTATTTTAACACCTTCTTCAACAATTATTTTCATAATTTCTTCAATATTAGGATATAACATTGGTACATTTACGCCAAATGGTTTGGTTGTTGCTTTTTTACATTTTTGAATGTGTTCTCTTAAAACTGCTGGATACATAGAGCCTGCTCCAATTAACCCTAAACCACCAGCATTACTAACAGCTGAAGCCAATTTCCACCCACTGTTCCAAACCATACCTGCTTGAATTAATGGATATTTTATATCAAATAATTGTGTAATCGTGTTTTTCATTGGTATATATTATTTTTTTAAGTCATCTGCTATTCACTATCAGTCAACCAGTTAGATAACAATCGTTTTAGCATGCTTGTTTCATTTAGTTTTTAAGAATTTTAAATGTCTTAATTTCATTATTATAAGTAACTTGTAAAAAATACAATCCTTTTTCCAGAAAAGAAAAATCTGCTGTAGGATCTGATTTTAATATTTTCGTTTCAAAAATAACACTGCCATAAACGCTATAAATTTCAACTTTTAAATCAGCTTTATTTTGTGGAAAATTAAAGTTAACAGTAGTTGAAATTGGATTTGGATAAAAGCTTAGTGAATTTTCAATATTAATACCTTTTGACAAAATTGATTTAAAATTTGGAATCCCATAACCTTCTTGATTTGTAGATGATGGAAATAAATGTGCAGACTCTTTAATTAGTTGTGTAATTTCTGCATTTGTTTTGTTCGGAAAAGCTTGCCATAAACAAGCAACAACACCTGCCAAAACAGGCGATGAGAAAGAAGTTCCATTTCCTGTAACAACCTCTCCAGAAGTGTTAATTAGCCAAGTATCTTGTCCTTGTGCACAAACATCTGGTTTAATTCTATTGTCTGAAGTTGGACCAAAAGAACTAAAAGAAGCGATGTTTCCTGAAACATTAACAGCACCTACTGTTAAAACTGATGGTGCATCTGCAGGCGCATTAACATATGGCCAGGTTGTGTCATTTCCTTCATTTCCAGCTGAGCTTACCAATAGCATTCCACGAGAAAAAGCAATTTCAGCACCTCTGGTAATAAAAGTAGTTTTTCCATCCATATCGCTATAACTATAATTATGAGCTGGATTATCAAAAAAAACAGAATATCCTAAAGAAGTATTAATAATATCAACACCTAAACTATCAGCTTTTTCAGCTGCTTCAACCCATAAACTTTCTTCTAACTTTACTTCAACTGGTACATTTTCTGTTCTAAATAAATAAAAACTGGCATCTGGTGCAGTTCCCACAAAGCTTTTAGTTGCTCCATCAATCCCTTGCTCTAAATAACCTGCAATTGTAGATAAGACTAACGTTCCGTGTGAATTACCTCCATAAAAATTAGTACTTCTTTCTACAAAATCGTAACCTCCTAAAATCTGCCCATTATCTCTAATACGTTTAAATGCAAGCATTGAATCTACGCTTGGAAAACCAGCATCTAGCAGAGCTATTTGTATTCCAGCGCCATAAAAATTATTGTAATGCAACGTGTCTCCTCCTAACATTAGTAACTGGTTTTCTGCATCTCCATAGATAAAACCTGTAGTAGTTTCTAATTGTTTCTTTTTAAATTTAGGCAGTTGCTTGGAGCTTTTATTTGACTTAGAACCATTTAATGTTCTATTAGCAAATTCAATAGAATCTACAATTACAATACCTGCTAATTCTAAATTTAGTAAGGCATCAATATTTGTTTTTAACCCTTGAATATATAATGCGTTTAGCCATTTAGATTTTGCTAAAACTGTAATTCCAGGAGTATTTTTAATAGCTGTAATATATGTTGGCTCTATAGGAATATCTTTAAAATCTAAATCTATATTGTAGCGTGCTCGCCTATCTAAAGAACGCTTACTTAACATAGTTAGTGGGGAAGCATAATACGTAGATTCATTTGGTTTGTCTTTAAAATAAATCCAAGCGTCTTCAACTTGAGAAAAAACACTAGAAATTGAAAATAGAAACAAAAAAGTTAAAATATTGTTTTTCAAAATTTTAAATTATTACATATTAAAAGTACAAAATTTTTATACTAAAATAATGTGATATTAATTTTTAACTAAGCAATTACTCCAGAACCTAGTAACTCTTCATTTAAATACCAAGCCACAAACTGCCCCTCTGTAATAGCAGATTGTTTATTATTAAACTCCACATATAGTCCTGTTTCAACTTTATATAAAGTGGCTTCTTCTAATACTTGTCTATAACGTATTCTGGCTTGAACTTTTAATTTTTCACCATTATTTAAAGCCAAATCCTTTCGAATCCAATGCAACTCTTCGTTTGAAACAAACAATACATTTCTATATAAACCTTTATGATTCTTGCCTTCACCTGTATAAATAATATTTTCTACAACATCTGTATCAATAACAAATAATGGTTCTTTTGTACCTCCAACAGCTAATCCTTTACGTTGACCTTTTGTAAAATAATGTGCTCCCTGATGTTTTCCTACAATTTTTCCATCAGTTAATGAATACTTATATTTTAATGCATTAAAAGACAATTCTTCTTCTTTTGAATTAAAATGTGGGATTTCTCGGTTGTACAAAGGAGCATTTTGAGGGATTTGAACAATCACACCTTCTTTTGGTTGTAATTTTTGCTGTAAAAACTCTGGTAAGCGTACCTTTCCTATAAAACATAAACCTTGAGAATCTTTTTTATCTGCAGTGATTAAATCTTGTTCAGTAGCAATTTTTCTTACTTCTGGCTTTGTTAATTCACCTATTGGAAACAATGCTTTTGACAATTGCTCTTGTGATAATTGGCATAAAAAATACGACTGATCTTTATTCCCATCTTTTCCAGCAAGTAATTTAAAAACAGTTTCTTGCTTAATTGTTTCCTCGCCTTTTCTGCAATAATGTCCTGTTGCAACGTAATCAGCCCCAAGTTCCAATGCTATTTTTAAAAAAACATCAAATTTAATTTCTCTGTTACACAATACATCTGGATTTGGTGTACGACCCATTTCGTATTCCTTAAACATATAATCTACAATGCGCTCTTTATATTGTTCGCTTAAATCAACAACCTGAAAAGGAATTCCTAATTTATCTGCAACAAGCATTGCATCATTACTGTCTTCTAACCACGGACATTCATTTGAGATAGTTACAGAATCATCGTGCCAGTTTTTCATAAACAAACCAATAACTTCATAACCTTGTTCTTTTAATAAATATGCAGCAACACTACTATCAACACCTCCAGAAAGTCCAACAATTACACGTTTCATTTTTAAAATTTTAGACTGCAAAGATACAGATAACTTTTAGTAAGATAAAAGAGGTTGATTTCTTTTCTGTTGAATTCATTAAAATGAAGCACTTTACTTAAAACGACAAAAAAAGCCTATCAAAAAAAATTGATAGGCTTGACATTAAAAAAGGTGCATTATTTATATTAAATAACTTTTACATTTACTGCGTTCATTCCTTTTCTACCTTCCTGTAAATCGAATTCAACTTCATCACCTTCACGGATTTCGTCGATTAAACCAGAAATGTGTACAAAATGTTCTTTGTTTGAGTCGTCTTCTTTGATGAATCCAAATCCTTTAGTTTCATTGAAGAATTTTACTGTGCCTTTACTCATTATTAAAAATTTTAATTTATTATATAATTGCAAATATACTCATTTTTATTTAACATCATTATTTTTAATGTTTTATATTTTGTTATGAACAAATAATCTAGGTTGCTGTTAACTAGTTTTTAACCTCAACAAATTACAATTGCCTTCTTTTTAAAGTATTAAAGTTTTGTTAATTGTTAAATCAAAAAAGTTAAACACCATAATTCATTTAAGGGTCCGCAATAACACTTATACTATTAATTATCAATTAATTATAAACCACAAACCTAATTAAACCAATTCATGTGAAAAAATTAGAACTATTTATTTTGTTTAACTTTTAACATATTCAATTAAACATTATTAATTTTATTTGTATATTTGAAAAAAAACTAAAAACTAAAAATCATGAAAAAATTACCTTACATCCTAACACTTGTGTTAACTTTAATGCTATCAATAAGTTTAACTTCCTGCGATGACGACGACGACGTAGTGAAAATTCCTCAAATTAAAACTATCGCAGATTTTGTAGTTGCAAACTCAGAGAATTACAGTAGTTTATTAGCAGCGTTACAAAAAGCTAATTTAGTTGAAACTTTAAGCGGCGATACTATGTACACTGTATTTGCTCCTAACAATGATGCTTTTGATGCATTTTTAGCAAGCGCCGGATTTGATTCTTTAGATGATGTGCCTGTTGATGCATTAACTCAAATTTTATTAAATCACGTAGTTGCTGGTAACGTGCAATCTGGAGATTTAGCTACTGGATATGTGAGTTCACTTTCTACTGCAACACCTAACGGTGCTAATATGAGTATGTATATTGACTTATCTGATGGTGTTAAAATAAATGGAATTGCAACTGTAACAGGTGCTGATAATAATGTTGATAACGGTGTAATTCATTTAGTTGATGCTGTTATCGGATTACCTACTATTGTTACTATGGCAACTTCTAATAGTAGCTTTACAAACTTAGTTGCTGCGTTAACGAGAGACGATCAACCTGATTTTGTTTCAGTTTTATCTACTGCAAATGGAACTAACCCTGCTCCGTTTACTGTATTTGCTCCAACCGACGCTGCTTTCGATGCTTTATTAACTGAACTTGGTGCTACTTCTTTAGCTGATATTGATGGTGCTACTTTAACAGCTACTTTAAATCACCATGTTGTTGGCGGAGCAAATGTAACTGCTGATATGCTTTCTGATAATATGACAGTAACTACTTTAGGTGGTGATATTACTGCTAATATTTCTGGTGGTGCAACTTTAACAGATGCAAACGGAAGAATTAGTAATATTGTAGCTACAAACGTTCAAACTGCAAATGGTGTAATTCACGTTATTGATAAAGTGGTATTACCTAATTTAAATTAAAACAAACATTAAACAAAATCATAAAAACCTTCTTAAAATAATCTTTAAGAAGGTTTTTTAATATAAATTATTTATCTATATGACTTTACTTAACAGCTTTTGATTTATTAGGTAATACTAAATTTAAAATAACACCAACTACAGATGCCAAACCTATTCCTGCTAAAGAAAAATTTCCGTAACTTAATTGAGCACCGCCAATACCAACGGTTAAAATAATTGATACTATCACTTGATTTCTTGTTATTGAAAAATCTGTTTTAGCATCAATTAATGTTTTTATTCCAATACTTGCAATCATTCCAAAAAGCAATAACATAATTCCCCCTAAAACTGACGCAGGAATTGTTTTTAAAATTGCACTAACTTTCCCTATAAGTGAAAATACAATTGCCGTAGCTGCTGCAATACGCAACACTCTAGGATCAGTAATTTTTGTTAATGCAACCGCTCCAGTTACTTCAGAATAAGTCGTATTTGGTGGTCCTCCAAAAAAACCTGCAAATGCAGTTGCAATTCCATCTCCTAGTAATGTTCTATGCAGCCCTGGATCTTTTACAAACTTTTTATTTGCAACACCTCCAATTGCGTACATATCACCAATATGCTCAATTATTGGAGCAATTGCTACTGGAATCATATATAAAATTGCTCCCCAATTAAATTCTGGTGCAGTAAATTTAGGAAAGGCAAACCAAGCAGCTTCATTAACAGAAGAAAAATCTACTAATCCAAGAAAAATTGAAATCCCATAACCAACAATAATTCCAATAAAAATTGGTATTAGTTTTATCAATCCTTTTGTAAAAGTTACAATTAGAATTGCTGTAGCCAAAACAACAAGTGCAATTGGCCAGTTTGTTTTCGCCATATCTACTCCTGCAGAAGCTAGCGATAAACCAATTATCATAATTACAGGTCCAACCACAACAGCAGGAAATATCTTTTCAATAACTTTTAATCCCCATAATTTAATAATAGCAGAAACCACTGTATAAACAATTCCAACTGCAATAATACCTCCTAAAGTTCCGGGATAACCATATAGTTTTGTAGCTGCAATTATTGGTGCAATAAAGGCAAAACTACTACCTAAAAAAACAGGTACTTTTCCTTTTGTAATTATATGAAAAATAAATGTTCCGACACCAGCCGTAAATAAAGCAACGGAAGGATCAATATCAATTAAAAGAGGAACTAATACAGTTGCTCCAAAGGCAACAAATAAAAATTGGATTCCAATAACAATTCTTTTAATTGGATTGGAAGTGTTAATTAAAGTTTGATTTTGTTTCATTTGTTAATATTTATTGTTTTTATAAATTTAAATTGCGAAGATTCTTTAAACTACTCAAATGATTATATTTTTTATAAATAAAATTGTAAAAAAAAGAACTTTTAAACAGTATAAATTTCTAAAAATAAATCGAGCTAATTTAGTTATAAAAACAATAGTTTATTAGTACTAATTTAAAATGTTATAACAGTACTTTGTTAATAAATCTTAATACAAAATTAACTTAACCTAGCGTTTTTGGCTTTTATAAAGTTTTTTTTTAAGTTTTTTTTGAAAAAAAAGGTCAATTTTTACCATTTTTTGATATAAAAACCACTTTTATAAAAAAAAAATAGTAAAAAATAATAAACATAAATACCACATTTTTACCTTCCCGAAAACGTTTTAAATGGCACTTTTTTCATCATTTATTATTTGTAACAAACCAATTACATTATAAGTTCTTAGAATATTTTAAAAAAAATAATTTTTACGAATACATTATTAAAGTGGTAAAAAATCTGTTATTTTTTACAAAAAAATTATAATATACATATATTTTTAAGAAATATTCAACAAATACATTGTTTAAAATTTTATATAATTTTTTTTTACTTCTAAAAATATGACATTTATAAGCTTTTTTTCTTAATGTGTTTGTTAACTTTGTTACAGTTGAAATTCTTAAAATTAATTGTAAAAAATTTTATATAAATAATAAACAAAATATGAAAGTTGTTGAAAAAATAGATCTGTTAAAAGCCAAGCGAGAGCAAGTTGCTCAAATGGGTGGTAAAGCAAGAATTGAAAAGCAACATGCCAAGAACAAATTATCGGCACGTGAACGTATAAATCTTTTATTTGATGAGGATAGTTTCCATGAAATAGATGCATTTGCAAAACATAGATCTACTAATTTTGGAATGGAACAAGTAGAGGTTGTATCTGACGGTGTTATTGTTGGATATGGGTTAGTAAATGGAAGATCTGTATTTGCATTTTCTCAAGACTTTACTTCAAGAGGTGGTTCTTTAGGACAAATACATGCTGCTAAAATCTGTAAAGTAATGGATTTAGCATTAAAAGCTGGCGCTCCTATTGTAGGCTTAAATGATTCAGGTGGTGCAAGAGTAGAAGAAGGTGTTGATGCATTAAAAGGATATGGAGATATCTTCTTTAAAAACTCAAGAGCATCAGGTGTAATACCTCAAATTTCTGCAATTATGGGACCTTGTGCTGGTGGAGCAGTATATTCTCCTGCAATAACTGATTTCGTTTTTATGGTTAAAAAAACAAGTCATATGTTTATTACAAGTCCTTATGTAATTAAAACCGTAACTGGTGAAGAGACAACATTTGAAGAACTTGGAGGCGCAATGGTTCACAGTTCAAAAAGTGGTAACTCACATTTTGCTTGTGAAAATGATGAAGATTGTATTGAACAAATTAGAGATTTAATAGATTATTTACCAAACAATAATATGGAGACTGCTCCATCATTAGAAATGGGCGACGATCCTAAAAGATCTTGTGATATGTTAGATACATTTATACCAGATGATTCTAAAGTTCCTTATGATATGAAAAAAATTATAGAGGAAGTTTTAGATGGAGAAGATTTTTATGAAGTGCACGAACACTTTGCTGAAAATGCAATTGTTGGTTTTGGTAGATTAAATAATAGATCTGTAGGAATAATTGCTAACCAACCAATGTTTTTAGCTGGTTGTTTAGATATTGATGCTTCAGATAAAATAGCAAGATTTATTAGAACTTGCGATGCCTTCAACATCCCATTAATTACATTTGTAGATGTACCAGGATATTTACCAGGCGTAACTCAAGAATTAAATGGTATTATTAGACACGGTGCAAAATTATTATATGCTTATTCTGAAGCTACAGTTCCTAAGTTTACTGTAGTATGTAGAAAAGATTATGGAGGTGCATACTTAGCAATGAGCTCAAGTCATTTAGGTGCCGATATGGTTTTTGCATGGCCAACTGCAGAAATAGCAGTAATGGGAGCAAAAGGAGCTGTTGAAGTAATTTCAACATATAGAAAAGATATTAGCGAAGCAGAAGATAAAGCAGCTAAAACTCAAGAGAAAATTGATGAGTACGAAAAAGCTTTCAGTGTACCTTATTTAGCAGCTGAAAGAGGATATATTGACGAGGTAATTTTACCAAGTGAAACTAGAGAAAGACTTGTAATGGCATTAGAAACATTGTCTTCTAAGTCAGAAGCACTTCCTCCTAAAAAACACGGAAACATTCCACTATA
>Ga0193958_1000882_pt1 | contig 10277 bp, 8 predicted proteins | sample FB_1_MG_FD_140320 | JGI IMG/M metagenome (GOLD analysis project Ga0193958, IMG submission 140320) | Microbial mat bacterial communities from the Broadkill River, Lewes, Delaware, United States - FB_1_MG | ecosystem: Environmental > Aquatic > Freshwater > River > Microbial mats | place: USA...
CATTGCTGTTGATATTGACCCCCAAGCTTTACAAGCAACACGAGATAACCAACAGAGAAACCAGTTACCCAACAGCAAAATGGACGTTTACCTTCCCGAAAATGCCCCACAGGAGGAGAGCGATCTACTCGTCGCCAATATACTCGCGGGGCCATTGGTTGCTTTAGCGCCTCAACTCGCCGGTCGTATTCGCTCAGGAGGACGGCTTGCGTTATCAGGCCTACTTACCCAACAAGCTGATGATATTATCGAAGCTTACAGCCCTTGGTTTGATTTAGATCCGATTGCCGAAAAAGAGGAATGGATCCGGGTAACAGGCATTAAAAAATGAGCAACGGGCAGCTAAAAACAAGCTGTCCTGCGTGCAATACTGCTTTTGTTGTTACTGAAGGACAGTTAAAAATTGCTGACGGTCTCGTCCGTTGCGGCTCATGTCTGAATGTTTTTAACGCAGCCAAGCACGCTGTCGCTGAAAACAACGACCAACCGGAACCACCTTTGCAAGCTGAGGTTAGTGAGCCACTGATCTTTCCTATCAATCCTGAGCAGCCGACCTCAAATGGCTCAACCCAAAACCCAACACCTGAGAATGATGTTGATCAGGTATTAATTCCCTCCCATATTGAAGAGGGCACCATTACACAAACCTTACGTATTACAGAGACCCCTGTAGAACTAAATTCTGAGCCCCTTAACCCGACAAAAAAAAGCCAACCCGCAAACTGGCTTTACATGATAGCAGTGGTTTTTTTTACTGTGCTTTTGGTAGTACAGCTGTTTTGGTTCAAACAAGATAAATGGCAACAAAGTAGCCTTCTTCGCCCGGTCTACGCCACAGTCTATGAACTGCAGAATAAAGCGCTTCCTCACAACAGTCGCTTGGATCTCATTACGAATCAGCAGATGATCATTCAACCTCACGAAGAGTTTTTGGACGCGATTCGTATCTCCTTACTCCTAGAAAATACAGCAAGCTTTCGCCAACCTTTCCCAACGCTCAGACTGGTCTTTTCAGACATAAAAGGCAGACCTGTAGCACAACGGACATTATCCCCAAAGCAATACATAGACCCAACGCTTTTCCCACAAGCACTGATGCCCGTATCACAACCAATCCAGATACAGTTAGACATGATGACACCCGGCCGAAGAGCCGTCAGCTATCAGGTTATACTGCTTCCAGCAACCCCAAAAAGCGGTTAAAAAATCATCAAAACAGGTTGGAGCAACAAGCGCTAAGGGGTATCATTACGCGCTTCCTTTGAACACTCTCTCATCTATCGTTGAAGCGATGGATGGTTCACTTGCTGAAGCTAAGGTTTGCAATGTTCCAGATTGGTCCCTATGAAATCGATAGTCAGGTGATACTTGCCCCAATGGCAGGTGTAACGGACCAACCTTTCCGGCAGCTTTGTCGACGTTTAGGCGCCGGCTTGGTGGTTTCAGAGATGGTGACTTCCGATACTCGACTGTGGAAAAGCCGAAAATCAAGCTATCGGCTCAATCATGCAGGGGAAGCAGAACCACGCTCTGTACAAATTGCCGGTGGAGATCCGGATATGATGGCAGAGGCTGCGCGTATGAATGTGGAACGCGGCGCTCAAATCATTGATATCAATATGGGATGTCCTGCTAAGAAAGTCTGCAACAAAGCGGCAGGATCTGCATTACTGAAAGACGAGCCTTTGGTGCGCTCCATTTTGACAGCGGTAGTGGATGCTGTTGATGTGCCAGTGACACTCAAAATTCGCACAGGATGGTCTCCTGAAAACAGAAATGCAGAAACAATCGCAAGGATGGCAGAAGATGCAGGTATACGGGCTTTAACAATCCATGGAAGAACTCGATCCTGCGGATATCGAGGCGACGCCGAATACCAAACGATTGCCAAAGTCAGAGAAGCTATTGATATTCCGTTATTTGCAAACGGTGACATCTCTTCGCCCCATAAGGCGGCAGAGGTTTTGCAGTTCACCGGAGCAGACGCTGTCATGATAGGCCGACCAGCTCAAGGGAATCCTTGGATATTTAGAGAGATAGATCACTATTTACGCCATGGAAAGCTACTTAAAAAGCCTTCAAGCCAAGAGGTCAAAGATACACTGCTGCACCATGTTGCAGCGCTACATCGCTTTTATGGCGACTTTATGGGCGTACGAATTGCGCGAAAACATGTTGGCTGGTACTTGCATCATCAGCCAAAAGGCGTATCGTTCCGCGCTCATTTTAACCAATTAGAATCAGCAGTCGAACAGGTTGCAGCGATTGAACACTATTTCGAACAGGTTCGCTCCTCTGCTGCCTGATTCAAGTCAACGGGTATATAAGTACTGTGGATATTAAAGAAAACATGTCAACCTCTTTTATCAGAACATCACACGAAGAGACGCAGCATCAAACGCTACGGGATAGTGTACAGAGCTCTCTGAACCACTATTTCAAGCAGTTGGATGGGCAACCTGTCACTGATGTGTACCAAATGGTTCTGTCGGAGATCGAAGCCCCTCTCTTCGAAACAGTGATGGCATATACCAAAGACAATCAGACCAAAGCTTCCGAATTGTTGGGACTAAATCGCGGTACCCTGCGAAAAAAACTGAAGCAATACGGCTTACTGTAAATTTTCATTTTAAAACGATAGTGGCATAAATATGGCTGAGCAAAATTACACACCCATCCGTCGAGCACTTATCAGTGTCTCAGATAAAACCGGCATCGTTGAGTTTGCAAAAGAACTGAGCACTCAGGGAACTGAAATCCTATCCACAGGCGGCACTTACAAACTACTGTGTGAAAACGGTATCCCTGCAGTAGAAGTGTCTGATTACACAGGCTTTCCTGAAATGATGGATGGGCGCGTTAAAACTTTGCACCCAAAAGTTCATGGAGGCATTCTGGGGCGTCGTGGCCAAGACGATGCAATCATGAATGAACATGGCATCCAACCGATCGATATGGTTGTTGTAAATCTGTATCCTTTTGAACAGACCATTGCTCGCCCTGATTGTGACCTGCCTATGGCGATCGAAAATATCGATATTGGTGGCCCAACCATGGTGCGCTCAGCCGCCAAAAATCACAAAGATGTGGCCATTGTTGTCAATGCTTCCAGCTATCCTGTTGTACTTGCAGAGCTTGCCAGCCATCAGGGACTTTGTCACAAAACGCGTTTTGACTTAGCCGTTCAAGCCTTTGAACATACAGCCGCTTACGACGGCATGATTGCTAATTACTTAGGCGCGATCGTCGAGAGTGATGACGAAGAAGAAGCGGCAGACTTTCCGCGAACTTTCAACACGCAATTCGTTAAAGCGCAAGATATGCGTTACGGTGAGAACCCCCACCAACGCGCGGCTTTCTATGTAGAAGCTAACCCTTCGGAAGCATCTGTTGCAACCGCTCGTCAATTACAAGGAAAAGCACTCTCCTTTAACAATGTAGCTGATACCGATGCGGCGCTCGAATGCGTTAAACCTTTCCGTGAACCTGCGTGCGTTATTGTTAAGCACGCCAACCCTTGCGGTGTAGCGATAGGTAACGACATTCTGGAGGCCTATAATTTAGCCTTCCAGACAGACCCTACCTCTGCGTTTGGTGGCATAATCGCCTTCAACCGTGAACTTGATGGCAAAACTGCACAAGCCATCGTAGAACGCCAGTTTGTTGAAGTCATCATCGCTCCTTCCGTGACTCAAGAAGCCTCTGATATCGTCGCTGCTAAACCTAATGTGCGTCTACTGGCATGTGGCGAGTGGGATGCCAACCGCGTTCGTGGTTTTGATTATAAGCGCGTCAATGGTGGCTTGCTTGTACAGGATCGGGATCTTGGCATGGTTAACGCAGCTGAGCTAAAGGTTGTGACTGAAAAAGTCCCATCGGAACAAGAAATTCGGGATCTTCTATTCTGTTGGGAAGTCGCTAAGTTTGTTAAATCTAATGCAATTGTTTATGCCAAAAATGGGCAAACGATTGGCATTGGCGCAGGTCAAATGAGCCGCGTGTATAGTGCCAAGATCGCGGGTATTAAAGCGGCTGATGAAGGCTTAGAAGTTCGCGGCTCTGTAATGGCCTCTGACGCCTTCTTCCCCTTCAGGGACGGTATAGACTCTGCAGCAGCGGCAGGCATCAGTGCAGTCATTCAGCCCGGTGGCTCAATGCGTGATCAAGAAGTGATAGACGCAGCGAACGAACACGGCATGGCCATGGTCTTTACCGGCATGCGTCATTTCCGCCACTAAGTTTAACCGGCGTGGGGTCTTTCTTCGGCCCCTCCCTAGGAAAGAGTAAATGATATGAAAATTCTCATTATAGGCTCAGGCGGTCGTGAACACGCATTAGCTTGGTCAGCCACTAACGACCCTCGTGTTAGCGAAGTATTTGTCGCACCGGGTAACGCAGCTACCGCATTAGAACCGGGTATGAGCAATGTTGCAATTGATGTTTTAGACATCGACAACCTGATAAATTTTGCCAAAGAAAATGCAATTGACCTGACCATCGTAGGTCCGGAAGCGCCTTTGGTTGCGGGTATTGTCGACAAATTCAGAGCAGCAGGCCTTCCGATCTTTGGCCCAACGGCGGGCGCTGCTCAGCTAGAAGGCTCAAAAGCGTTTACTAAAGACTTCTTAGCGCGCCACAACATACCTTCCGCTGATTATCAAAACTTCACTGAGATTGAGCCTGCACTCGCTTACGTACGTGAAAAAGGCGCTCCGATCGTCGTCAAAGCTGACGGCTTAGCAGCAGGCAAAGGGGTTATCGTAGCAATGACCCTCGAAGAAGCTGAAGATGCCATTCGCGATATGCTCGCAGGCAACGCCTTTGGTGAAGCTGGCAGCCGAGTCGTGGTTGAGGAATTCCTCGATGGTGAAGAAGCCTCATTTATTGTGATGGTCGACGGTAACAACGTGCTTAGCATGGCCACCAGCCAAGACCATAAGCGCGTAGGCAATGGTGATACCGGTCTGAATACTGGCGGTATGGGTGCATACTCTCCCGCTCCGGTCGTTACACCTGATATCCACCAGCGTATTATGAATGAAGTGATCATGCCTACGGTGAAGGGAATGAAAGCCGAAGGGAATGACTACACAGGTTTTTTATACGCAGGCCTTATGATTATGGCTGATGGCACACCAAAAGTGATCGAATACAACTGTCGCTTTGGCGACCCCGAAACTCAACCGATTATGCTTCGCCTGAAAACAAGCATTGTTGCGCTATGTGAAGCGGCCTTAGCTGGCAAACTGGACACAACAACAGCCGAGTGGGATTCGCGCTGCGCGGTGGGTGTGGTTATGGCTGCTGGCGGCTATCCAGGTGATTACCGCAAAGGGGATGTCATATCCTTCCCTGCCATAGCACCGGAAGGCACTAAGATTTTCCATGCAGGCACAAAAGAAGAGCAAGGCCAAGTGGTAACCGCAGGTGGTCGCGTGCTGTGTGTGACAGCACTTGGCAATACGGTCACCGAAGCTCAACAACGTGCTTACACGCTGGTTGAACAAACGACTTGGAAAGATGCTTATTATCGAAACGATATCGCTTATCGCGCCATCGCTCGAGAGAAAGTCTGATCTTCCTTTAATAAAGCCACCTTAGGGTGGCTTTATTATTACTTATTAATTAACCACGAGTTAAGGGATAGCGTTCTACCCTACGCAACCAGACTTTGCTCAGGTTATAATTGCTCGAATTTGTATTTTTCATAGTGAAGAAATGCAGTAAGCTACAACCTCTTTAGCGGACTAAGTTGACAATTCATGGATATTAAACGTACCCCTCTTGCACTATTTCTCGCCGCCACGATAACAACGGGATGCAATGCCGAAAGCAACGGCAATAATAACTCTGAATATTGTCGCAATGGTGGTTCTGCTACCGACTATACTTGTGACGAAAATGCACAAAAGCCAGATAAGGAGCTGATTGACGCTCGCGCTTTAGCTTCGACCGATGAAGCTTGGATGCAGAGCAAACTAGCTGAAATCAAAGCATGGCTGCAGCAAGAGCAATCTGAAGGCACATCAGCTCCTAGTACGACAGTAAAGTCATCACCCCCTTCAGGGCTTGCTGTGCGTAACCCGGCTGCTACTGACCCAGAACTTATGCGCATTGAGGCAATGTCGAACCAAGGTAACCATCGTGGTGCGATGTCTGCCGTTAATAGCTACATGGCCTCTCGCCCTGACGCATTGGAAGGCTTGCTTACCAAGAGTCTCGTATTAAGCAATATGGGACAAGATAAAGAAGCTGAGGCTCTACTTAAAAACACCATCGCCCGCTATCCTGCCTCCCCCGAAGCATACAACAACCTAGCGGTACTTTATGCAGGCCAAAACGATTATGGCCGAGCTATTGAAACGTTATTACAGGCATTCAGTACCAATCCAACCTATGCTCAGGTTCACCAAAACCTACGTGAACTTTACGCCACGGTTGCCTCTCAGGCGTACACGCGCGCACTGGATCTCAACGAACAAAATGCTAACGCACCAAAATTGGTAATGTTACGCCGAACATCCGATAACAATCTTCCACAAATTAATTACCAGCCCGCTGCATTAGATACCACATCAAGCACACTGGTATTGGCCGACTCAAATAAAGTGAAAGAATCGGCTCCAAAAACAGTGGCCAGCGCCGTCACCACGGTTAGTAAACCTACCCCCGCACCGGCTGTGATCGAACCTGAAGTTGTACAAAGCCAACCCATTATCATAGCGAGCAAAAGCGAGCCTGAGGATAAAGAGACGCCTCAAGTGGTTGCAACACCTCAACCACCCGCAGTACCAAAAGTGCCAGTACAAAAAGAGCCTGCACCAACAGTGCCGGAGCATATTTTGGTTAAAGAGGCCGTTAAACACGTCGATAGCTGGGCAAGTGCTTGGAGTAGCCAAAATACAGAAGGCTACCTCAATGCCTACAGCAACGATTTCCGCCCATCCAATGGCCTATCTCATTCAACGTGGGCAAAACAACGTAAACAGCGCTTAACGAAACCAACGTTCATCGAAGTTAAAATTGAAGATTTGCGCACACGCATTATCAATAAAACAACAGCCAACGTTTCTTTTAAACAAATTTATAAATCAAACACTTATAGTGATGTTACAAACAAGCAGCTAACGCTAACACGTATCAACAATCAGTGGCGCATCACTGAAGAGCGCTCTCTATAAAAAGGCCTCTTAGAGTGGACGAACTTCCCGGCTAGTCTCGTCCACTATGACCCAGCGCTTATCCGATCTTTCTAACAACAACTCTTTGAATGTTTCATCTTGGTAGCTTGGTGAGCGATAGATTTGCCAAAAACTCACTCTCGCCTTCCCCCCTAAAGATTCAACGGTGATTGGCCCCACCTCAATACGAATCCACAGAGGGTCCATAAGGCGCTTAACACGCCAACGACGCCACTCATCAGAAGACATATCTTTACGCCCTGAGTAATCTTCATGGTAGAAACTCAAGTAGCTTGAAACGCTCTGATTATTCCAAGCCTTTAGCCACTCAAAAACCATCTCCTTAACCGCCGTCACCTCGGTAGGGATAAGTTCTGGCGGGGTTGCATCAGCAGGAACGTCTACCACACTATTTAGCGTTTTTTTCTCACTAACACTTTCTATTTGAATGTTATGCCAATAGTCAGGCAGGAAAACCGAAGTCGCTCGAACACCTAAATAAACTCCTATCGCCGCCACAGTAACACCCAACGCAAGGGAAGCCCGCCTAGATAACGGGGCCTTCTTAGCGTTTGTATGACGGATAAGCCTCTCAGGAATCACATCCACAAGAGGTCGAAGCGCTGCCTGTTTGCAACGCTGATCCGACATAATCAGCATGATTCGTAGTGCAAATTGCCCCGAATGATTTACGGGCCTGAACGCCAATAATTCAAGCAACTGGTCATCCGTGCAATCGCTCGCATCAACACAAATCCAAAGCGTATTTCCGGATTCAGCCCAGCGCCTAAGGCTATGAGTAATCAAGGCGGGATCACTCGTGGAGAGTTGTAACCGGTCACATAGAAATTCTGCGAACGTCGGAAAGATAGAAGGTATCCAGTTATAAAGCTGGATATCTGTCAGTATAGAGGTTAGGCGATCTTTCGACTCATCCAATTGAATGATGCCAAATTCAGGCAAGGCTGAAATCAACCAATCTTGTAGCCTGCTTGAACTCTGAGGTGTCAGCCCTTTCAAAGCATCAGGGACTAATCTATCAAGCATGTAGTAACCTTGTTACACAATAGCGCTATGGAACCCCTTTTGAAGGCGCACCCTCATAAGCAATCTTCCACTTCCCTTTTTCGTTTAACCAGTACTGCCTTTTTATTGAATCTCCCTTATAGTTATCCGATTCGTACCGCTGGTTGAAAGTCACAACCATCAAATTGGGATCATTGGGATAAGTGAACAAACTTAAATCCGATATATCTACCTTGATATAAGACTTGCTGGAGTTCACCCGTTCTTTATAGGCAGAAAAGCTCTCATAGTTTTTATCGCTATCATTAAATTGCTTAGAGTAGTGCGAAATGTAACGCTGATGATCACGACTTTCCCAATCCTTACGCCAATTTTCAACGGTTTGTCTCAAACTCTTTTGACGTGAAAGCCACTCATCACGACCAACCCACTTCATATTGTGGCCAATCAATACAGGGGTATTCTGGATATCAACCAGCTTATCTAAATCCTGAAAATCGGGGTTCGTTAAAGAGATACAACCCTCACTCGCTTTCGGGGGGCGGCTATAGGTATCCACAGGCGAGCCATGTAGCCAAATGCCACTACCCGTTCGGCCATTTCGATAATCCCATACATTCGGATAATTTAACGGCAATGCACCTGAACCATAGCGTTCTGGCAACGCTTCATCCTTAAATCGCCCCGTAACAAAATACACACCTAGTGGTGTTTTGAGATCGCCTCGCTTTTCCTTCTCTGTTCCACCTCGCCCGTAGGATGCGTAATAGTCTTTGACAAGATGGGGTTCACCATTGCGATTTTCCATAAGAAACAATCGAGAGTAGTTTGTATCAATCACAATTACATACTTTTGATCGTCACTCATCTGAATCAGACTTTCAGGGATAAGATCAGGGCCAGGCTTATCTTTATTAACACGCAAACGCACTTTTGCTTCTTCAATTAAGCCTTGAATCTCTTTTTGACGCTGCCCACCAAGGCTACCAATTCCCCCCAGAGGGTTCGCTTGAGCAGCTAATAAGTCAGCATACACTAGCTGTGCTAATCGAAAGTCTGGGCGTTTTTCGGTTAATTCACGAAACTGTGTTAATGCGGTATCAAATTGCTGAGAAGCCAAAGACTCCAAGCCTTGGATCAATAACTCCTCATTTCCCTCTGAAATACCATAATCGGTGGAGGCAGTGGCACTGAGTGAAAAGCTTAACAAAGAGCCCAAAATTAGTTTCTTAAGTGTTTGCATTAGTCGCCCAAACCACGAATTTCGTATGAATAAATAAAGGAAATACCTTAAAGATACTAGATAGTACCCCATTTTTCCTTCGCATTTTAGAAAAATCGCTAGCCAATATAAAGTCAAGTCAACTACTCGATAACGCTTGGTTAGCAAAAATTATTTTATAAATTGCTTCATTGCACCATAAAAGCCTATTAGCCCATAAATCTAGCAGCAATTGTGCGCATGAATCGTTCTTTATGACGCTTTTGCAACGCAAAAATTCCTGTAGGTTTAATTTTTTGTAAAGAAAAATAGGCGGAACTTTCTTTATTCCTGTGCTATCCAGTAAGAGTAACAGTTTCCAAAAGTGACTGTGATTACGACCTGATTTCCCCAGTGTTAACAGAAACGGAGGACCCCGTTATGTTTACCCGAATGGAAAGTGCAGGAACCACTGATTTACATTTTTGTCTGGATCCTGCCTCTGGACTACGCGCTATTATCGCTATTCACTCGACCCACCTTGGCCCTGCGATTGGCGGCTGTCGCTTCTTGCCATATGCCAATGAACTTGACGCCGTTGAAGATGCCCTCAGGCTCGCTAAGGGGATGAGCTACAAAGCCGCATTGGCAGGTTTACCTCATGGCGGCGGCAAATCTGTCATCATTTATCCAGAACATGAATTTGATCGCCATAAGCTAATGAAAGCATTTGGCAAGTTCATAAAAGCGCTTAATGGGCGATACATTACCGCGATGGACAGTGGCACCCTCACCACCGATATGGATGCTATCGCCTCCAGCACGAGATGGGTCTCTTGCACATCACAAAGTGGTGATCCTTCTCCCTA
>Ga0193958_1000884_pt1 | contig 10261 bp, 10 predicted proteins | sample FB_1_MG_FD_140320 | JGI IMG/M metagenome (GOLD analysis project Ga0193958, IMG submission 140320) | Microbial mat bacterial communities from the Broadkill River, Lewes, Delaware, United States - FB_1_MG | ecosystem: Environmental > Aquatic > Freshwater > River > Microbial mats | place: USA...
GATCCTTCCTCTAGAAAGCAATGCCGACGGATCCGAAGGCTTTAAAACAAAGTCTGAAGCCCTCAATGTGCTCTCTTATATTTTGGACCACAGCCGCTTTAAAACGGCTTTTGTTGGCCGCTACGAAAATGGCGAAAGAGTGGGAGAAGGCTTTCGTGGCCTAGACGAAGAAGCAGGATTAGATTAAGCAAGCATACAAAAGCAGCCTATTTGGGGCTGCTTTTTTTTGTTTCTACTCAACTTTCTGTCTGCTTACTGTTTTAGTCATTTGGGGCCTCCGCCTCGCTGCGCTCGTCGGCGCTACGTTACAGGGCTCGCTGTTCGCTCGGCCCTGCAGCGCTACGCGCTTTGGTCTGGCCTAACGGCCACCCTTCCACATCGCTAGGCCTGCGGGCCTTCGGCCCTGTAAAACGTAAATAAATCACCATTATAAAATTAGAATATGCAACTCAAAAATGCAAAAGTAGTCGTTACGGGCGGAAGCTCAGGAATTGGAAAAGCCACCGCTCAACTACTTATTGAAAAAGGGGCTAAAGTCTTGATTACTGGCCGCAATGCAGAAAAACTCGAAAAAGTAGCCCAAGAAATTGGTGCTACTCCCCTAGCACTAGACATGGCCAATACCGAGCAGTTTACTACAGCCGCAGATAAAGCCCAAACCCTTCTTAATGGACCTATTGATGCCTTAATCAACAATGCTGGAATTGGCGAATTTGCCCCCTTAGGCGAAATCCAACTCGCTCAATTTCAAAGCGTATACATGACCAATGTTTTTGGCCTTAGCCTATTGACACAGGCCTTTTTGCCTCAACTTAAGGCCCAAAAGGGCAATATTGTCAATATTGCTTCTACAGCTGGACTCAAGGGATTTGCCACAGGGTCTATCTACTCTTCGTCTAAATTTGCAGTTCGTGGCTTGACACAATGCTGGCAAGCAGAGCTGCGTCCTCACAACATTCGGGTACAGTTGGTTAATCCTTCAGAAGTAACCACAGCCTTTAACCAAAAAGACCGAGCCGAACGGCCCGAAGAGGCCAAAAAGCTCCGCAGCCAAGAGATTGCCCATGCTATCGCCTCAGCCCTAGAAATGGATGACCGCGGGTTCATTCCAGAACTTACCGTTTGGGCCACCAATCCGTTTTAGATCCTAGGCAGAACAAAAAGGGAGCAACAGCTTAGGCTGTTGCTCCCTTTTTGCTTTGGGGCCGTAGGTCGCCAAAGCCGCCTAGGAGCGTAGGTCCTAAAAAAGCGTGTATTTTGCACAAAAAAAATTAACTTTGGTCAAAGTCAAAACAAAGTTATGAACTACCTAAAAAAATATGCAAAACTCTTAGTAGGTTACTCCTTGAGCGTGCAACCTGGCGAGCGGGTATATATTGCCTCCACCACCCTAGCCGAGGATTTAGTCCGAGAGGTTTATGCAGAAGTTCTCCAAGCAGGAGGCATTCCCTATGTAAATCTTAGTTTTAGAGAACAAGGCCGCCTACTGAACCAATATGGAGAAGCTCCACAACTGGAAGCTATTGATCCTCTTTATGCACAGGCCATGCAAGAATTTGAGTGCTATTTGTATATCCGGGCACCATTTTATGGGCAACTCTCTTATCATCCCAATGGCGATAAACAAAAGTTGCGAGCCTTAGCGCATACCCCCTATCGCAAACTATATAGCGAGCGGACCGCAGACCTACGTCTAAAGCGTAGCCTTTGTGAGTATCCGACCATGGCCCATGCTCAAAATGCAGGTTTGAGTTTAGATGAGTATACTGACTTTATCTATACCGCTTGCCGTTTGGATGCAGAAGATCCGCAAGCCGCTTGGGAAGCCTTAAGCCAAGATCAACAAAGCATAGTAGACCATTTGAATGCTTGCAGCCAAATCCATTATAAGGGAGAGGGCATCGACATTCAGTTTAGCACAGCAGGTCGTAAATGGATCAACTCTGATGGAAAAACCAACATGCCTTCTGGAGAAGTCTATACTGCTCCTGTAGAGGATTCTGTAGAGGGCCAAATTCATTTTGCCTATCCCTCCATCTATCAAGGACAGGAAGTAGAAGGAATTACGCTTTGGGTGCAAGCTGGGGAAATTCAGCGATGGGAGGCCAAGAAAGGGCAAAAGCTATTGGATCAAATCTTTGAAATTCCTGGTGCTCGTCGCTTTGGCGAGGCTGCAATTGGGACCAATCGAGATATTCAGCGGCCCGTTAAAAATATCCTTTTTGATGAGAAAATTGGGGGAACCGTACACATGGCAGTGGGGCAAACCTATATGCAATGTGGGGGCAAAAACCAATCGGCCATTCACTGGGACATGATTGCCGAGATGAAAAACGGCGGGGAAATCTGGGCCGATGGCGAAAAAATTTATGAATCTGGCCATTTTTTATTAGGCTAATGCAATTAAAGAAATCAGTTTAACAGAACTAAATAAAGTATTCAGATGAAAAATGTTGTTGTGATAGGTGCGGGAACCATGGGAAATGGAATTGCCCACGTTTTTGCCATGCAGGGCTATCAGGTCCAATTGGTAGATGTGTCTGAGCAAGCGCTCAGCAAGGCGATGGCGACCATTGAAAAGAACTTGGACCGCATGCTACGCAAAGAGAAAATTGACGAGGCTGGACATGCTGCTACTTTGGCGAATATTACGCCTGGCACAGCCCTAGACAAAGCCGCAGCCAATGCTGACTTAATTGTAGAGGCGGCTACCGAAAACGTAGACCTCAAACTCAAGATTTTCAAGCAGATGGATGAGGTTGCCCCTGAGGGTTGTATCTTAGCAACCAACACTTCTTCTATTTCCATTACTAAAATTGCGGCCGTAACCAGTCGCCCCGAATTAGTAATTGGCATGCACTTCATGAATCCTGTGCCTGTCATGAAATTGGTAGAGGTCATTCGAGGATATGCCACTTCTGACGAGACCTTGCATACCATTATGGAGCTCTCTAAAAACCTCAAAAAGGTTCCTGTAGAAGTAAATGACTACCCTGGTTTTATTGCTAACCGCATCTTGATGCCCATGATTAACGAGGCTATTTATAGCCTTTATGAGTCAGTAGCTGGCGTAGAAGAAATTGATACAGTTATGAAATTGGGCATGGCTCATCCAATGGGGCCTTTGCAATTGGCGGATTTCATTGGTTTAGATGTCTGTTTGTCTATTCTCAACGTTTTATACGATGGATTTGGGCAAGATAAATATGCTCCTTGCCCCTTGCTTGTCAATATGGTTACTGCAGGTAAGCTTGGCGCCAAATCAGGCGAAGGGTTTTACCGCTATACCCCTGGCAGCAAAGACAAGGAAGTAGCTCCCTTCTTCAAGAAATAGACTGTTCGTTTTGGCAGCGGGCTTAGCCGCTGCCTCTTTTTCCCTCTGCCATGCTCACCAATAAATTTAAGGTTAGAAGACATAAAAATAAATCACGCTCTACCTCGCAACAACACTATCAGCGAGTGAGCAAGTACCTGCGCAATATTGCTTTGGCGGCGGGCTTGCTCGTCTTGACGGTACTAATTGGGGTAGTCGGTTTTATGTTTATTGATAATTATAGCCTTTCGGATGCTTTTTACATGACCATCATCACCTTATCAACGGTGGGTTATGGCGAAATTCAGCCCCTTTCTTTTAATGGGCGCTTATTCACCTCTTTCATCATTATTTTCAATATTGGAATTTTTGCTTATGCCATTTCGGTCCTTTCCTCTTTTATTATTGAGGGAGATTTGCGAAAATTCATGAAAGACTATCGTATGTATCAGAAAATACAATCCTTGCATAACCATACTATTATTTGTGGGTTTGGGCGGCATGGTCGAGAAATTTCTCAGGAATTGACCAAAAATAAACTGCCCTATGTCATTATTGAAAGTGATGAAGAAAAAGTTGAAGAATTACGTAAAGGTGGATATGCCTTTATTGAGGGAGATGCAGCTATGGACCAAACGCTCTTAGATGCGGGCATTGAGCATGCCATGTCTATTGTGGTTACCTTTGGCGATGATGCCCTAAATGTCTATACCGTATTGACGGCTCGTGAGCTGAATAAATTGGTCCGGGTAATTGCTCGTGCTTCTAACCATTCTGTAGAACGCAAATTGTTGCGCGCTGGGGCCGATTATGCTGTTTTATCAGAGGTAATCGGAGGTTTTTATATGGCTACCCTCATTTATCAACCTCGAATGGTAGAATTTCTCAACCTTTTGTCCAATTTGGGCAATGATGTCTCCATGAGTTTTAAGGAGGTAGATTATAAAGATTTGCGACCAGAGTTTAAAGACAAACAGATTCGAGACCTCAATTTACGCTCACAAACAGGAGTAAATATTATTGGGGCCCGTCTGGCCAATGGCAAGTATATCATCAACCCTGGACCAGAAACAGCTATTGTTAAAGGAATGAGCCTAGTCATTTTGGGCGATGAGGAGCAGGTCAACACCTTTGAGCGAGTAGTTATGCACCCTAACCAACGACCTCTTGCGTAGCTGGATCATTTTGTTGTATGAAGGGGTTTTTCCAAAGCCACTTCTTTTAACGCAAGCCGAAAAAGCCTTGCTCAGGCAACTATTTCCCTATCTACCCGAATCTAAAGTACAACTCTACGAGCAAATGCCCTGGTTTATGTTGGGGAGTTTTGCCGTGGGCGTGGCCTTACCTCATAGTTTTAGCCGCCACAAAATTTGTCTTTATATCGATAAATCGACGCCCGCTTTAAGCCTAAGAGATTTAGCCACTATGGTGCATGAGCACTGCCATGCGCAGCAATACGAATTATTGAGCTGCAAACATTGGGGCTTTGGTTTTTTTCGCCCCTTTATGGGCTACTATTTTGGTCATTTTATTGCTCGTTTTTTTACCTTATGGCCCCATAAATCTTGGCGGATTGCGGCTGCAGAAGCCTATCGACAGCACCCCCTAGAAGTATTGCCCTATGCCTATGAGGCTCGTTTTTTGGCCCATTATCCCGAGCTGGACGCCCTACCTCCTTTTCAGCAACCCATGCTCCAACATCCACCTTTTTGGGCCTATTTATTGGGACTTATCTTTGCTTTTTTCTTGGCTTTTATTCGCCCCATTTTAGAGGGGCTGTTGTTACTCACGCTTTTTCCACTCTACCATCTTATTAAGCGATTTTAGTTTTTTTTGGGGCCCGCGGCCGGCTAGCCTTTGGCTAGGGCGGCCGCCGCTATGCTGCGCCGCTCGCAGGTCTGCTCGGCCCTGCAGCCCTACGGGCTTTGGTCTGGCGCTTCGCGCCACGGCTGCGCAGCGCTGGGCCATAAGTTCAGAGGAAGATAGTCCTCCTAATAGCTATTATCGCGCAGCAATACCGCTTGGCTGCGGGTTTCAACCCGCAGTATCGGCTGAGGGATGGTAGGGGGTGGCCGAAGGCCAGACCAAGCTTTTTTGAGCAAAGCGAAAAAAGCGAAGGGCCGAGCGAATAGCGAGCCCCCGCACAGCCCGACCCGCCTAAAGGGCGGGGCAGCCCCAAAATATCCAACAACTTCAGTGGCATATCCAGCATCTTCTGTATCTTTGAGGGATAAAATGTAGGAAATCAGATGAAATACAGTTTTACGCTCTTGTTTTTGATCCTTTTGAGCAATTTGCAGGCGCAAGTTTTGCAAAATGTAGTACGTAATCCCAGTTTTGAGCAGTACCGACAGCAGTACCCTAAAGATTTGGGACAGATCAGTTTAGCTACTTATTGGGGCGGGGCCAATTTGGCTGGAGCCGATTATTATCATGAGCGATCGGAGGCGAGCAATGTTTCTGTTCCGCGCAATAAAATGGGGCGAACCAAGGCCAAAACGGGTCGGGGTTATGCGGGTGTTTATGCCTTTACCAGCCGATATAGCAAAAGAGATTATCGGGAGTATGTGCAAGTCAAGCTCAAGCATCCGCTCAAGCGGGGAGAGACCTATTGCATCAAGGCGCAGATTTATTTGGCCGAAGCCTCTAATCGGGCTTTGGGTGCTTTTGGGGCTGGGGCCAGTCGTTTTCCGATGGAACAGGATGATGAGGCCGTTTTGCAAAATGTAAAATTCACTTATCTCTTCAATCAGGATCGTTCGCCTTTAGATCAGCGCCAATGGGTAGAAGTGCAGGGCGATTATGTAGCTGAGGGGGGAGAAAACTTTCTCATTTTGGGGAATTTTCAGGATGATCGATCGACCAAAGTAACGGGTGCAATAGAAGTAGATTCTTTTCGCAATCCGCATGTTGATTTTGCCTACTACTTTATAGACGATGTTTGTTTGACCAGTCAGAAAACAAACTTCAATTGTAATTGTGGAAGTTTTGAGATGCTCAACACACAACGGAGAGAAAAAATTGTCTTAGATGTTCGTTTGAACCGCAAAGAATATCGGCTCAATCAGGTAGATATTTTGGAACATGTTCAATTTGAGGCCGGCAATGCTTTATTTTTGGAAGGGGCCAAAGAAGAGCTAGACAATTTGGCTAAAGTTTTAGAGATGAACCCTAGTTATGTAATTGAAATCTCTGGGCACACCAGTAATAAAGGGAATCCCAGAGAAAATCACTTCTTATCGAAGAAGCGGGCCAAGGCAGTATATGATTATTTGGTAGCCTCTGGGGTGCATCGTAGTCGCTTAAAATATCGGGGTTATGGCCAAGCTCGGCCCATTGCCTTAAATGATAGCTCGGCGGGTCGGGCAAAAAATGAGCGCATTCAAATTAAGCTACTGAAAAAGTAGGCTATTTTTTGTAAGTTTGTGGCTTGAAATTATTCCAATCTTTAGAAAGAAGTTTACATCATGCGTAGAAACAACATGGATGACCCCCGCCTAAGAGAGGCGGCTATTCAGAAGCCTATTGAAGAGATTCGTCGAATGTATCTGGACCAAAATGGCTTTAGTGAGCCCATGGTAGATAAAATGAAGGCGCTCCGTCAATTGTATATCGAGCTAGAGCAACCTACTTTGGTTAAATCTGTTCGTCTTGTTTATGAATATGCCGAATCTCAGGATTGGACATTCAGCCTAGCCCCTTGGGAAGAGGAGAATGATATCTCTAGTTTAGAGTATTATCTAGACCTTTTGACCAACCCGGGCAACAAATACAACCGTGAAGAAATTCGCGAGTTAAATGACTACCTCAAAGCGACCCTAAAAGGGGAAGACGTAGAGTTTCGTCCTGGCGCCGATGATGAAGAAGAAGAGGAAGCCACTAAAGAAAATACAGAAGAAGCCTAAACTTTTTATGCCCAAGGGAGTCTATTCCCTTGGGACTCTTTTTTCTTTGAGGGCGCTAGCCGCCCTATCTAACCACTAATTCATGGCCTTACTTTCCTTCATCAAACGACGGGCCCAGCGCCAACAAGAACAAGATGGCGAAGGGGCCGAAATGAGTTTTGTCGAGCACCTCGATGAACTTCGCATGCACTTAATCCGTGCTGTTATTGGAGTTAGTGCTGCTGCAATAGTCATGTTTTTTGCCACCGAGTTGGTTTTTAAATATGTAATTTTTGGGCCACTAGATCCTGACTTCATTACCTACAAATTATTTTGTGGCATATCTGAGCAATTAGGGACTCAAGCGCTTTGTTACACTCCCGTCAATCCAGAACTACAAACTTTTGATATGGGAGAAGCCTTTTTGCTCCACATCAAAGTCTGTTTAATTGGGGGATTGATTGTTTCTTTTCCTTACGTCCTTTATGAGTTCTGGAAATTTGTTCGTCCAGGGCTCTATAATAGTGAGGTAAGTGCCACCCGTGGCGTAGTTGGCGTAGGCAGTTTACTTTTCTTATTAGGGGTTGCTTTTGGATATTTCATTTTGTCTCCCTTTGCAATCAACTTTTTGGTAGGTTATCAACTACCTATGGTCAATGAAGGCCAAAGTATTATTAAGGCTAAATCGTTTGTGAACTACATGATTATGTTCACTTTGCCTGCTGGCCTTATTTTCGAGCTACCTATTATTGTTTATTATTTGGCTCGTATGGGCATTGTTACAGCAGCAGGTATGCGACAATATCGTCGGCATTCAATTATTGGGATTCTTTTACTTTCGGCTATGATTACGCCTCCTGATGTGATGACGCAAATTATTGTTTCTATTCCTGTCTATATTCTCTATGAACTAAGCATTAACATTGCAAAAAAACAAGAGAAAATACGAAACAGAGAATTGGGCCTGCTTGAAGATCAAGCTTAAATAAAGAAGGGCGATCGGAAATTTCCGATCGCCCTTCTTCTATACGGTTAGCCTTTAGAAAGCGGTAGCACTTCTATTTCTAAAAGTTCTTGAAGAGCTAAGGGAGAGAGTTCTAGCAAAATGCCTCTTTTGCCTGCGTTTATGGCAAACTGAGGCAAATCTAGCGCTCTTTGATCCATATAAATAGGAATAGGTTGCTTGAGTCCCAAAGGACTACACCCCCCACGGATATAACCTGTTTTAGCTTGTAGCTTATCTTGTGGAAGCAAATTTAGTTGTTTCATTCCCAGACTTTTTTTGAGCCGTTTGAGATCTAACTGTCGATCACCAGGCACCAAAGCCATCAATAGCTGTTTGTTGCTCCCCTCCAAAACCAAACTTTTGTAAATCTGGGCCAGCACTAAGCCATTTTCTTCGGCAATTTTGGCTACATCTAGGTTATCGCTATCATACTGATATAAAATACTTCTGTACGGAATTTTTGCCGTAGCTAACAGCCGCATGGCATTAGTCTTTTTCATTCGTTTTACTTTTTTTATTTGAAGGGCTAAAGCACAAACGAACCAAAAAGTTCAAATGAAGGCAATAGAGCCAAGACAAAACGAAACACAGAGATATTTCTTAACTTTGAATGACACCAAAGTAATTGATATGCGCCTATCCCCTTTTCTTTTTCTCTTAATTTTTGGCCTGCAGGCTTGTACCCCCAGTCACTACAGCCCCTTCTATAAGCTAGAATACCAGCAGTATGACCAAGAGATGGTCCTACGAGCCGATTGTGTCCAAAAAGATCAGCATTTTCAACTGCGTTGGGAACATCCCAAAAGCGACTATATCCTTGATGCACAAATTTATCCACATCACTCCAAATCGCAAATTCTCTATACTAAGATTCTTCATTTTGAAGAGGCAAGCCCTGGGCAAGCAACACAAATCGTCCTCGGCGATTTTAAACCTGGAGGCCCGCCCTTGGTCCTTAAGCTACAAATTGCCTCGCCCCAAAAGAAATTGCTCGGCACTCAACTTTTCTATCTAAATGGCCCAACTCGACAAGTCGGGCAAGAAATTTACCTAGAACACAGCGATGGTCGCCCCTTTTTGGGCAGCTATGCTAAGGCCCAAGATGTTTTGCAACTGGCCAGCGCAGCCGATTCTATTCAACTTTTTTGCATTGATTTCTTCCCTCATAATCAAGCCCCTGCCCCACCCCCATACAGTAAGAATAACAACATTTTCTTGGGCCAAGAACAAAAGGCCACCGACCGTTTTTGGGTTAAAAAAGACCAAGAACTTCGCCTCAGTCAAGAAGGTCTCTACTGGATTCGGAGTAGCGAAACCACCAGCCAAGGCATCTACCTCAACTACTTTGGCGAAGATTTCCCTAAAGTCAATCGCGTCAAAGACCTTATTTTAGGCAGCCGCTATATTACCAAAAATATAGAATATGACAAGATGAAAAATGCTGCGCAACCCAAAAAGGCCCTAGATGAGTTTTGGCTGGCCAGAAGCAAAAAAGAAGAGCAGGTAAAACGCCTAATCAAAAGCTATTATGGCCGTATGGAATATGCCAACAAGAGCTTTAGCAGCTATAAAGAAGGCTGGAAAACGGATAGAGGAATAATTTATACTATCTTTGGGCCGCCACAGCTTATTCGGCAAACCAACAAGGAATTGCACTGGTATTATGGCAGCAGCCGCGGCCGTTATCCCATTCATTTTACCTTTAACGCCTACGAAGGCCAATGGATACTCCAACGATCAGGGAACCATCGCACTGCCTGGAATGCCGAAGTACTCAACTGGCGAAATGCCTTGCAGTAGAACCATTATGATTATTTTTTTTAGGGGCTTCCCCGCCCCTTGGGCGGGTCGGGCTGTGCACTGGCTCGCTATTCGCTCGGCCCAGCGCAGGCTTTGCCTGCGCCGGTCTGGCCCAAAGGCCACCAGTTACCATCCCTAAGCCAGCGGGCTTCGCCCGCTTCTAGACGCTACAAAATCTATGAATGAGCTAGATCTCTCCATCACAGAAGAAAATTACCTCAAGGCCATCTATAAACTGGCCAACCTAGCCCCTGGGCC
>Ga0193958_1000886_pt1 | contig 10240 bp, 10 predicted proteins | sample FB_1_MG_FD_140320 | JGI IMG/M metagenome (GOLD analysis project Ga0193958, IMG submission 140320) | Microbial mat bacterial communities from the Broadkill River, Lewes, Delaware, United States - FB_1_MG | ecosystem: Environmental > Aquatic > Freshwater > River > Microbial mats | place: USA...
AGCAACACCACCACTTAGTTTTGCAAGTCTCTCTTGAAGTTTTTCTCTATCATAATCAGATGAAGTTTCGCTAATTTGAGCTCTAATTTGTCCAACTCTAGCCTCTACTTGAGCTTTTTCTCCGATACCATCTACGATTGTAGTGTTCTCTTTATCGATTAGAATTCTACTAGCTTGACCTAAATCTTCGATTGTAGCACTCTCAAGAGTTCTACCCATCTCTTCACTAATTAATGTTGCACCAGTTAAAACAGCAATATCTTCTAACATTGCTTTTCTTCTATCACCAAAACCAGGAGCTTTTACAGCAGAGATATTTAAAACGCCTCTTAATTTATTTACAACTAGAGTTGCTAACGCTTCACCCTCAACATCTTCAGCGATAATTAATAGAGGTTTTCCAGTTTTTTGGATTTGCTCAAGTACTGGCAGTAAATCTTTTAAGTTTGCTACTTTTTTATCAAATAGTAAAATATATGGAGATTCTAAAACAGCTTCCATCTTTTCAGTATCAGTTACAAAATATGGAGATAAATATCCTCTATCAAACTGCATACCCTCAACAACTTCTAGCTCATCATTGATTCCTTTTGCCTCTTCAACAGTGATAACACCATCTTTTCCAACTCTATCCATAGCTTCAGCGATTAAATCACCAATTTTTGCATCAGAGTTTGCTGAAATTGTAGCTACTTGAGCAATCTCTTTTTTATCTTTTACAACTCTAGCTAATTTTTGAAGTTCAGTAATGATAGCTTCACAAGCTTTATCCATTCCTCTTTTTACTTCAATTGGGTTTGCACCAGCTGTAATATTTCTAAGACCCTCTTTAAAGATAGAGTTTGCTAAAACTGTTGCAGTTGTAGTACCATCACCAGCCTCATCAGCAGTCTTACTAGCAACCTCTTTAACAAGACCAGCACCCATATTTTGTAGGTTATCAGCTAGTTCAATCTCTTTAGCAACAGATACACCATCTTTAGTAATAGAAGGAGCTCCAAAGCTTTTTTGAATTAATACATTTCTTCCTCTTGGTCCCATTGTAACTTTTACAGCGTCACTTAATTGCTTAACGCCCTCATATAATTTATTTCTTGCACTATCTGAAAAATTAATCTCTTTTGCCATTTTATTTCTCCTGTTTATTTATTATATTTATTTAATTTATTTCTATATTTATCTGAAATTATCCAACAACACCTAAAATATCATCAATATTTAAAACTAAATAATCAACGCCATCTAGTTTAAGCTCAGTTCCTGAGTATTTTGCAAACATTACTTTATCGCCTACACTTACACAATCAAGCTCTTTAGAAACAGCTTTTACACTTGCCATTAATGGCTTCTCTTTAGCGTTATCTGGAATGATAATCCCACTAGCTGTTGTTGTTTTTTCCTCTTCTCTCTCTACTAATACTCTTTTACCAAGTGGTGTGAAATTCATTTTAATTCTCCCTTTATATTCTTAAAATTAACTGATTTAATACTTTAGCACTCTTTTATCTAAAGTGCTGAAATTTTAACTATTTTTGATATTTTTGTCAAGATTTTTACTCTTTTTATCGAGAGAATTACAGAAAAATTATGAATTGTTTAGTTTATTCGACTAAAGTTTATTAAACTATTTTTATAAAAATATGCTATTTCGCTTATTAGTTGCTATAGCAACTATATTTAAGTATAAATTAATTATCTCTCATATATACTTTTGCATGAAAACTTTAAAAGAGAACTTTACCTTATCAAATTCTATTGGATATATGGTTAATATTGTTGCAAATAAGATGAAACTAGAGTTAGAGTATAGTTTTGAAAAAGAGAATTATAATATTACAGCTCTGCAGTGGATGGTTTTAGGTATTATTTATGAAAATGATGGAATTTTACAAAATGAGTTAGTTAAAAAGAGTAAAAAAGATAAAACTAATATCGCTAGAATCATCAATAAGTTGGAAAAAAAAAGTTTTATAAGAAAAATAAAAGATGATATTGATAAGAGAAACTTTAGACTATTTATTACAGATGATGGAAAAAGAGTGAGAGAGGAGCTTGTTCCGTTAGCTATGGGTGTTCTTGAAAAATCAACTACAAATATATCAGAAGATGAACAGGAAATTTGTTTAAAAGTTTTAACAAAAATTTATTCTAATTTAGATTAATTTTTTTCTTATAATGGTTGCCATAGCAACCATTATAAGAGATTTTATTTAATAAAAAGGAGTAATTATGAAAAAAATAGCATTGAGACTATTTAAAATAGTAGGAATCTCTTTAGTATTACTGTTTACTGGATGTAGTTTAAAAACAGGTTACGAAATAGAAAAAAATAGTAATTTATATATAGGAGAGTAAGTTATGAAAAAGTTAATATTAATCTCATTTTTAATAACAAATATTATAGCAAGTGAGATTTATAAGTTAGATAGAGATAAATCTAATAGTTACTATAGGGCTAATTCTAGTTTTCTATTTTTTAGTAAAGATGAAATAATAGGGGTAAATAAAAATCTAAGAGGTGAATTGGTAGTAAACGAAGATTCTATAAAGGGCAATATCTCTATAAATAGTGGAGCATTTGATACTCAAAATAGCAAAAGAGATACTCATGTTAGAGAAATTTTAAACTACAAAAAATATCCAAATATTAAATTTAAGATAGAAAATGAGACTATTAATAACTCTAAAACCTATCTATTGGGAAAACTCTCTATAAATGGTGTAGAGAAAAGTATTAAATTAGCTGTGGAGAAGTCAATTAAGAGTGATGAAATATTTTATAAAGGTAAAACTTCCATAAAATATAGAGATTTTAATATATCACCACCAACTTTAGGATTTATAAAAGAGGCAAAAGAGAGTATAGAGATTGGTGCAAAATTTTTTTTTAGAAAGGAAAAGTAGTGATAAAAAAAGTACATAACACTTTTGCTATATTAGCATTTTTAACAATAACTCTTTTTTGGTGTTCTACTATTTTTGTAGAGCTATTTTGTGATTATGAAATAATAGCATTAATAAAATCACTTATAGTGCTTCCAGGGCTACCTATATTAATAGTTTCAATGATTATTACAGGAGCTACGGGGAATATTTTGGCAAAAAAATCAAAAAAGAGAGAGCTTATTTTATTAAAAAGAAAAAGAGTACCTTTTATTGCAACTATAGGTTTATTTGTAATGGTACCATCAGCAATCTATTTAGACTATTTAGCATCGAAAGAGCTTTTTGATAATATCTTTTATACAGTTCAAGCTATTGAGCTATTTGGAGGAGCTATTAATATTTTATTGATGTTCTCTAATATAAGAGATAGCAAAAGAGAGTTAAAATCATAATTTTTTGATATTAAAAAAGAGGGAGGCAAATGTTTAAGTTTTTTACTTAAACATTTGATTTGGAAGCCATAGAGAAATTTCTGGAACATAAGTAACTAAAAGCAATCCGACTAAAATAGTTAAACTCCAAGGAAGACTAGCCATAATTACCTCTTTTAAGCTAAGTCCAGTGATACCACTAGCTACAAAGAGGTTGAGCCCAACAGGCGGGGTTATCATTCCTAGCTCCATATTTACTACAATTACGATACCAAAGTGAATTGGGTCGATTCCTAAAGCTTTTGCAACAGGAAGTAGTAGAGGAACTAAAATCATAATAATACTTGATGGCTCCATAAAGTCACCAGCAAAGAATAGTAAAATATTAACTAAAAGTAGAAATACATACTTATTTACATTGTACTCAAGCATAGTCTCTGTGATAGCTTGAGGGATATTCTCGATTGTTAAAAGATATGCAAAAATCATCGCATTTGCAATAATAAATAGAATCATCGAACTTGTTTTTGCCGATTCTAAAAATATATTATATAAATCTTTCCAAGTAATATCTCTATATACAAATTTTGATATAAAAAATGCCCAAACAGCAGCAACGGCAGCAGCTTCAGTTGGAGTAAAAAATCCTCCATAGATTCCACCAATAACAATAACAATTGTCATTAATGCCCAAGTTGCATTTGTCAGCTTTTTGATTCTAGCACTCCAAGGCTCTGGCTCAGTTCTTTTAAAACCAAGTCTTTTTGCACCAATATATGTAACAATCATTAACATAGCACCAATCATAAGCCCTGGAATTACACCAGCCATAAAAAGCTTACCAATTGATTCATCAGCCGTTACACCATAGACAATCATTACAATACTAGGTGGAATTAAGATTCCTAAACTACCACTTGTAGCAATTGTTCCGATTGCATATTTTGTTGGATAACCAGCCCCTTTGATAGCTCCATACATGATAGAACCAATCGCAACAACAGTTGCTGGAGAGCTTCCACTAACAGCAGCGAAGATAATACTAGCAAAAATTGCACTCATTGGAAGACCACCAGGTAAGTGACCAACCATCGATTTAGCAAAATCGATAATACGAGCTGCTGAGCTTCCTTTACTTAGGAAATTTCCAGCTAAAACAAACATTGGAATTGCCATAAGCGAGTAAGCATCTAAAGCATCAAACATTCTCTGTGCAATTGCCATTGGCTCAAAATCTGTAAAAAATACAAGAGCAAGTGATGTTGAAGCTCCTAGTGCAACAGCGATAGGAACTCCAATTAACATTAATAAAAATAATGCTCCAAATAGAACAGCTACTGTCATCTTTTCACCTCTTTATCTTCAATCTCTGCTGAAACAACTCCATGTTTTGTCATCTCTTCATCTACCTCTTTTACAACATCTTCTGGTTTCTCTCTTAGTGTTTCGAGAATCTTTTCAAAAACTCTAAAACCAGCTGTAAAAAAAGCGATTGGCAGAACCAAATAGACAAGCCAAAGTGGAATATCTAAATCTACACTTATCTCTTCTAGCTCAATTGTTAATAGTATAAGCTCATATCCAAAGTAACTAATAAATAGTAAAAAGACTAAAGTTATCAGTTGTGATAATACTACAAAAAATTTAGCTAACTCTTTTGGAATCTTTTGAATAATTAAATCAATTGATATATGAGTATTTAGTTTAAACCCATACGCAACACCAAAAAATGCACTCCAGATAAAAATATAGTTTGTAAGCTCCCCAGCCCATGTAAGGCTCATATCAAAAGCATATCTTAAAACTACATTTACAAAAGAGAGCAGAACACCAGCTGCGATTCCAAACGCAGCGATGCTCTGATTTACTCTACCTATAATTTTGTCTAAAAGCTCTAATATATTCATCTTTTTACCTAACAGCTCTTAAAGCTTTTGTACCTTTTCAATTAAATCTTTACCAATTTTCTTTTTATCATAGAAATGCTCATAAATTTTTTCAACTTTGTTTTTCCAAAGAGTTCTCTCTTTATCAGTTAATTGAAAAATCTCTAAATTGCCACTTTTTTTACCGTAAGCTTGAAGATTTTTGATATAGATTGCTTCCTCTTCTTCAGCCCAAACTCTCTCTTTTTCTGTCGCTTCGTTCATCGCTTGAGTAACTTTAGCTCTTAAATCAGCTGGTAATTTTTTCCAAAATCTCTTACTAGCTACTACTAAATAACCTAAATAACCATGATTTGACATAGTTAAATATTGTTGAACTTCATGAAACTTTTTAGTATAGAAGTTTGCTAATGGATTCTCAGCTGCATCTACAACACCTTGCTGAAGAGCCGAATATACTTCTGAAAATGGTAAAACTTGAGGATTTGCATCAAGTGCAATAAACTGCTCTTCTAAAACTTTAGATGACATGATTCTAAATTTTTGTCCCTTTGCATCTTCAGGTTTTATAAGAGCTTTTTTATTACTTGATAGCTGTTTAAATCCACTATCCCAATAATTTAATGCAATATAACCCTTTTTCTCAACAAAACCTTTTAGAGTTTGACCAACTTCTGAATCTAAAACTTTATGCAGATGTGATTTATCTCTAAATAGAAATGGTAAATCAAAAATTTGAAGTTGTGGAACTAAACTTGTAAATTTTGAGAAACTAGGTGCTGCCATCTGAACAGAGTTCATCTTTAAAGCTTTCATAACAGCTTTATCAGTATATAACTGTGAACTTGGATAGACATCAACTTTTACTTTTCCATCTGTTAACTCTTTTACTCTTTTAGCAAAAAAATCTGCTGCTCTACCCTTTGGTGTGTCAGCACTTACAACATGTGAAAATTTAATCGTATACTCTGCTGCAAAAACTACAGAACTACTTATTAGCAGTGTTGCTAAAATTTTAACTAAACCTTTCATAGAAAAACTCCTTTTAAAAGAAAAAAATACTTTACCTAATAAGAGTAAAAATAGATACCCTATGGAGAAATAGTACTCTATAAAAATTAAAAAAAACTTATATTGCTTAAATCTATAACTAAAAAGTAAAAAAAAGTACTATTTTTTCTCCAAATAGAAACATAAAACTCTAGTATAATCTTTTATCTCTATTTATTTAAAAATATATAAATAATTAAAAAATATTAAATATATTTATATAAACATAAAGTAGTAAATATTACTTTACTTGTTTCATTTTCAGACACTGACTTATACTATATCTTTATAATAAAGATACTTTAAAATTATAAAAAGTCTATATAAGCTATAATTTCAAAAAGTTTTTCTAAAAAGAGGTTAAATGGATAATATCATGATACAGGATAAATACTCTGTTTTTAAAGTAGAGTTAAAAAAAGAGAGTAGTAGTTTTAAAAATATAGATGAGATATTAAGTTTTTTAAAAAATGAGATAGAGAAGTGCGAGAGTAGTAGCTATATTGCTATTTTTAATCACTTTAAACATACAAAATCTCTATCAAATGGTGAAATTGCAGATGATATACTAGATGCTAAAAATATAGTTTTCTGTTTTGGTGTAAAACTTCCATCACCAGAGATGTTAGCTCTTAGACCTCGCTCTATTGGTGTTGGAGAGTTAAAAGATAGTTTTGTGGTATCTTTTATGGAAGCTCCTATGGAGTTTGCAAATAGTCAAATGAGTAAATGGGTAGAGAAGCTAAAAGAGGCTTAATCTACCTATCTATCGATTTTAAAATCAAAATAGTCTGGAACTAGCTGGTCATCACCTACTTTTTGATACTGAACACTAGCACCTTTAAAGTTTTTAATCTGTTGATATAGAAGTCCTAGAGCATATCTAGCCTCTAAGTTTGCTGGATCGATTATTTTTGAAAGCTCTAAAAGTGCAATTGCATTCTCGTGATGATCTGAACCAACAGCTGCAACAGCTGCTAAAAAGATTGTTCTTGAATCTCTTTGCTTAAAATCATCTATTAAATTATTATAGAGTGTGAAACTACTCTCAAAATCTTGCATATATAGATTAACTAAAGCTAAAGTTTGCAAAATTCCTCTCTTATCATAATTTCCCTCTATTAACATCTTCTCTAACTGTTTTTTAAATGGATAGAGTTGCCCAGAAATTTTTAAAAGATTTATATACATATGTCTCGATACCTCTGGACCAAAGAGAACCTGTTTTAAATCTAACGATTCTCTCTTTAGAAATTGATTGATTTTAAGAGCAAATCTTTTAATATCCAAATCAGAGTGCATTGCGTATTGATTTAATATATTTACAACAACATCATTATTTAAAATGTTTTTTAACTCTTTAGTATATTTTTCTCCATTTTTATTAACTTTATTTAGAGCAACAAAAGCTAATAGAAGCTCCATCGGCTTTTTAATATCTTTCTCTGATGTCTCAACCCAATCGATAACACCATTTACATTTGCTGAGGCATAGTTTAAAAGAGCAAAGAGAAATTTCTCTTTTTTATCTGGATTTAGGTTTGAACCAAACTCCTCTTGCATCGCTCTTTGTGTTCTTTGTGTATCTTTTTGAGTTAAATTTGCACTCATAATAGAAAATACTCCAGAGAGTAAGTTTTTATTATTTAAGTGATAACTTTTGATAAAATATTTATAAGCACTTGAGTAATCACCCATTTGCGCATAAGTTAGAGCTAAGTTATAGTGCAGAATTGAGTGATTAGGGTATCTTAAAATTACAGATTGAAAGAGTTTATTTGCTTTTTTTAGATTACCTTTTAAAATCTCTCCAATCGCTTTTGAGATAATAATATTTACTTGAGCAATAGTTGAGCTTTTTTTGAAAATATTTTTAGCATCATCTATCTCATCGATAAACATATTTACATTACCCTTTTTGATATAGTTTAGCGTCTGCTCTGCATCAAAAACTTTAAATGGTGCTAGATAGAAAAAGAGATCGTAAACTCTATTTTTTTTGACTTTAAGCTCACCTAAAAATCTCTTTTGGGCATCATTTATATCAAAAAGCTCATCTCGTAAAATTACTTTTATTGGATATTTAAGTGTAGCATTCTCGTCATATTTTGAGTAGGCTCTATTTATACTAGAGTTTGCTGTTTTAGCTTTTAGTAGTTTAAGATTTATAAGTGCTAGTGCCATCTCTCCAGCTAACTCATCTACTGGTAGTTGCATATACTCATCAATTGAATCGATAGCTAATTTATACTCTCCAATTCTAGCATATAGTAACCCTAAAGCTAACTTATCCTCTTGTTTTGCAAACTTTTCAAAAGCAGATATTGAGTTGATATTATCATTTAGAGTTAAGTATATTTTGGATTTTAAGGTAGCGTGTTCTTTTTTATAAAAATCGCTACTAGGATGCTCTAACCCTGAGAGTGATTCAAATAGTTGATTTTTATAGTACATTATCAAACCGTAGTAGTATGAGTAGAGTGGGGCTTTACTCTCTAGTGGTAGATAAGAGTATGCTAAATCTAAATAGTAATCAAATAGTTTTGGCTCATCTAAATGATTTGCACAAACTGCTGCATTTATAGCACTTACACATCTGTTCTCTTCATTCTCTATCGCTTTGTTAAATGATTTTAGAGCCTCTTCAAAACTCTTCTCACGCATCTGTGCAACACCTAGATTATAGTAAGAGATTGCTTCAGAAAATGATGAAATCTCTTCAAAAAGAGCTAAAGCTTCCTCTTTATTTCCCTCTTCATAGAGCAGATTTGCTTTTTGAATCATAAACTCAACATTTGATTTTGTTTTATCATTTGAGATTGATAAATCTAATAGTTTAGAGCTAACTTTACTTGAGTTAAAATCACTTTTTAAATTTATATCATCTTTTGATAAAAAGAGATATAGTATTAAAAGAGTTATTAAAATAACAAAAAAAGAGATAAAAAAAATTAAAATTAACTTCTTTTTACCACCCTTTTGACCTTCTTCCTTCTCTTGTGAAGAATCCAGCTCATCGTCTTCATCTCCCTCAATTATTACTATCTCTTCATCAGCCATCTTTTAACCTTTTATAAATATTGCTCAAGAACCTTTGGAATTGAGATTGAGCCATCTTTATTTTGGAAGTTTTCCATTATTGCAATTAAACATCTACCAACAGCCAAACTTGAACCATTTAGCGTATGTACTAGTCTATTTTTTTTACCATCTTTATATCTAATTTTTGCTCTTCTTGCTTGAAAATCTCTAGTATTTGAGACTGAACTTATCTCTCTATATCGATTTTGTCCAGGAAACCAAACCTCTAAATCGATAGTTTTTGTAGCTCCAAAACCTAAATCTGCTGTACAGAGATTTAATAATCTATGAGGTAACTCTAGCGAAGTTAACAAATCAGACGCAACACTTACCATCTCATTAAATACTTCATCACTCTGCTCTGGTTTTGTGATTGATACAAGCTCAACCTTTCCAAATTGATGCTGTCTTATCATTCCTCTTGTATCTTTTCCAGCACTACCAGCTTCTTTTCTGAAACACTCCGTATAAGATGTAACTTTTAAAGGTAGTTCGCTCTCAGGTAGAATCTCATCTCTAAATAGATTTACAAGCATAACTTCTGAAGTTGGAATTAAGTAGAGTTTCTCACCATCTATTTTAAATAAATCATCTTCAAACTTTGGCAGTTGACCTGTCCCAAGAAGTGTCTCTTCATTTGCAATATATGGAAGAGTACACTCATTAAAGCCTCTTTTTGAGTTAAAATCTAACATATAATTAATCAATGCTCGATAGAGTTTTGAGCCTTGATTATCTAAAACAGAGAATCTACTCTTAGCTAACTTTACACCTTTTTCAAAGTCTATAAATCCATCTAAATCAAAATGCTCTTTTGGCTCAAAATCAAACTTTGGTACTTCAAGAATCTTTTTAAGCTCAATATTGTCATCTTCACTCTTACCATCTGGAACATCATCATCTGCA
>Ga0193958_1000889_pt1 | contig 10219 bp, 11 predicted proteins | sample FB_1_MG_FD_140320 | JGI IMG/M metagenome (GOLD analysis project Ga0193958, IMG submission 140320) | Microbial mat bacterial communities from the Broadkill River, Lewes, Delaware, United States - FB_1_MG | ecosystem: Environmental > Aquatic > Freshwater > River > Microbial mats | place: USA...
CGGGTTAACATTTAAAGCTTGGTGAGAGCTTTCTTGCCTTCCTTGAAGCGGATTGTTTAAAAAGCAGTCCGTCGTCGTGCTAACCTAATCACAATCACCCCCAGACTGATCTCTTTCCCTTTAGATAGTAGCGCCACTAGGTTTTCTGCCCCTTAATTGTATTTTTTGAGAGCACTTTTAACGACATGATTAACGTGACATCGGTGATATCTCGATCTGCGGATGATCTCTTTCGGCTCACTCAGGATTATGGCGAGAGGCTGATATGGGACCCGTTTCCGGATGATTATACATTCCTAAATGGGAGCGACGTTAAAGAGGGGACGCAGCTAGAAGTCATTGATAAGTCTGGGCGGTCGATGATTGTTGAATATGTTTCTTTTCGGCCACCCTATGTTGTCGCGATAAAAATGATTAGCGGACCTTGGTATATTCGTGAGTTTGCGGGATCTTGGGCTTTTAAGAAAATTGATGCTGATACGACAAAAGTAATTTTTAAATACAATATAAAACCAAGGTTTGGCTTTACTGCCTTTATATTGGAGTGGGCTTTTCGCAGATACACAATAAAAAGGATCGACGCCTTAAAGCAGTACGCCGAAGGTAAAGGTGGTGAGTAAATAAGTAAGTGAGGCAGGCAGGATCAATTGCTTAATACCTTCTAACATTTAGTATTTTGGTGATGGCTACCATTATTGAGAGGTTTTATGGGTTATTTATACTTAGCGATCGCCATTATTGCCGAGGTTTTGGGTACAAGTGCATTAAAGGCATCAGAAGAATTTACAAAACCAATACCTAGTATTGCGGTTGTGATCGGTTACGGGATCGCGTTTTACTTTCTTTCACTGGTTTTAAAGACAATGCCTGTAGGCATGGCTTACGCCATCTGGTCAGGTTTAGGCATCGTATTGATCACTATTGTTGGTATCGTTGTATTTAATCAAAAAATTGATCTGCCGGCTGTGATCGGCATGTCGTTTATCGTCTGCGGTGTCATTATCATGAATCTGTTTTCTAACTCTGTTGCGCACTAAGTTTGCTAGACTCGATATGACTATTGGTATGAAAGGTGGATGCTGCTTCGATCGTAGATCTGGTATATTACCCGCACTTAACGCTTCTTAAGACAATGTAGGCCCCTTTGTATATGAAATTCTCTGCTGTTAAACACTCTACAATCCAATATGGGGCTCTTAAGTCTTTACTTGGTTCTTTGATGCTTGCTGCATTACTTGCACTGACAGGCCCTGTTATTGCAGGTGAGCCCCTTACGTTAAAGCAGACGATGAAGCAGATGCGCTTGCAGTATAAAGAAGCGTTGGAAACCACCTCTGCTGATCGTTTTAATCAGTACATGGATACTTTTAAAGTTCACCTTGGTAATGCCCAAGGTTATGACTTTTCACCGGAGCGTAAAAAGGTGTCTTTGGAAGGCCTTAACAAAGTAGAGCGCTCTCTGGCTGATATGCCTGTGGCGACAGCGGCTAACCTAGCTGAGCTGCAGTTACAGCTGAGAGGTATTGATCAGTTACGTAAGGAGTACCATAAGAAAACCAAGCCGAGTACTTGGGAGTTACTGCTTAGTTTCTTTAAGTAAGCCGACAGGGGAGGGCCTAAGTCAATCTTAAGCTTGCGCTCTCCTAATTGATTGCATCCTGCCTAAATTCCGTTAATATCAATTAATCATCGCCATTAGGATGGCTACTTACAGCAAGGATTGTGCTGTTTCTCCTTTATTCCCCTTGCCGTTCACGTTTCCCTTCTTTAATCGCGCTTGCTCGGCTTTGGCTCTTGCTATTGTTTTTGCTCTGAGTGTGTATGGCTACCCCGTTTATCCCTTAATCGGATTAGGAGTGCTTGGTCATGGAAGAAAAAGATTTTACGAAAAATGCAGAGGTCATAGCTCAGATCGAGCAGATCAGATCGTTTTGTAAGGGTAAACGTTTTTCAGATGTTATGGATGACGAAGGACTTCAGTATGTCGATCTCGTGATGGAAGGTGGCGGTGTATTGGGGCTTGCGCTGGTGGGTTACACCTACGCGCTTGAACAAGCAGGTATTCGATTTCGATCAACGGCCGGTACTTCCGCCGGGGCGATCAATGCATTACTGATACAAGCGATGGGTGCGCCTAATCATCCACGAAGTGCTCGCATGGTTGCTGTTGTGGCTGATATGCCGATGGATAGTTTTCAGGATGGCGGCTGGGACGGCAGGGTTGCTGTCTCGGGTTGGTTGAACGGTAGTTTTATCAAGAAATTGGCGTCTGTGTTTCTGCTTGATGACCTGTTTTTTAGACAGGGGATTAATCCAGGGCATGAATTTCTTAATTGGATGAGCAACGTACTGAAACAGCATGGTGTCGGTAACTGGCAGCGCTTGAAAGCACAGATGCAGCAAACGGTACCTGGCATCGCTGTTCATCACGATAGCGATAGTGATCAAGATCAAAATCTACAGTTTATCGAGCCTATTAGCCCTGAACGATGGGCGCCGCAGCTAAAGATTATCACTGCTGAACTTAGCACGACCACTAAAATAACCCTGCCCGAACCGGATGGTGCGCTGTTTTATCACGCCATTGAGGCGGCTGATCCAGCCGAGTTTGTTCGGGCTTCAATGTCAGTTCCTCTCTTTTTTGAACCTTATCGAAAAACAGACATTCCGAAGGCTGCGATGGCGGACGCATGGTCTGAGCGCGGATACCAAGGTTGCGTGCCGGATGAGGCGGTCTTCGTGGATGGCGGGGTGATCTCTAATTTCCCTATATCAGCGTTCCATACAAGCAACCGTATGCCCAGAATGCCGACGTTTGGGATCAAGTTAGGAGTCGAGCGAGAAGCGCCACAGAAGATTAATAGCCTAATGCGGTTTCTTGGGGCTACGGTCAACATTATGCGATCGGATGCCGATGAAGAGTTCATTCGTGCTAACCCCGATTATAAGCACGTGGTTAAGGCGATTCCTACGGGTGAGCATCATTGGTTGAACTTTAAGATGAGCGATGCGGAAAAGGTTGATCTCTTTATACGAGGGGTTAAGGCGGCCAGTGAATTTCTACAAACATTCGATTGGGCACAGTACAAAGAGACGCGCCGTAAACTGTTGGACGTCACTTGAATACTAAGCGATCTCAATCTCGTTATTTAAAGATTAATTATCTCTACTGATTGATCGTGAAATATAGATATATAGCGGAGGCATTTATCACAATGCAGAGTTTATCAGTTCAAAGAATCGTCATTATGGGTATTGGTTCTATGTTACTTGCTGGCTGTGCTTCTAGCCCAACAGGTAATATCGAAGCATTTGGCAGTGCAGCAACCGAGGTGAGTACCTCTATCGATACAGTGATCAGTGATTACAACCAAGCTGTTATTAATAATCATTTAGTGGCGATGGCACAATCTAAACGTGCTTATGTGGCGGCAGATTTTGATGATATTAAACAGATTATTATAAGGGATGCGAATAAGCAGGAGCTAAGTCTTAATCAAGCGAATAAAGCTTTGGGCGATTATGCCAAGGCATTGGTTGCGCTTGCTAGAGCGGGAAGCCGAGAAGAGATAGCGATCTCTACGTCCTCTCTTTCAAAAGCATTGCTCATGATGGATAGTCAGCACCAGTTACTCTTACAGAAAGAGGCGGCTGTAACGAAGGATGGAGCCGCTAAAATAGCCCGTGTGATAGCCCAGTTATCCTCTGGTTATATCGAAAGTAAAAAAGCAAAAGCGCTCAAAACGATTATTATAGCAGCAGATCCCGCTGTCCAGAAAATTGGCTTAGTCGTTAATAATCAATTGCTTAAAGGTGTAATTGAAGGCCGATTGTACACGATGAGAGGCAGTGAGCTTGCTGGGTATTTTGCAGATTACAATGCCAAATCATCTAGCCGCTCATTTGTGCAAAAGAAGCAGAAGTTGGATGAGATCTATGAAAAATATGTGCAGATGGAAGCAACCTCAGCCTCCGTTAAGCAGGCACAAACGGCACTCTTAGCTGTGATGAAAAGCCACCAAGTTTTAAAGGATGAGCTCGAAAAAGATAACTACAGTGGTACTGGTGTGATCGAGGCTTTAAAGAAAATAAAGGCAAATCATACGGCATTCGATGCGTTAGAAACGCTGATAAAAAACTGTGATACCGAGATTATTCCGAGTGATGAGCAGGGCATTATTTGTAAACCGTGATTGATGATAGCGATTAGCTAAAGGAGGATATATGTCAGAGTTGTTAGCACTTAATAAAGCCATTCGTGCACTCGATAATCTGTGGCCTTTGTTGCAAGGTGATGAGCAAGAGGCGATCTTACAACAACGTAATCGGCTGAACCAACAAGCCGATGAACTAGCACATAAATCATTAACGGCTGTCGATGCTGAGCTACAAGAAGCTATTGATCAGCTGATACAGGCAACCGAAAATGCGAATGAGGCAAGGGCTGTCATTGATCGGGGCGTTGAACGGATTGAAAAAGTAGCAGCGACGGTCAACAGTGTGGTTGGCGTTGTTGAAAAGCTAGGCCAAATTCTTGTGCGGATTTAGTATTCTATTTTGCAAATTATTGTTACCATTTCATCTATTCGTATTCGTTAACCGATTTGTGATGGTTTTTTGCTTTGCCAAGTAAACAGCTAGAAACACTGTGTGACCTTGCCACTGAGGCGCACACACGCATCCAAACCAATTTTAGTGATATAGACCCTATTGTAGGGGTGAGTCAAAGCATGCGAAAAAGTGGTGTGCCTGCCGATGCGATGACAATTGATTGCTTAAGGACGATGCGCAGGATCATTATCGTATTGCATGATGAATCGCTAGAGATACTGAATTATCAATTTGCTTTTAGAGATAAAGATCCTTCGGGAGAGTTTAAGCAGCTTCCTTTTGATCAGTTATCAGCGGATCTTCTCTATCAGTGGATGAGTAATTACTTTTCCCAATCACAGTAGTCACGAAAAGTAGCTACAGCTGGTTAAAGCTAGTTAAGGATAATGCGTCATGATTAGTACCGATTTTTTAATAACGTCTATCATCGTGGTGCTCATACCCGGTAGTGGTGTTCTATTTACCGTTTCTATGGGATTGGTCCATGGGCGTTTAGCGAGTGTCTATTCGGCTATTGGTTGTACCGCAGGTATTGTGCCGCATCTCATCGCTACCACGCTTGGGCTAGCTGTTATCATGCATACCAGTGCATTAGCTTTTCAATTGGTTAAATATGCCGGGGCCGCCTACCTAATCTATTTAGCCTATATAACATGGAAAGATCGATCAGGCTTTCAGCTTGGCGAGAAAGCTAGTCGTGCAGGTGCGGGCTTAATTTCTAAAGCTTTTCTATTAAATATCCTTAATCCTAAGCTCTCTATTTTCTTTATGGCTTTTCTGCCGCAATTCATCACTGAGGTGGGTTCCGCTGCGACTTACCAGATGCTTCTTTTAAGTGGCATCTTTATGTTGATGACCTTTATCGTTTTCGTTATCTATGGCTTCTTAGCTCACCTGTTTAGGCAAAAGGTGGTTGAATCCCATAAAGTACAAAACTGGTTACGTGTCGGCTTTTCCTCTGCTTTCGCAGGATTGGGCGCTCAGCTGGCGTTGAGTGAAAAGTAGTTGGGTACAAATAGCTTGGATCAAAGTAGTTTGGGTACAAATAGTTTTGAATAAAAGCAGCTTGGATTCTTGATATAAAAAAGCACGCATAAGGCGTGCTTTTTTTATGATTACTAAAGGCGCTGACACTCAGTCTTGCAATCTACAGCAGTACTAGCGTGTCGCCGTGTTATAGGCGCCTTGGTTTTCACTATTCACCCAGATCTCTACACGGCGATTTCTCTCACGGCCTATCTTGGTTTGATTGGAGGCGATGGGAGCCATTTCACCTAAGCCAATCGTACGTTGAATATTAATCCCTCTTGCGAGTAGCGCTTTTTCGACCGCTTTAGCCCGTTGTAAGGAGAGCGCTTGATTGCCCGCTGTTTCGCCGATGCTGTCTGAAAAACCGATGAGCATCGCTTGCTTCCCTGGATGGGTCTCAAAAAATTGGATAAGCCTTTCGAGATCTCGTTCCGCTTTATTATCGAGTGTAAATGTGCCGCTGTTAAACCGGAAATTCAAAGATAAACGCTGTGCATCTTTGACGGTACCTATATATTTTTGTGGCAGTGTGTCGGTCAGCACAGGGCGAGTCTGGTAGATGTTTTGTGAGATAAACCCAGCTTTCTTAACAACATCTTGACCCGCTTTTGATAACGCAAAGCTTATGAAACGGTGGGCATCTGACTGTGTTCCAATCGTGTTGGGCTCATATATATAGAGACGACGTACCAGAGGGTAGTCCTCAGTAGAGATCGTAAACGAAGTGGGGTAGATCGGTTGGCCATTGTCACCATCGGATATGGCTAAGGCTTTGGCTCTAAGTACATAGGGTAAGCCGATAAAACCAATCGCCCCTTGGGTTTTGCTAACACTATCAGAAAGCTCAACGCTCGATTCTATGCGCGCTGCCGTGGGTGCTAATTTCACGCCAAACTTTTTAAGGACCATCGATTTGAAAGAGTCCCATGTGCCTGAGTTACTATCACGCGCAAAAATTTTGACCGCTTCATCATTGCCGCCCAGTTCCTGCCAATTGCTGATGTTTCCTGAAAAGAGTTTCGCCAACTGCTCGATACTTAAACTCTCAATCGGGTTGCTTGGGTTTATGATGATGGCGAGTCCATCCATACCGATGATGTGTTCGGTATTCTTTGAACGTAGGTTGCCATACTGCTTATTCAGTAGCTTAAGCTCTTTATCTTTAATTCTGCGTGATGCCATCGCCAATTCTGTTTCATTGTTGCTGAGCGCTGTAAAGCCCGTGCTTGAGCCGTGCGCATGAATAGGAATAGCCGACACCTCTCTTTTATCCGGGTATGTGATTTCTAAACGCTTTTCAACGGCGTGGTTACCCTTTACCAGTTGCGCGGTGAGGGCGCCTTCGCTGATGTAAAAGGCTTTGATCAATTCAGGCGCGAGTACTTCACCTATAGTGTTTGATCCCTGAATGCGGAAAATGGTTTTAGGTTTTGGGGACGCTATTTCTGCGGTTACCGATTTCTCTTGATTATTTATTACTGAGGTTGATTGTGCTTTATCAGGAAGCTCTTCCGTTTCTATCTCATTGCGATCGCTTTTTAGATCAGAAGTGCTCTTGCGATGAGAGGCGAGGTCGGCAAGCTTGTCTTTTTTAGCGGTTGCGGCTGGTTGAACGCTCTGAGTCTCATTAACGTTAGAGTCGGTAGCAATTGTGTTGGGTGTCACTTCGGAGTTGGATGAAAACTGGATGAAGGAGAAAGCAAACAACAAAATAGCGATAATAGAAACACTGATATAAACCGGTTTATAGCTGCTTTTGTTTTCAGGTAGGTGATTTAGGGGAGCTGCCTCTGGTTTTTCATCTTTTTCAACGGGAGGCTTGTCCGGTACCTCAATCTCTTTGATCAGCTCAAGCTCATCAGCGTCTAAAAGATCGTTATAGATCTCTTGGAGGCCTTGGCTCATTGGCAGCTCACTAATATCTGTATTGAGTAAAATCTCTTTCCTATACGCTTTCTCATGAGTGAAGCGGTGTAGATCTATTTTCTCGTGGCCTTGTTTCTCAAGGGCGCGTTTAAGCTTCCAGATAAGGTCAAAAACAGTTGTCTTCACAGTACTACTCTCATCAGTGTCGTTGTTTGATAGGTCTTAAAAAATCGCCATTCTAAAAAACAAAGGTTGCTGCATTGTGACAGTGCCGAAATATTACCCGTGGCTTAGGATACAATCCTAAAATCTCTGAAAATGGTGTTGAGGATAGATTTGATAAATACTGCTATGCTGGAGTTATCGTGGAGGGATAATGATGAATTTACGGATAGTTTTATTAGGTATGCTAATCGCTTTACCGGTTTCTGCTGACCAAGTTTATAGTTGGGTAGATAGTGACGGAGTAAGACATTTCAGTGATAAGCCACCTCAGGGTGAGGAGCGACTCTCTGTAAAGGGTGATATCAGCTCAGGCCAGTTAAAGCGCGATAAATTTAATACGATGCAGCCTTATATTCCTCCAACCCCGACAAAACTTAGCCAACCGATTAACGCTGATTCCGAAGGTAAGGAGGGAGCTTCCAGTAATGCGTCTTCCAGCGATACATCAGGGGGAGAGTCTAAAGGGAAAGATGGTGACAGTGATAAAACATCCTTACAGAGCCGCGATCAACAGTTAGACGGCTATAGTAAAGCCGCACGTATCAAGGAAATTAAAGACGCTAAAGCGCAAGCGATTGCAGATAACAAAGCGATACAGGATGGTACGAAAACGAAAAGCAGTTCAAAACCGAAAACAATCAGTCAAAAGCTGAAATCTTATAATGCGTCGAAGAACTAGTTTTTTGCTATAACGGCCGGGCTTATTTCCCAGCTGTTATTTGCCCGCTGTCATTTGCCCCACTGTCTTACGCGACCTACATCCAAGTGAATAAAACCACTGCGGCTATAGATGCCAACGCCTCCAGCTTGTTGAGCAAGTGATGCTTGATGAAGCTCTTTTAGTGGTACGCCTGGAATACGTATATCGATCGCTTTTCCCTGCATATGGTAGCTTTTCTTCGCAACTTTAGTGCTCTTTGCACGTAACTTCTCATTGCTTTCTGGGGAGCGGTAAGCCGAAATAACATGGATCGGCTTGTGTTGACCGAAGGTTTGCTGAAGTTCATGGAGCAGCAGCAATAATTGGGTATCCATCTGTGTAACTTGGTTATTTCGATGATCCCGCAAAAGAAAATCAAGTTCGCTTAAGCTACTCGGTTGAAAATTACCCTCAGCATAAAATGTACTCTGAAGTGTCTCACCCGTATGGAGGTTTAGCAGTGATAATGACTGATCGCTTGTTCCATGTAGCTTAGCGAAGCTTTTATTTGGAATGGCGCTTAAAGCAGATAAACCACCAAGAACTTTAAGAAATTTGCGTCGAGAATTACAGTGTTGCTGTTGTTGCGTATCTATTAGGTCAGTCATTCTATTAATTACGGTATCTGAATCAGCCCGCATTATGCCTAATTTATAGGTGGTAGTACATATTTTGTACAGTTGATCTGATTGAATTATTCGAGGTTGTAACTCTATTTTATTTGAGATAGCTCATAACGATCACGTTTATAGAGATCTGTACGGAAATGTGTAAGCCCCTGATTGTCGACCCATGCGGTCCAATAAGTTACATGTAGCGGGATTGGATCAGCCAATCGGAACTCTGTTGTTTTATCTTTATCAAAGACGGGATCAAGCTGTGAGCGTTCCCAGCCATGGGTCATACGCATGAGCGCATCTGCTAGTTTTCTGGGTTGTTCTAGGCGGATGCATCCTGAGCTGAATGCTCGATTAGGTTCATTGAACAGACGTTTGGCTGAGGTGTCGTGCAGATAAACTGAATAGGGCCCGTTGGTTAAAAACTTAACACTCCCTAAGGTGTTTTGTTTACCGGGGGCTTGCCAGAAACGTTGGTAGTTTTTACCGATATATAGCTTGCTCTCGTCTATCTGTTCAGGCGCAATAAACTGCTTCGCCTTTCCCCAGCCAGATACAATATCAATCCCAACTTTTGCTAGATGATCTGGGTCTTCTTTAAGTGCCGGTAATATATCTTTATAAGCGATACTCTTAGGTACATGCCAAGATGGGTTAACCACTATGCGATCTATCTGGCTATCAAATACAGGGGTTTTACGCTTCTTTTTGCCCACGATTGTTTTCATTGTCAGTATGGGCTGATTATGTTCGAACAGGTGCAGTTTGTAATCTGGAATATTAACTTGGATAAAACGATCGGTTGCCGGTGAGAACGTCTTAATTCGATAAATATTAACTTTTAATTGCATCGCTCTCTGATTAGGGGAGATATTGATCTGGCGTCGTGTTTGAGGGCCAAAAATGCCGTCTATCTTACCGCCGTGCCTTGATTGAAAGCGCATCAGTGCTTCATGTAACTCGATATCAAATAAACGATCTTGCAGTTGACCGCATGCGACAGGAGGGTGGTCACCAAGTTTGATCAGTTTCTGGCGTAGCTGTGGGACAACGCGATGTTGGTCGCCAAAGCTAATCAGTTTTACACGTGAGATAGGACTCCAATCGTTTTGTTCGGCTAAGGCTTCATAAAAGGCCAGCGAGGCCTCCATAAGTGTGATTTTGTTTTGTA
>Ga0193958_1000892_pt1 | contig 10187 bp, 6 predicted proteins | sample FB_1_MG_FD_140320 | JGI IMG/M metagenome (GOLD analysis project Ga0193958, IMG submission 140320) | Microbial mat bacterial communities from the Broadkill River, Lewes, Delaware, United States - FB_1_MG | ecosystem: Environmental > Aquatic > Freshwater > River > Microbial mats | place: USA...
AGAAGAGCCAGTAGCGGATATTTCCGATTTAGATGAGCTAGAAAATGATCTGACTAAATTAGAAGGGATTGATGAGTTACCAGAAGAAGAGTCAGTAGCTGAGATTTCTGATTTAGACGAGCTAGAAAATGATCTGGTTGAATTAGAAGAAATTGGTGAGCTACCAGAAGAAGCATTAGTAGCTGATAGTTCTGATTTAGACGAGCTAGAGAATGATCTGGCTGAATTAGAAGAAATTGGTGAATTACCAGAAGCTGAATTAGAATCAGTAGATGAATTACCAGAAGAAGAACCAGTAGCTGATAGCTCCGATTTAGACGAGTTAGAAAATGATCTGGCTGAATTAGAAGAAACTGGTGAGTTACCAGAAGAAGAATTAGTAGCTGAAATTTCTGCATTAGAAGAACTGGAAAGTAACTTTGTCCCATTAGAAGAAATTGATGAATTAGCCGATACCTCTAAATCAAATGAGTTAGAACATGATATTGTTTTAGCAAATACCTTATTGGAACAGGATAAAGTTGAAAAGCCAGTATTTCCTGTTATTGATGAATATGCTTTTACCGATGATAAACAACCTAAACCAGAATTAAGTGGCATCACAAAGGTTAATGAAATACCTGATAGTGAATCATTGATAGAAGTAGCTGATGATGTAGAAGAACAAACAGAAGAATTTGTTCAACTAAAAAGCAACGAAGCTTCTTTTAGCCAAGAAGAGTTAAGCCATTTAAAGACATTACCTGAAATTGAAGAAACAGTTGATATTGAAGCTTTATCTAAAGGAACTTCTGCACTTCATATAGTAGGAGAGGTAGAAGCTCTTGATGATCCTGTGTTACCTCCTGAGTTAGATGAGGTTGATAATGCAGAATTAACGGAAGCAGAAATTGAGGAGCTTGATAAACCTGTTGAGCTTGAGACCATTGCCATTGATACATCATCCTCTTCTATTGAAGAGGAAGAACCTGAGCTATTAGAAGAAAATACGTTACCTTCAGAACTGGCTGATATTTCTAATGATGAATTAGAAGCAAGTGGTGAAGAGCTGGTATTACCTGATTTATCAGGTGAAGAAGCTGAGGCTGACTTTAGTCATGAAGAATTGCAGGTATTAAAACAACCTTTTGAGCAAGATGAAATACTAGAAGCCGCTACAGACGAAATCGATGATCTGGATGATTTAGTTGTAGATGAATTTTCTGGAGGTGGGGCTATTGATGAAGATAATAGTTCAGGCTCTGATGATGAGCTTCCTCTTTCTGAAGAAGAAGAGTTGGCTATGTTGGAAGAGTCTGATGTATTGCCTGAAACTGCTGAACTTACAGATACAGCTGATCAATTAGTTAAAGACTTTACTGATGAACTTGCAGAATTATCTGAAGATTTAGATGTTGAAAGTGATGGTGATGAGGTATGTGTTGTAGAACACCCTTCAATTATTGTTCCAACTGAAAAAGCACGCCCAAATTACAGTAAACGACTCCCTAAATTCCCTGATGAATATACGCCAACACGTTGGATTTGGCCACCTTTTACAGGGCAAGAAATTTTAGGGGAAATCTTTAAATATTCTGCTATGCCACATCGTGGTAAATCAGGTATTTGGGTCATTGATACTAAAAATCATTGGCGTTGTATTTCAAAACCAGCATGGCATTATCATGGTAAAGATGAAGCACGCGATGCGCTACGCCAGCATATTTCAATCCATATAAAATGCAGCCCTATCGTCTCTGATAATCGCTGTGTTGCTATCACCCCTGATCATGGTGATTCATGGCGTTTATGGCAGATTATTTTTATAGAGGAAACCCTTGCTGATAGCTTAATGAGAAGTATTGATAGCCATGACAATACAGTGGTAGCCCAAGCTTTATGGGAAACCAGTTATTATTATGCAGAAGCCTGTCAGGCATGCCATAACTACCCAGTTGAGTTTAATTTAGCACTGCATAATTTTATTCTTAATAAGCAGCGTGAACTGAGTTATTTGGGGAGCTTAGATAATGAGGTAGAAATTGAAAAACTACCACATTCACCTATCACACATGAACAAATTGTTGAATATGTAAAAGATAGCTTTGAAGAAAGTATCCAAAAAATCATTGAACATGATTATGATATTGAAGCATTAATAGCCACTTTAGAGCATATTGATGCAGGGGATGATATGTATTTACTAGATGCTATTGCAGAATTATTAATTGAAGCTGTTTGAGAAATAAACTCACCACTGAACAAGTAGTATATAAATGTTAACTGGCACCAGAGTGACAGGAATAACCACACCTTAGTCACTCTGTATTGCTAAAACTTCTAAAAATAAATATTTTTCCATTTTAATTATCGTGCTGCATAAAAAATAAGAAATGGTATGATATGCCCGCTCTTATTTTTATATTTTTATGCAGGATTGCTATGTCTGATACTCTGACACTCACTAAAGAATTAATTCGCCGTGCTTCATTAACCCCTGATGATGCAGGATGTCAGCAAGTTTTAATCAAACGTTTAGAAAAACTTGGATTTGTGATTGAAAATTTACGTTTTGATGATGTAGATAATCTCTGGGCACGACGCGGTACAGCTGCCCCTTTATTCGTATTTGCTGGGCATACAGATGTTGTACCCACAGGAGATATAAATAAATGGACACACCCTCCTTTTGATGCAGTAGAAGAAAATGGCTTTTTATATGGGCGTGGTGCGGCTGATATGAAAAGTGGTTTAGCTGCAATGGTGGTTGCCTGTGAGCAGTTTATCCAAAAAAACCCTAACCATAATGGTTCAATTGCTTTTTTAATCACCAGTGATGAGGAAGGGGTTGCCAAAAATGGAACAGTCAAAGTTGTTGAGCATTTGCAGGCGCGTAATGAGCATATGGACTGGTGTTTGGTAGGTGAGCCATCCAGTACTGAGAAAATCGGTGATGTGGTTAAAAATGGACGACGAGGGTCATTAGGGGCAACTTTAACAGTACATGGCATACAGGGGCATGTGGCTTATCCTCATTTAGCTAAAAATCCAATTCACTTAGTGGCTCCTTTGCTTGCTGAACTTACTACAAAAGAGTGGGATCAAGGCAATGATTTTTTCCCACCTACCAGTTTTCAAATTTCCAATATTAATGCAGGCACTGGCGTGACTAATGTTATTCCTGCACAAGTAGAGATACAATTTAATCTCCGTTACAGTACTGAAATTACGCACGAACAAATACAATCATTTATTATTTCATTATTGGAAAAACACCAACTCAACTATGATATTACATGGGGGCACTCAGGTTTTCCATTCTTAACTGATTCAGGTGAATTGGTGAGTGCAACCCAAGCAGCTATTGAAGAAATCTGCAATTATTCCACAGAGTTATCAACAGCAGGTGGTACCTCTGATGGGCGATTTATTGCACCAACGGGTACACAGGTACTTGAACTTGGTCCTGTAAATGCTACTATTCATAAAATAGATGAATGTGTAAAAAGTGCGGACTTAGATCAACTTATGCAGATTTATCGACGTATTTTAGAAAAGTTATTAATAAATTAATTGCATTAATAACTTGCTGTCACTATATTTTCTTTGTAGAATGCAACTATACGGAATTTTTTACATAAGTTAATATTATTTAATTACAGATTTTTTCACACGGTACTTGTCTCATGATTGATACAGACGGCTACAGATTGAACGTGGGTATCATCCTGATTAATCGGGAAGGGCAAGTATTGTGGGCAAAACGTGTCGGACAAGATGCGTGGCAATTCCCGCAAGGGGGATTGAAAGCTCATGAAAACCCTAAACAAGCTCTTTTTCGTGAATTACATGAAGAGATTGGGTTGACTAATAAACATGTGAAAATCTTAGGTTCTACCCGTAATTGGTTACGCTATCGTTTACCAAATCATTTAATTCGCTATCATCAAAAACCTTTATGTATTGGTCAAAAACAGATGTGGTTTTTACTACAGTTAACCGCCAGTGATGAAGCAATTAAAGTAGATGCTAATAAAAATCCAGAATTTGATTCATGGAATTGGGTAGACTACTGGCAGCCTCTGTCAGAAGTGATTTACTTTAAACGTCGTGTGTATGAAATGGCGTTAAAAGAGTTGTCTCCTATTATGAAAAAAGCCTGTGCAACTAAGAGCCGTACCAGTCATTTACGCTCAGGGCGTGCGGTCGTTTATTACCGTCGCTAAGACATTTCCCTTTTCTTGTTAAAAATATAATGTAGTACTTATTTTTTAATCAGTATGTTTTCTTGCGCCTGAAATTATTACCGATATGGGAACATTTTTAGTATGTTTTCAATACTTTTGATTAAGCCATTTCTTTGGGATTCATTAAGATAAAACCCCATTTCATATTTTTTATCCTTTCCTTGATATCCAATCCCTTTTGGATGAAAGTTAGAACTGAAAACTATCTTAAGTAAATATTCAGTGGGTATATACTCAAAACTTAATTCTATCGTATCAATCCAAAGAATAAATGATTCTTCCTGTTTTAGATCAGCAAGCAACTGTCCTAGTACATTGATATCAAAAGACTTCTCTCTAGTTGACCAAGTATTATTATTATCATATGCATCTACAACTACTGTTAGTAAGCAAAGATAATCTGTATGGTATAACGTATATTTAAGAACTTCTAGGGTAAACTTCTTTTCTCCATCAAAAACTACCATATCTGCTCTTGCAAGGTGCTTTTTTCCTTTCAGCTTTTTTGTCATGCTTTTTTTCCTCATTTATTCTATCGTATAAAAACTATTTACTATAAAATGATATGAATATAAAGTGTATAGATTAAATTATATTATTTTAGAGGTGTACAAAATGATAAACATGTCTTGTGATGTATTTGAAATTATTCAAGAGAATAAAGATAAAAAGGATCCTGTATTAGATTTACAAGATAAGTCTTTATTACATGTGCCAGAAGAAATCCGAGAATTAAGTCATTTAAAACAGTTATTACTGGGTACAAATGCACTGCAATATTTACCTGATTGGTTGGCTGATTTACCTAATATTGAGTTTATTCAGCTTAATATGAATCCATTACGTGATGTTGGAAACATAGAGCATTTAGTTTTAGATTGGGGGGTATGGTGGCGTTTACAGGATAAAATTGACTCACAGCAAGTGGCAGGTTTATGGTTACGTTGGGAAGAAGGTGAAATGCTAGATAAAGCACTTGCCTTACCTAACTTACATTGGTTAGATTTAAGTCAGCAACGTTTAAAAATACTCCCTAGTAAGGTGTGTCAATTAGAACAGTTGCACACATTAATTTTAAAGCATAATAAGCTAAAAAATCTCCCTAGTGAAATAGGACAGTTACAAAGCCTATCTGTACTTGATTTATCAAACAATAAGCTTAATAGCTTGCCTTGTGAAATAGGGCAACTACAAGCTTTATCTAAGCTTATATTGTGGAGTAATAATTTACGTAAACTTCCTACTGAAATAGGGCAATTACAGAATTTATTTGAACTTAGTTTATGTTTTAATAAATTTAGCACACTCCCCAAAGAAATTGGGCAGCTAAAGAAATTATTTGATTTTGATTTAAGTTTTAACCAATTCAGTAAACTGCCCAAAAATATTGAGCAACTAAATAACCTATCTGAACTTGGTTTAAGTTTTAACAAATTTAGTAAACTACCTAAAAAAATTGGGCAGCTAAAAAAACTATCTGTACTTTGTATGCAAGGGAATAAGCTTAAAAAATTGCCTGCAGAAATTGGGCAACTGCAAAATTTATCTGAACTTATTCTACCTAATAACAGCCTGAGTAAGCTACCTGCAGAAATAGCTCAATTACAAAACTTACTTGAGCTTGATTTGGATAGCAATATTTTTAGTGAACTACCTGCAGAAATAGGACAGTTAAAAAACCTAACTAAGCTTAATCTCAGTACAAATGAACTGAAAAGTTTACCAGTAGAAATAGGGCAACTAAAAAACTTATCTCAACTTGATTTAGGTTGTAATAATTTTAGCCAATTCCCGATAGAAATTGGGCTGCTGAAAAGCTTATCTAAACTTGATTTAAGTGAGAATAATTTTAATGAGCTACTAGCAGAAATAGGGCAATTACAAAATTTATCTGAACTCAATTTAGGATGGAATAATCTCAGTAACCTACCAACTAATATAGGGGAGTTAAAAAACTTATCTGAGCTTGATTTAAGTCGTAATAATTTTAGTGAATTCCCAATAGAAATTGAACAGCTAAAAAATTTATCTAAACTTGATTTAAGTAAAAATGGCTTTAATAAATTACCTTTGTCAATCAGTCAATTACAATATTTATCTACACTTGATTTGAGTCGCAATTTATTCTACAAATTACCCGCAGTGATAGGAAAACTAAAAAGCCTTTCCACACTTTATTTAAGCTTAAATTTTCTTAGTAAATTACCAAAATCAATGGGTAAACTGCAAAATTTATCTACTCTTGATTTATCTGAAAATGAACTGAGTGAGCTACCAACCACCATAGGACAACTAAAAAACTTATCTAAACTTGATTTATCTAAAAATAAACTTCGTAGATTACCTATAGAAATAGGGCAATTACAAAATCTATCTATGCTTGATTTAAGTAGTAATAACCTCTGTCAAATCCCAGCAGAAATAGGGCAACTACAAAATCTATCTATGATTGATTTAAGTGATGCTAATAATCTCTGTCAGATCCCAGCAGAAATAGGGCAACTACAAAATCTATCTATGATTGATTTAAGTGCTAGTAATCTCAGTCAGATTCCAGCAGAAATAGGGCAGCTACAAAATCTATCTAGAATTAATTTAAGTGGTAATAACCTCTGTAAGATCCCTGCAGAAATAGGACAACTAATGAATCTATCTGTGATTGACTTAAGTTACAATAAACTCCATAAGCTCCCCCCTGAAATAGGAAAATTGCATAATTTAAGAGAAGTCGGTTTGGATGGGAACCAAGTTAAAACCCCTCCTCTAAGTTTACTTGCTCTTAAAGAGAGCCATTTCATTAATCAATATTTATATGGGGCTGCAGATATTACAAAACTTCGTGCATGGTGCCGTGATACAACTGCATAAAACTTTGTAAAGACATTGGGAATACTTTGTATAAATTACTTTTTTAGTTTTCCCAATTTCGTCTAAAATTTAAAAAGGTATTAAAAATTCATAGTATGGAAATATCTAATAATATTCTTGAAATTATTCAAGAGAATAAAGATAAAAAGGATCCTGTATTAGATTTACGAGAGCAATCTTTATTACATGTACCAGAAGAAATCCAAGAATTAAGTCATTTAACACAGTTATTACTGGGTACAAATGCACTGCAATATTTACCTGATTGGTTGGCTGATTTGCCTAATATTGAGTTTATTCAGCTTAATATGAATCCATTACGTGATGTTGGAAATATAGAGCATTTAGTTTTAGATTGGGGGGTATGGTGGCGTTTACAGGATAAAGTCGACCCACAGCAAGTTGCAGGTTTATGGTTACGTTGGGAAGAAGGTGAAATGCTAGATAAAGCACTTGCCTTGCCTAACTTACGTTGGTTAGATTTAAGCCAACAACGTTTAAAAAAGCTTCCTAGTAAAGTGTGTCAATTAGAACAGTTACACACATTAATTTTAGAAGATAATAAAATAAAAGAGTTGCCTACTAAAATAGGGCAGTTAAAAAAACTCTCCACTCTTAATTTATCACGTAATAAGTTTCGTAAACTTCCTACTGAAATAGGACAGCTAAAAAGCTTATCTCAGCTTATCTTACATGATAATAAATTACATAAACTACCTAACAAAATTTGGCAATTAAAAAAACTATCTGAGCTTGATATCAGTGCAAATAAATTTAGTAAGTTATCTAAAAAAATTGGGCAGCTACAAAACCTCTCCATATTTTATATATATGAAAATAATTTCAGGAAGCTACCTATAGAAATTGGACAATTACATAATTTAGCTAGGCTTGATATTAGTACAAACAAATTTAATAAGCTACCAAAAAAAATTGGACAACTAAAAAATTTATCTGAGCTTGATATCAGTGCAAATAAATTTAGTAAGTTACCTAAAAAAATAGGTCAACTAAAAAATTTATCTGAACTTGATTTAAGCTTCAACAAATTAAGTAAGTTACCCAAAGAAATAGGTCAATTAAAGAATTTATCTGAGTTTGATTTGAGCTTTAATAAGTTTAGCCAATTACCTAAAAAAATAAGACAATTACAAAAATTATCTCAACTTAACTTAAGTCATAATAACCTAGATAAACTACAAATAGAAATTGGAAGATTACAAAGCTTATCTGCGCTTAACCTAAGTTGGAACAAACTCTCCACATTACCTGTAGCAATAGAGAAACTAAAAAAATTATCTCAATTTAACTTAAGTTATAATAATTTTAGTGAGTTACCAATAGAAATTAAGGAACTAAAAAAGTTATCTAAACTTGACTTAGGTTGTAATAAACTCAATATGTTACCACCAGAAATAGGGCAATTAAAGCAGCTATCTCATCTTAAATTATATGGAAGCTACCTTAATAAGTTACCAGTAGAAATAGGCAACTTAAAAAAATTATCTGTATTAGATTTAAGTTTTAATAAATTTATTAAAATTCCTACAGTGATAGAACGATTGGAAAATTTATCTGTACTTAACTTAACTGGTAATTATATTAGTAAACTCCCTGCATTTATGGGGCGGTTAGAAAATTTATCTATACTTAATTTGGATGGAAACTGTATTAATAAGTTGCCTACAACAATGGGTAAATTGGAAAACTTATCTATACTTAGTTTAAATGAAAATAGATTTAGTAAGTTATCAAAAGAGATTGGGCAACTCTCTGGCTTATCTTCACTATATTTAAATGATAATGAACTTCGTAAACTACCAGCAGAAATTGGACAATTAAAAAATTTATCTCATTTAAGTCTATGGGGTAATAAGTTGAGTAAATTACCAGCTACCATAGGACAATTACAAAACCTATCTAAGCTTATGTTGGTTGGAAATAAACTCAACAAACTACCTATAGAAATAGGAGAGTTACAAGATTTATCAAAATTATATTTAAGCTTTAATAATCTCAATAAAATACCTACAGAAATAGGGCAGCTAAAAAGCTTATCAATACTTAATTTACATGGAAATAACCTTATTGAACTGCCAATCAATATAGGATATTTACAAAACCTATTTGAGCTCAATTTATCTGAAAACCAACTCCATAAACTCCCTCCTGAAATAGGAAAATTACATGATTTAAGAGGAGTCAGTTTATATAAAAATCCACTCAAGAAACCTCCTGTAAGTTTACTTTCTCTTAAAGATAGCCATGTTGCTAATGAATACTTAGAGGGGGTGGCAAATATGACAAAACTGCGTGCATGGTGCCGTGATACAACTGCATAAAACTTTGTAAAGACATTGGGAATACTTTGTATAAATTACTTTTTTAGGTAGTCCTGAATAAGTAGTGCAATATATCTAAATGAAGTTAAACTAAACCTTGAATTCTCGAATTAAGAGCTATTGAGCTATGAACTACCCAAACTGTCCAAAATGTAATTCTTCGCATGTGAAGAAAAATGGGACTATTTATAATAAAAAACAGAAATATCAATGCAATACATGTAATTGCCAATTTGTAGAAAACCCTAAAAATAAAAGAATCACAGAAGAAACTAAACAACTCATTGATAAATTACTTTTAGAAAGACTTTCTTTAGCAGGTATTGCGCGTGTTACAGATGTTTCAGAACGTTGGCTACAAAACTATATTAATGATAAATTTAGTAATTTAAAGCAAGAAGTAGAAGTGACTAAAAAAAAAGGGCAAATTAATAATCCAGTGTGATGAACTCTATTCATTTGTTAGAAGTAAAGCTTATAAATACTGGGTTTGGTTAGCCTTGGATGTCAAAACAAGAGAAATTGTAGGCTGCTATATTGGTTCAAGAGATAAAGAGGGTGCCCAAGGTTTATGGGACTCATTGCCTGCTGTGTATAGGCAATGTGCAGTTTGTTACACTGATTATTGGAAATCTTATTTGGAGATATTCCCCTGTAAACGACATAAAGCTGTTGGTAAAGAACAGGGAAAAACAAACTATATTGAAAGGCTAAATAATACATTTAGACAGAGAATTTCACGTTTAGTCAG
>Ga0193958_1000893_pt1 | contig 10186 bp, 8 predicted proteins | sample FB_1_MG_FD_140320 | JGI IMG/M metagenome (GOLD analysis project Ga0193958, IMG submission 140320) | Microbial mat bacterial communities from the Broadkill River, Lewes, Delaware, United States - FB_1_MG | ecosystem: Environmental > Aquatic > Freshwater > River > Microbial mats | place: USA...
CATAATTAAAAAGATTGTGAGTGTATGCCCTGAAGGAAAGCTGGGTGAATTAGGTGCTGCACCAATTAAGGTAAAGTGCTCGGTACTGAGTAATTCATGAGGGCGAGGGAATGAAAAGCCATATTTGAGTGCATAGTTTGTGATGATGCCTAACATGACTGCAATAAGTAACGTGCGAATAAATAAAGGCTGCTTATAAAATAGGGTGAATGCCAGTAGCGGTGCAACTAAGGGATCAGATAACGTGGTTAGAAGTTGCCAGAGTGTTTCAGGAAGGGATTGCGCGAGTTGATTTAGGCTAATAAATACAGATTGCTGAGAGCCTGCGAACAATGATACTACTAGCAATAAGCTTAAACAGACAAGTGGGGCTACGGTATAACGTTTGGTGAAATGTGCATTCATGCTGAAAGCTTCCTTGCTGATAAAAATAGTAAGACCCAAGCACAAAACATTATTAAGCCACCTATCGGGGTAATCATGGCAATCGCTTTGACACCGCTTAAGACATACACATATAAACTGCCTGAAAAGAGTAAGCTACCGATCAGCATGGCCCAACCGGATGCTGCTAGAAGGCGTTTGTTGAGCGCGTATTTAGAGAGTATAAAGACCGCGATTAAACCCAATGCATGGTAGAATTGATAGCGTGCTGCGGTGTCAAAATTGGCGATTAGGCGTGGGTTATCAAGACTCTTTTCTAGCCCATGTGCCGCGAATGCTCCCAGCATAATGCTTAAGCCTGCAAGCAGGGCACCGAGTAATAAAAACTTTTTAAATTCTGGCACTGAAACTCCCCATGACAGATAAACGATTGTTGTACCGCGTGATTTTGAAGCTGCTAGCGGCGGCTGGCATTATTGCATTACTGTCTGTGTTTTTAAACGCAGCATTTAATAGTGGGCCAGAGGGCGAGAATACTCAGGTGGTACGCAATGAAGTGATTACGCTAAAACTTGCCCAAGTCACTGCACGGGAAGCAACGCATGTGATGTGGAACGGGCAGCGAGTGGGAGTGATTAAGCGTGAGGGTGCCTCACAAATGCAGTTACTGAGTGCAACAAGCCAAAAGGCTATGACAAATGAAGCTGCACTAGATCAGCACCCTTGGCGCTCATTAGATGTTTCTTACTTTGTGTACCTAGATAAAGGAGACTCAGGTCATTGTCCTTTATTCTTTAATGGCAGTGTATTCAAAGATACCTGTACAGGGACTCGCTTTGATTTAGCGGGCCGCCAAATGGGTGGAGCCCAGCTTTTGGCGATTCCTCCACATTATTATGCTCAAGCAGGTCAGCTAGTCGTGGGGCGTTGGGCGGCAGAATGACGAGTGCCTAAATACACATCATAGCGAATGGTTTTCCCTCGAATCTGAAAATCAGGTTTGCGCTCGTTTAAGGTCTCTGCACGCAAAGGGCGCTTGACAATAATGCGTTCAATGGCGCGAGTTAGCGCAAGCTCAAGGAGCGCTGCGCCATCTGCATCATCCCCTACAACATCATGGAAAAAACGCATTTCTTTTTTAACTTGTGCTTGCTTACCCCGCTCAGGAAACATGGGATCAAGATAAATCAGTTGTGGGCAGTCGTCCGCTTCTAGCTCTGCTAAATAAACCAGTGCAGAGCGCTGAACTAAACGCATCCGCTTAGCAATGGCTTGTACCTCAGCATCCCCACTTGCATCAGCCCGTGCCAGTGCATCACTGAGTAATAGTTGTACCACAGGATTGCGTTCAAGCAATGTGACTTCACAGCCTAGTGTTGCCATGACAAAGGAGTCGCCACCTAACCCGGCCGTCGCATCAACAATGGTTGCATTGGGAAATTTTTGTAAACCTAATGCCTTAGCAAGGTCTTGTCCCTTGCCCCCACCAAACAAACGGCGGTGTCGCGTTTTACCTTCAACAAAGTCCGCATAGATAGCCTTGGTATTAGGCTCAGATGGGTTAAATAGCTCAAGGCGTTGTGGGCTTTGGTGCAAGATATAGTGTGCGTGGTAGGCATCAGAATAGATTGGGCACTGAAGCAGGCGAGCCAGCTGTTCTAACTCAGCGGGTGGGCACTGATCATGCCCACTCACTGCAAGTGTTATGTCTGTCCGCATCAGTAGTGAGGTGGCGGCGTCTCGTCTTTCTCAGACGCCATATTGCTGCCACCTTGATTCCCTAGTTTATCTTCTAAGGTCTTGACTTGCTGTTGCAAGGACTCGACCACTAACCGTTGCTCATGCACTAAGCGATTGAGCGTATCCACCACATCATCTTGCTGTGTAAGCAAAATTTCGAGGTTAGTTAAGCGGTCTTCATAACTTTTATGTGACATATTAAGCGTTACGTCCTGCGCCAATACGTAAACGTAGCGCATTGAGTTTAATAAAGCCTTCTGCATCCGCTTGATCGTAAGAACCTTCATCATCTTCAAAGGTTGCGATCTTCTCATCAAATAGGCTGTCTTTTTCCGAAGCACGACCAACCGCACTAACCGAGCCTTTGTAAAGTTTCAGGCGAACTTTACCATTAACGTGTTCTTGTGATGCATCAATCATTTTTTGCATCATTTCACGCTCAGGGCTCCACCAGTAGCCGTTATAAATCATCTCAGCATACTTAGGCATTAGGTTGTCCTTTAAATGCGCGACTTCACGGTCTAAGGTCAGTGACTCAATAGCACGGTGCGCCTTTAGCATAATGGTACCGCCCGGTGTTTCATAGCAGCCACGCGATTTCATGCCAACATAGCGGTTTTCAACAATATCCAAACGACCAATACCATTCTCACCACCGATCTTATTCAGTGTTTCAAGCATGGTTGCCGGTGATAAGCGCTCGCCATCAAGTGCAACAGGGTCACCATTTTCATAGGTTAACTCGATGTAAGTGGCTTTATCAGGTGCTGCTTCTGGGGATACAGACCAGCGCCACATATCGTCTTCTGCTTCAGCCCAAGGGTCCTCTAAAATGCCACCTTCATAAGAGATGTGCAGCAAGTTAGCATCCATTGAGTAAGGAGACTTAGTAGCCTGCTTTTGGTAGTCCACTGGAATACCGTGAGTTTCAGCATACTTCATCAGTGATTCACGGGAGTTTAAATCCCACTCACGCCACGGTGCGATAACCTGCACGCCCGGCTTAAGTGCATAGGCACCTAGCTCAAAACGAACCTGATCATTCCCTTTACCTGTTGCGCCATGGGAAATAGCATCTGCGCCTGTTTCGTTGGCAATTTCGATTAAGCGCTTTGCAATCAATGGACGGGCGATTGAGGTACCCAGCAGGTATTCACCTTCATAGATTGTGTTGGCACGAAACATTGGGAATACATAATCGCGTACAAACTCTTCGCGTAAGTCTTCAATATAGATTTCTTTAATGCCCATTGCCTGTGCTTTAGCACGTGCAGGTTCAACTTCCTCACCCTGACCAATATCAGCTGTGAAGGTGACAACCTCACACCCATAAGTATCGGTTAGCCACTTAGCAATGATTGAGGTATCAAGTCCGCCCGAGTAAGCGAGTACGACTTTGTTGACAGAATGCGACATATTATTCCAGCCTGAGGTGTTCAAAAGAAGAGTATTATACTCCGAATTCTGTAAAATGCGCCTTATGCAAATACAAGAAAATTACTCATTAAAAGCACTAAATAGCTTTGGGGTGGCGGTTAACGCCCGATATTTCACATCCTTGTCTTGTCAGGCAGATATTGATGCCCTGATTCAGTGGCGTGCTAGCCACCCAGATATACCAGTATTATTACTCGGTGGTGGCAGCAATATGCTGTTTCATAATGATTTTGATGGCTTAGCCGTTGCAGTGCGTTTGCATACTCGTGAGCAAGTGGCTGAGGACAACGATGCATTTTATATTAAAGCCGCAGCCGGTGAGAATTGGCACGAGTTTGTGCGTTGGAGCATTGACCAAGGTTATGCTGGGCTTGAAAATTTGTCCTTGATACCGGGGACAGTGGGGGCTGCTCCCATGCAAAACATTGGCGCGTATGGGGTTGAACTGGCAGATCGTATGCACTGTCTTAACGCTGTGGATTTATTGAGTGGCGAGCGCCGTGTATTTTCGACTGAAGATTGCCAGTTTGGGTATCGGGACAGTTTCTTTAAAAGCCAGCAAGCAGATCGTTGGTTGATTGAATCGGTGACATTTCGTTTAGCCAAGCAACCTAAGTGGGTGACTGCCTATGCAGGGGTTGAGACAGCGTTAGCAGGCCAACCAGCCAGTGCGCGCTTGATTAGTGATACGATTATTGGCTTGCGCCAAAGTAAATTGCCAGACCCTGCACAGATTGGAAATGCGGGCAGTTTTTTTAAAAACCCCATCTTGCCCATTGAGCAGTGGCATATATTAAAGCAGCAATTTTCAGATATACCGGGCTACCCCATCGCAGAGGATGAGGCGTTTATAAAAACGTCTGCGGGTTGGTTGATTGATCAATGCCACTGGAAAGCGTATCGAGAGGGTGATGCAGGTATTTATGACAAGCATGCATTGGTGCTTGTCAATCATGGTAAGGCCAGCGGAGCTGAGCTTTGGGCATTAGCAGAGCGTGTCATTAAGTCTGTGCAAGCTAAGTTTGATGTGGTGCTTGAGGCGGAGCCTAGAGTGTTGAGGTAGTCCGCATCAATAACCGTTGGTGAAGTGCTTGCGTTGACTAAGCGGGTGCTGCCAGTAAGTGTGGTTCATGGGTAGCACTGACTTGTGCGTTCCAAAGCTGTGCATAAAGTCCATCACGCCGTATGAGCGCATCGTGCTTTCCGGTCTCCACAATGCTGCCTTTGTCTAAAACAAAAATATTATCCGCCTTAGCAATTGCACTTAGGTTGTGTGAAATCGCGATGACAGTGCACTGGGTTTTCAGTTTATGAACGGTTGCATCAATGGCGGCTGCTGTTTCTGCATCTAGGCTACTGGTTGCCTCATCTAAAATAAGAATAGCTGGATTACAGAGAATCGCACGCGCAATAGCAATGCGTTGTTTTTGCCCGCCAGATAGGCGCTTTCCCGCTTCTCCTGCATTGGTATGGTAGCCCTCAGGTAGGCTTAAAATGAATTCATGTAACTCTGCAGCTTGTGCGGCTTTAACCACTTCGTTGTCTGTTGCAGTGGGCTTGGCAATGCGAATATTGTCAATAATACTCGCGTTGAAAACAAAGGTGTCTTGCAACACGATGGCAATGTGTTTGCGTAATGAATTCAGGGTTAGGTGACGAATATCATGGCCATCAATCGTAATTTTTCCAGCGGATGTATCATAAAAACGTAATAAGAGATTTAGTATGGTACTTTTCCCTGCACCGCTGGGACCCACAAATGCAACAAAACTGCCCGACTCAATTTTAAGATTGGTATGGCGAAGCTGGAGGTGGTTATCTGAATACCCAAATGAAACATTTTCAAAGCAGACTGCTTGGTGAAACGCGGGTAAAGCAATCGCATTGGGCGCATCGATAATGTCACTTTGACTTTGAAAGAGTGTATCGACCCGGCGAATACCAATTAAAGATGTGAGTATTTCATCAATGCGGTTTCGAAATAATTTACGCATATAGCTGACAAAGATACTTTGCATCAGAATGAAGGAGACAAGCGCCCCGATTGAAAGGTAGCCTCCTCCTAGTAAGATAAGCCCAGTGGAGATGGAGAGCAGTTGGGTGAAAAATAAGGAGCTGATAACGGTGCGCTCAAAGGCGGTACGATGAAACAGGGCATTAGTTGATGCTGACTGAAGGCGATCTAACTGTTTTACAAAGCCGCTTTGCATCGCGGGTTGAATGCCAAAACTTTTGATCATCGCTTGCGCCTGCGTACTTTCCTGCACCGCTTGTATGACCATCGCTTCCTCATCTTTTAATGCGTAATTTGCCTTTGACAGTGATGGGGTGAAGTCGCGTAGTGTATAAACCAACAATGGCAAGGCAATCATGGAGACTAAAGCCATTGGCCAAGACAGCAAAAAGAGCACAAGAATATTAACCGTTACAATCAAGAGATCGGCAATGGTTGGGATAATTTGGGTGATACCAAGACGGACATAAATCATATCCGAAGAAAAGCGCGTCAGAATATCGCCAAGCTTGGTATCTTTGTAATAACTAACGGGTAGTGTTTGAAGGTGGTGATACATGTCGCTATTGAGATCTTTCACGACTTTACTGGTAATGCGAGCAGATATCCGCTCTCCCATCAGCACCAGTAAAGCAACAACAGGGAAAGCGAATAATAGGGTTGCTAATATCGGCTTGACGAGTAACAAGCCTTTCCCAGAAACTGTCCCATTAAGAATACTTTTTAGTGCACGGGTATAACCAATTTCATACAGCCCAAAGCTAATCAGACCCGCTCCACTCAGTAAGGCAGGCTTCCAATAAGGCGTTCCGTACTTGGTCAGATAACGGCGAAATAATCGACTATCCTGTTTAAATGAATGTCTTGCCTGCTTTTCTGGTACTAGGGGCTTATCTCGCTTCCAAAGTGGCACGTGTGTGCATACTTCATCATGATCCACTTGGCGTTTTGGGACGATGTCATCTAGTTGCACAGCATCATTTAGTTTGGCTATGGATTTGCTGAGAGAGCGACGTGTTTTTTTCTTTTTGAATAAAACATTGACTGTGGCAGTTCCACCCACAATGGCTAACATGGAAAATAACATGATTAATTCTTTAACTGTTTGATTGATTTTTTATTACGTCGGTTTTCTATCAGTAACGGTGATATCGCATAGCCCATGCTAAGACTGAGGCTGGCTAAGTAGGTAATAATGGCCGCTGTAATGCCCATATGAAAAAATAAGACGCCACCAATAATCCCCGCGCTAGGTAGCGCGCCTGCTAGCAAGGTTTTACGGTGGGTGTTTTCAAGCTGCTGAGAGAGTTTCAACAAGTCGATAAGACTACTCAGTGTCTCATTGATCAAAACGACTTGTGCAGTATCCGCTGAAATAGTGGCGGGGCCACTTAAGGAAACGGATACGTCCGCTTGTTGTAAGGCGTTGGTATCATGAGTGCCATCACCAATATAACAAATGCTTTCGCCGTTTTTTTGCATAGCTTCAATGAGCGCGGCTTTGTCCTGAGGCAGAACCCCAGCGAAGTATGTGTTGATACCTAGCTGCTTGGCAAGTTGGCTTGTGGGTTGCTCATGATCACCAGAAATCATGCAGACCTTATAGTTCATGTGATGGAGTGTACGCATCGTTGCTAAGGCATCTGCGCGAAGGCTGTCCTGAAACTCAATGGCTCCAATTATTTCATGATTCAGCGCAACATAAATAAGAGAGTAGCCGCCTTTATGGGGCTTATCTTCAAGTGCTTGCAGTGTATCTGGCAGTGCTAATGAGCATTGCTGCATAAATGGATAATGACCAACATGTATAGTGTGTTCGCCTAATAAGACACTAATGCCACAGCCTGCTTTATAGGTGTTTCCAGTGACGCTTGGTAGCACAATGTCTTGTTGCTTAGCAGCTTGTAAAATAGCCATTGCAGTAGGATGCGCCTGCTTTTGTTGAGCGGCTGCAGCATAACGCAGTACGTCTGTTTCTGTGCTGCCTTTACACGAGTGAATATTAGCAACCTTGGGTACTTCATGCGTCAGGGCAGCTGTTTTGTCAAATACGATGGTGGTGACGTTGCGCAATGCTTCTAATGACCTGCCATCTTTAATCAGCATTCCTCGGCGCAAACCAATATTGAGATAATTAAGTACACTGACAGGGCCAGCTGCATATAAGGAGTCATCTAATGGCGCCCACATCAAAGCAAGACCCGCTTGGGGGCCTTTGATCATTCCGGTCACGGTTCCGGTTATAAAATAAGGAAGAGAAATACGATCCGCAGTATCAATACTTCTTAATTCCGCTTGATCAGAAAAAGCTGTCATCTGGTTTAACACTTGGTGTGTTTGAGGTGCAGCCTGCCTTGTTCCTGCTTTATGGGCTTTGAGATGAATATGTCCATTAAGGATTAGGGTTGTGGCCAGTACAGTGTCATTTTGTTGTTTTTCTAGCACTTGGGATTGGCCCGTTACTGTCATTTGATCAACAGTGGCTTTGCCTTGAATGATTACCCCATCAACGGGGACTGTTTCACCTGCGCCAATAACCAATACATCCCCCACGGCAATATTTTCTAGGGCCATTTCGACCTCAACACCATCACGTAATACATAGACGGGTTGTGACGAGGGTTCCATAAAGACATCGGTTAAGTTTTTGGCAGTGTTACTTTTTGCTTTCTCCATGGTTTGTACCGCAAAGTACAAAATCCAGTAGGCGCCTGCGACCGCAATATAGTGCCCAAAAATCAAATTAACTGGTAGTACGGTGGCTTCTAACACCATACGGGTAAAACGCTTTCTGTGAGTGATATCGTGATAAGCGCGTTTCCATGTGGGAATGGTAAGGTAGGCTAATCCACCCACACCGAATATGGCGAGCGGAGGCGCAAAAAAGTAGCCAGCAAGTACTAAGCCCAGTGAGCCGCTGGCAATGGAAAAGTCTCTTTTTGATGCTGAGAGCGCTTCTGTTGGTGCTTTGATGAGAAGGGTTTGCTGATCAGTCGCTTTCTTTTTAATGGCCTGTTTTTTGACAGCTAAGCGCGTGGGTGCTTGTTTTTTTCTAAGTTTTTTTAGGCTGACATAAGCTGACAATCCACCAATGATCACTCCAGGAAGCATTAACATGTTATAGGCCTATTGATGTCTCTGTTGCATAGCAATGATGTTTTGATATGCATCTACTGAGTATAAATCGCTATCACTCCATGCAACGTGTGAATCTGGAGTGCAGGCTTTCAATACTGTTCAGATTAATTGAGCAAGTAGTATAGATTTATCATCAGTAAAGGAAAAACGATGATGGGCAAATTTAACAATTCTTGACATTGCTATGATTGAGCTAAGAGCACTTAAGTGATTTAGTCCACGCTTAACTCAATATCCACCGCACCAGATGCTTCCAATACTAACCTTAGCGCATCTAAATCTGGGGAGATTGCTTGTACTTGCAGTGCATCAAAGGTGCCTCGTAATTGCAATGTACCTTGTTGTGGGCTTTGTAGATGTTGATTTAGGGATTGATAAAGCGCTTGGTAATCCTCTGAGAAGTCATAAACTAGTGCAGCTTGCAGGCTTTCTAATAGTTGCGTTTGCATGAGTGTGGTTCCCAGTGTCCAAAATGGGCTATCCAGTTGACGACTAAAGCGCGCATTTTCTAAACGCAATACTTTGGCTTGGTTATCCACCAAAGGTTTACCTGAGATATAGACTTTCCCATGACTTCGAAACCAGTTTTTAAAGCCGTTTAGGGTGATATCTGCGGCTAAGACAAGGCGGTCATTACTGGGATAAATCGTAATAGCATTGACTTGAATACTGGCATTCGCTTCAGTGAGTTTAATGGGTTTTTCTTTAAGTCGTTGCTGTAGGTTAGCTGCCAGTGCTTGATAGTCCAGCAATAGTGGGAGATTTAGCTGCAATAATGATGGCCCAATGGCAGAGTGACTCAGTAAGGGAAGGGGAACAGGGGAGCTGCTGAGTTCAGCTTGATTGCGAGCGGTTTGTAATTGAGCTTGAAGTGATAAGTCAAGTTCAATGGCATGCTGACTAATACGAATTTCTGAGAGAGATAGGGCGCTAGGTAGGGTGCGAAGCCATAGTGGAAATGCCTCTGTGAGTTTTCTTGGTGTTTGCAGCTTACTCCAAAAAGACTCCATATGTTTTAGAATACGTTCATCTTCTGCAAGCTTGGTTTGCTGCTTTGCTAAGGCTTTGTTGAGTGCTTTTTTAAGCGGCTTTTCGATCTGATCTTGAATATCAAATGAGATGCCAAGTACCTTAGCGGTTGGTGGTTGTTGCCAGACGATGTGTGATTGGTGAATCAGGTTGAGTTGCCAATGGGTATTTAAGACAGGCCTGAGGTCAGCAATGGCGATAAAGGCTGCCTCTTTAAATTCAACACCTCGTAATAAGTCGCGAATCAGGCGTCCATGAGCCGTTGCTTTGAGCTTGTATTGCAAAGGGATTTGCGCGCGCAACATACCGTTACTCAAGGCAATCAGCTGTATTGGGCCAGTCCGCTTGGCCCAGCCACCTAATTGAAACTCTTCGCATAACTTATTCCCAAAAATACGCACACATTTTTGTTTTGTTTCCCCCGCTGAGTCATATAGCATCATG
>Ga0193958_1000894_pt1 | contig 10182 bp, 10 predicted proteins | sample FB_1_MG_FD_140320 | JGI IMG/M metagenome (GOLD analysis project Ga0193958, IMG submission 140320) | Microbial mat bacterial communities from the Broadkill River, Lewes, Delaware, United States - FB_1_MG | ecosystem: Environmental > Aquatic > Freshwater > River > Microbial mats | place: USA...
ATCCAAATGATAAAAGCAACGTGTTTCTTGAGATACGTGCTGGAACCGGCGGTGACGAAGCTGCCATCTTTTCAGGTGATCTTTATCGTATGTACTCACGATATGCCGAGCAACAAGGCTGGCGCATCGAGATCATCAGTGCCAACGAAGGTGAACATGGTGGCTTTAAAGAGGTTATTACGCGTGTCGTAGGGCAAGATGTTTACTCACGATTAAAATTCGAATCTGGGGCGCATCGAGTGCAGCGTGTACCGGCGACTGAGTCTCAGGGACGTATTCATACATCGGCTTGCACGGTCGCCGTAATGCCTGAACTAGATGATGTCGAACAGGTTGAAATTAATAAAGCAGATTTGCGAGTTGACACCTTTCGGGCATCAGGCGCGGGTGGTCAGCATATTAACAAAACCGACTCGGCGATTCGTATCACACATATACCAACAGGTGTGGTTGTGGAGTGTCAGGAAGAGCGTTCACAGCATAAAAACCGTGCGAAAGCGATGGCTTTACTGGCTTCACGCTTACAATCGGCCGAGATGGAAAAGCATGCGGCAGAGCAAGCGAGTACTCGTAAAAGTTTGGTCGGTAGTGGTGACCGATCAGAGCGAATTCGTACCTACAATTATCCTCAAGGTCGCGTAACGGATCATCGAATTAATCTGACACTCTACAAGCTAGATGAAATCATGGAAGGTAAGCTTGAAGAAGTGATCAACCCGCTAATGCATGAGTATCAGGCTGAGCAACTGGGCGCTTTGTCGGATTAACCTCGGCTATTAATCGGAGAGATTAGCTTTGCAAATCTCAGATGCGCTGGCTTTATCAACGACACTGTTGGAGGTCAGCGACTCTCCCAAAAAGGATCTGGAACTGATCCTTTGTCATATCTTGGAAAAACCTCCCAGCTATCTGATGACGTGGCCAGAGAAAGCACTCTCTTCTGATCAGTTGGAGCGCTTTCAGGCATGTTTGTCACGGCGAACAAAAGGCGAGCCTGTCGCCTATATTCTGGGTTATCGAGGGTTTTGGACACTGGATCTGGAGGTTACCCCTGATACATTGATTCCTCGATCAGATACTGAAGTATTGATAGAAATAGCACTGGCCCGCTTTGATCAAAGCCCTCGAAGAGTGGCTGATCTAGGCACAGGTACAGGAGCGATTGCGCTAGCGTTAGCCAGTGAAAGACCTAGCTGGGATATTTGGGGGTGTGACCGTATTCCAGCCGCGGTGGCTTTAGCTAAGCGAAATCAAGCCCGCTACCAGCTGCTCAATGTCTCTTTTGTCGAAGGTGATTGGCTTTCGCCTCTTGATGGCCAGTTCGATCTTATTGTAAGTAACCCTCCCTATATTGACCCGCAAGATTGTCATCTTCAGCAGGGAGATGTTCGCTTTGAACCGTTGAGTGCGCTAGTGGCTGATGAGCATGGCCTAGCGGATATTAAACTGATTGCAACACAGGCATTACCTTTTTTAAAACCAGAAGGCTGTTTGATGTTTGAGCACGGCTACAATCAAGGGGAGGCAGTTAGGCAGTTGTTAGCTATGTTAGGGTATCATCAGATTGAGACACATCAGGACTACGGCGGGAATGACCGTATTACCTTAGGGTGCAAACAAGGGGCTTAGATAATGTTGAGTGATGAGCAGTTACTGCGATATAGCCGCCAAATTATGCTGCAAGATGTGGATATTGAAGGTCAGACTCGCTGGCTACAATCCACAGTTTTGATTTTGGGTGTGGGTGGGTTAGGCAGCCCCGCAGCACTGTATCTAGCAGCAGCCGGTGTGGGCACCTTGATATTGGTGGATGACGATCAGGTGGAGCTAACTAACCTACAGCGCCAGATAGCCCATACAACCGACCGCATTGGGATGATGAAGGTTGCCTCTGCTGCCGATGCCATTCAGCAGATTAACCCTGATACTAAGGTTATCCAGCGTACAGAACGTCTTGATGAAGCAGCGCTAACCACGTTAGTAGGCGAGGTGGATGTGGTGCTCGATTGTACCGATAACTTTACCACGCGCTTTGCGGTCAATCGTGCGTGTGTTGTTCATCAAAAGCCCTTGGTGTCGGGTGCGGCTATTCGTATGGAGGGGCAGATCGCGGTGTTTCAGCCGGGTCTAGAGGGTAGTCCATGTTATCAATGCCTCTATAAAGAGGGAGAAGATGAGCACTTAACTTGTTCTGAATCGGGTGTATTATCGCCTTTGGTGGGCATTATAGGTTCAATGCAAGCGTTAGAAGCCTTAAAAGTATTGGCGGATATGGGTACAACGCTGACGGGGCGTTTATTGTTGCTGGATGCAAAGCATATGGAATGGCGTTCATTGCGTTTGAAGCCTGATCCTAAGTGCCCAGTATGTTCTAAAAAATAGAAGGAGTAGGCAATGACTGAGTTAGACTTGATTCGTGACCTGTTAACGCATAGCAAAGTGATTGCCTTAGTTGGTGCAAGCCCTAAGCCTGAACGTGCCAGTTATCGAGTGATGGGTTTTTTACTCGATCATGGCTATGACGTGATACCGGTAAACCCGTTAAAAGTTGGGCAACAAATACATGGAAAAACGGTTTTAGGCTCCTTGAGTGAAATTGACCAGCCAATCGATATGGTCGATATTTTCCGTAATTCAGAAGCGGCTGCTGAGGTGGTGGATGAAGCCATTACCGTAGGCGCGAAGTCTATCTGGATGCAGCTAGGCGTGATCAACCTTGATGCGGCACATAAAGCTCAGGCAGCAGGCTTAAAGGTAGTAATGGATCGCTGCCCTAAAATAGAACTACCTAAGCTAAAATCGTCTTAATGTTATCGGATTTTAACAACTTAGTTCGCCGCACAGGTTTTCTGCCATTTTTTGTCTAATTTGGGTAGCGTCGGCTTCGGTGGCGAGTAGAAAGTGCAGCTTGGTAAAAGCAGCTTCTACGGTCATGTCTCCTCCTGGAACGACTCCCAATTGGTTTAGTCTGGCTCCGGTAGCGTAGGCTCCCTGAATTACACTTCCCGATGCGCATAGCGTTAAGTTAACAATAGTAACGCCTCGCTCACGCGCTTCTTGTAATCGCTTCATAAGGTGCTGATTGTTATCAGGAGGGTTGCCAGCCCCATAGCTTAACATTACGACGCCTTTTATCTGGTGATCAGTCAATATCGCATCCAGTTGAGTATCAGTAATCCCCGGATAAAGGTGTAGTTGTGCTACCTGCTGTGAAAAAGCCGGTATGTGAAAGTTTGATTGCCGGATAGCGAGGGGAGTTTGATGCAAATTCACCTTGATTCCAGCAATCCCCAGCGGCTGAAAATTAGGGGACTCAAAGGCTCTGAGAGACGAACTGTGGACTTTTTTAGCGCGGTTACCTCGCAGTAGCAGGCTATCAAAACAGATGGAAACCTCTCGATTGTCCGGCAGGCGGGCGAACTCGATTGCATTGAGAAGGTTGTTAGTCGCGTCAGTTCTCGGTTGTGCTAGCGGAATCTGTGAGCCTGTAAAAACTACCGCTTTGTCTAAGCCTTGTAACATAAAAGAGAGTGCAGAAGCGGAATAGGCCATAGTATCGGTGCCGTGCAGAATCACGAAGCCATCATACTTTTCATAATTCTCTTGGATAATGGAAGCCAGTTTTGCCCAGTCTTCAAGCTGGATATTTGAGCTGTCGATCAGAGTATCCAGCTCTAACACATCAAAGGGCATCAATGCCGAGATGGATACCTCGTTGAGACGTTGTCTCATCAGCTGCCTAAAACCGCCCTTGGGCTCGTATCCTTGGGCTGAAGGCCACATGCCAATGGTACCACCGGTGTAAACGATCAAAATATTGGGCTTGGTCATAGTGCTGCTTCCATTGGTCCTGTCATGTTAACAGGGGACATCAGATGATTCAGTGTCGCTTCATCCAGAAGCTTTTCTTTCAGGATGAGCTCGCCAACGGTTGAGCGACTGACTAAGGCATGCTTGGCAATGCGTGAGGCGTTGTCATACCCAATATAGGGTACAAGTGCGGTAATCATTCCGATGCTATCTTTCACTTGATTGTGGCAGTGGGCTTTATTGGCAGTAATACCACGAATACAACGATGATCCAGCATGTAAATCGCGGAGCTTAGCATTTTCATTGAATTAAGAATGTTATAAACAATGACAGGCTCCATTGCGTTTAACTGCAATTGGCCTGCTTCTGCGGCCATGGTAACAGTTAGATCATGACCTATGACCTGAAAGGCGGTTTGGTTAACGGCCTCAGGAATGACTGGATTAATCTTACCTGGCATGATGGAAGAGCCTGGTTGCATGGCTGGCAAATTAATCTCGTTAAGTCCAGCCCGCGGACCACTACTGAGCAAACGTAGATCATTGCATATTTTTGAAAGCTTAATCGCCAAGCGCTTTTGTATGGAAGATATGGTCACAAAAGCTCCCATATCTGAGGTAGCTTCAATCAGGTGAGACGCTGATTTTACAGGTAGGCCTGAAAGTCTGGAGAGGTGCTCAATGGCGATAGCAGCGTAAGAACGTTGTGTATTAAGCCCGGTACCGATGGCGGTGCCACCTAGGTTGACTTCGCAAAGCAGCGTACAGGCTTCTTTGATTCGCTCGATATCTTCGCCTAGGGTAACGGAGAAGGCTTTAAATTCTTGCCCTAACGTCATAGGTACGGCATCTTGTAGTTGTGTGCGCCCCATTTTTAAGATGTCTGCAAACTCATCAGCTTTTTGATCCAAACTTTTCTGGATTGAGTTTAGCGAATGAACCAGCGCTTGTGTGCTTAACACAATGGCTAAACGCGCAGCCGTTGGGTAGGCGTCATTGGTTGATTGTGACTTATTGATATCATTGTTTGGGTGTAAGTACTGATATTCACCTTTTTGATGTCCCATGGTGACCAGTGCCAAGTTAGCAATGACCTCATTGGCATTCATATTAGTTGAGGTGCCAGCGCCGCCTTGAATTAAATCAACGACAAACTGATCATGCAGCTCGCCATCTCGAATACGCTGGCAAGCTTGCCGAATAGCTTTGATCTTTTTGCAATCAAGTAAACCAAGCTCGTAATTTGCCTCCGCTGCCGCTTCCTTTACCATGGTTAGTGTATTGATAAGATCTGAAAAATGGTGAATGGGAACGCCGGTGATATTGAAGTTTCTCAAAGCTCTAAGGGTTTGTATGCCGTACCAAGCAGATTCAGGTAGTGTTTCATCGCCGAGCAGATCATGTTCAATACGGGCAGTCATGGCTAATACTCTTCTGAGGTATAGGGTTAGTCACTATTGAAACATACCAAAGTCGAATATTCGATTTGGCACTGATGTAGTTATTGATGCATTATGGTGTATAAAGTGCATCATAATGCATCACTTTCAAAGCGGGGCCAGTATGTATCAAGATCTTTCTAGTAATTTGAAGTTGCTATGTAGCTATTACCCGTCAATTGCTGAGATGTGCCGCCGCTTGGGTGTGAATCGTTCTCAGTTTAATCGCTACTTAAACGGCCGCTATAAGCCCTCACCTGCAATCATGCGTAAGTTATGTGATTTTTTTGGTGTGGAAGAGTACGAGTTGATGCTGCCGGCATCCCAGTTTTCCCGGTTAATTCAAGTTAAACCATCTCCTGTAGCTCTAGATATGCCTACTCAGGTGGAGAGCAAGCATATGCAAATACTTAATCAGGCCAGCTCCCACCAGTTGGAGAGGTATTTGGGCTATTACTTTGAATACTATATGTCGATGGCGGTACCGGGGAAAATTCTTCGTAACCTGATTTGCATTGAGCATCAGGGGGATGGTATCTACTACCAGCGTACAGAGCGCTTAAAGGAGACGGGGGAGGAGCCAGCGTTTAACAGTAAGTATTTGGGTGTTGCACTATTTTTGACGGATCGCATCTTTCTAACCGACTACGAAGCGTTAGCAACTAATGAGGTGACAGAAACGATTCTCACCCCCAGCTATAAAAATCGTATCAGTCGATTACATGGGTTAAGAATAGGTGTGCCAGCCAGTGGCTTACGTACCCCTAGTTGCGCTCGGGTTGTTATGGAGTATCTGGGAGGGAAGGTGAATGTACGAAAAGCTCTGAGAATGTGTGGTTTGTATGATCTGGATGATGAGTCGCTAGATGAAGCCATTAAGCAAGCTGTACGAAACGATATGCAGCCAGAGGATTGGCACTTTAAAGCGAGAACGTGAACCTTAGCAATTTATTTATGCCCCCAAAAACATCTGTCGTATTTGAAGATCCGCTACGCTGCGTGTTAGGTAAGCTTTTAGCTCTTCACTCAGAGAGTCTGGCCACTCCTCAGGCGTGTTTACGCCTGAATTGATTAAAAAGCTCAGAAGCTCTTTATCTTGATGACGTAGCGCATGATCCAACGCGGTGTTGCCGGCCTGATCCGGCTGATTGATATCGAGCCCATACTGACTGAAGCGATTAAGATGTAGCATCCATTGCGAAGGGGCTACATGAGAGAAGCACATATTGATAAGCTCTCCTGAATAACCTCTAACCTCCGCGCCTTGTTCAAGCAAGGGGGTTATCAAAGCCAGACTGTTGGATTGCTTTAATGCCAAGTGTACTAATGAGGTACCTGTTCCAAGGGTTGGATTCGACAGAGCGCCGGCATTGAGCAGCAACGTAAGCGATTTGGCTTGTTCAGCTTGAATAGCGATTTCGGTCGGTAGCAAGTTATTGATAAGCGGCTGATTAAGGGTTTCAGGGGGGAGGGCCTTCAGAAGCCGCACAAGCTGCTCTTCATGACCACTGGTGATGGCTTGGTTGAATTGAGTGAGCTTTCTTTTAGAGAAAAAGTGAAGCATGGTTGGCGTTACCTATGAAACATCAATTTACAGTGGCAGTGGTGTCAGTGACTCGCTAGATCAAGTTAATAATCCTGAGAATATAGAGACCGCCGCTTAGGGTCAAAACAGAACCCAAGGTGGTTGTTAGAATAATATTGGCTGCTAGCTGCGCATTGCCGCCCATCGCTTTCGCCATCACAAAGCTTGCCGCAGCGGTAGGGCAACCAAAAAGAATAAACATTAATGCGATCTCCTGTGATGAAAAGCCTGCTAGCCACGCTCCCCATGTCAGCACAAGAGGTAATAAAATCAGCTTTATCGCGGTAGCCCAAAACGCTTGTCCTGATGTATGTTTCAGGCTTTTGAGATTTAGGGTTGCACCAATGGTTAACAGTGCTAAAGGCAACGTTAAATTCGCAAAGTAGCGGCCGGTCTTGTCAATGACTTCGGGTAGTGTCAATCCAAAATAGGAGAAAGGCAGTGCCAGCAACACGGCAATGATCAAAGGGTTTTTCAAGATCTCTGTGAATATACCAGCAACGGATAGGGCATTCTGGCGCTTCATAGGAAGCGTTAGCGCAAAGATGGCTAATACATTGTACAGAGGGATGATCAGTGCAAGCAGCAAAGAGGCCTGAGCAAGCCCCGTTTGCCCATATAAATTAAAGCTGACGGCTAAGCCAATAATGCCGTAATTACTGCGAAATGCTCCTTGAATAAACACACCTTGATCTTCAGATGCTGTTATCCAGCGGGTTGCAACAAACCAGATCAGCACGAAAGTAATCAGCGTAGCACCGGTTACATAGATGAGTTGTGAGGGGTTAAAGACCGCCTGAAAATCCATGCGTGCAATGCTCATAAACACTAGCACGGGTAACGTCACCATAAAAACAAGTCGGGAGGCAGTACTAATGAAAGCCTCGTCGATCAGACGGGCACGCCTTAGCAAGTGGCCCATAAATACAATAAAAAATATCGGGGCAACGATATTAGCGGTGAAGGCGAGCGTGTCTAAATACAGATCCAATGAGGCATCCCCTAAGGGTAAAGAGCAGCATAGTAATCCTGCTTTTCCGATGTGTCACGCAACAGAGTGTTGTTGTATCGGTTACGGTGCACCCAGGTAGGGAAGATGCAGTTTGGGGTAATCCAGCCAATTTAAAGTGCCGCAACCGGCTGCGAGTTCCGACCAGCAGGTGATGCTGAGGTGGATATGCATCACAGCGCAGGTAGGAAATTTTTCAAAGCGCTCTCCTGTGATGTATTCCCCTAGCTGCTGTAAGCCAGGGTTGTGGCCAAACATCATAATATAATGGTGCTGGTCTGATTGTTGTTGCAGCACGTTTAATAGCGTTTCTTTACAGGACTCATAAAGCTCTGGAATCTCTGCTAAGGGAGGCTGGTTTTCTAAATGAGCACAGGTATATTGTGCGGTGGTAATCGCGCGGTTTGCTGCACTAGTCAGACAAAGGTCGGGCTGAAGCCCTGCTGCTGCTAAACGCTCTACCATAAGTGGTAAATCTCGCTTGCCTCGTTTGTTCAGCGGGCGTAGAAAGTCATCGAGCTCTGGGTCCTTCCAGCTGGATTTTGCATGCCGAATCAATGTTAAGGTGCGCATGAGTGACTCCCACTAATGGAATAGGATTGCACGATAGCACGATTATGGCACCATCCATACCAGCTTGTTAGCTAATCCTTAGGCTGCGAACTCATCTTGAGGGGATGGGTGATCCAGCATGCGTTTCCAAATTTGTCGCATATGGCGCATGGGCATGCTGCCCACATGTTGAAGATTCATGGGGCCTTCATTGAATAGTCGAGGATCCATCACCAAGTAATCATCCTCAACGATAGGGGTAAAATCCATCAGGTTAAGGATATCCCTTTGCAGATCTATGCCTGGGGCAATCTCAACCAACTTGAGACCTGCGGGTGTTAATCGGAATACCGCTCGTTCTGTTATAAACATCACATTCTGCTGTTTTTCTAAAGCGTATTGGCCGTTAAATGTAATCTGCTCAACCGCTTTTAAAAACTTACGAATCGGCCCGTTTTGCTTGATATGCAGCTGGTGGTCTTTAACCTCTAGCGCTTGTTCTCCAGAGGTGAAGGTCCCTAAAAAATAGAGGTCTTTTGTGTTTTGTGTAATGTTGATGAACCCCCCGCACCCTGCGAGCCTTGGGCCAAAACGACTGACGTTAATATGGCCGTTAGGGCAGGTTTCAGCTAAGCCTAAAAAGGCTTGATCTAGGCCACCTCCATCGTAAAAATCAAATTGAGCAGGTTGGTCGATAATAGCGTCGGCATTTGCAACTGCGCCAAAACTCAGCCCGCTGGCAGGCTCACCTCCAATGCCGCCCGGTTCCACTGTCAGTGTAAACTCGTCCAGTCGCCCCTCTTCGGCTGCGACTTGCGCAATCATCTCGGGCATGCCAATACCTAGATTTACAACGGAGCCTTTACGTAGCTCTATTAGGGCACGGCGTCCGATAATCTTACGTGCGCACAAAGGTGTTTGAGTGAGACTTCTACCGGTGCGAATTTCACCGCAATAGGCAGGGTTGTACTGCTCAGAGAAGGTCTGTGGATGATCTTCGGCTTCTGAAAGCACGATATGATCCACTAAAATGCCTGGGATTTTTACACGATCAGGGGAGAGTTGGTGACGATCAGTAATGCGCTCTACTTGTACAAAAACTTTTCCTCCCGAATTCTTAACCGCTTGCGCAATGGCGAGAGCTTCTAATGGCAGAGCTTCTTTCTCCATCGTGATATTGCCATGTTGGTCGGCAGTTGTCCCTCGTAGTAAGGCAACATCAATGGGGAAGGCTTTGTAAAACAGATAAGGCTTTCCGGCTAACTCCAGTCGTTCAACAATCTCTTCCTGGGTTATCGTATTTACCTTGCCCCCGGATTGAAGAGGGTCAACAAAGGTGTTCAGTCCCACATGGGTGAGTGTGCCCGGCTTACCTGCGGCAATATCACGAAATAGGTGGCAGATAACCCCTTGAGGAAGATTATAGGCTTCGATTTTGTTATCCAGTGCCAGTTTGCCCAACGTTGGGGCGAGCCCCCAATGTCCGCCGATAACACGTTTAACCATACCTTCATGTCCAAAGTGGTTTAGGCCACGTGTTTTGCCATCCCCCTGTCCTGCTGCATATACCAGCTTGAGTTGGGCGGGGTGGCCTGAGGTCAGAAAGCGCTGCTCGATAGCTTTGGCTAACGTTTCTGCAAACCCAATCCCAATAAAGCCAGCTGTCGCTAGGGTTGCGTTATCAGGTATCAGCGCTGCGGCGTGCTCTGCTGAAAGAATGCGCTCTGACATGAATATCACCTACATTAATTTTTATAGTATTCATTGTTGAGCAAAAGCTAGGCCAT
>Ga0193958_1000897_pt1 | contig 10171 bp, 8 predicted proteins | sample FB_1_MG_FD_140320 | JGI IMG/M metagenome (GOLD analysis project Ga0193958, IMG submission 140320) | Microbial mat bacterial communities from the Broadkill River, Lewes, Delaware, United States - FB_1_MG | ecosystem: Environmental > Aquatic > Freshwater > River > Microbial mats | place: USA...
AAACTTTTGACCAAATTCACTAGCTTTTATATTAAAATTTGCTTCTTTCTTCTTCACATCTAAAAACTGTTTTGTTTGAAACTTGGTCTTTGGAATCAATCCAACAGATACTATTAATAAAACCACTGATAACACTAATGTTATTGGAAAAAATATTTTTAAAATATTTATCGGATTCAATCCAAAAGAGGTAATAACAGTAAGTTCATACTCGCTTGCCAATTTTGAAAGTGTAATTACCATTGCAATAAAAAATGATATTGGCATAGTATAAAAAATGATTTGAGGTATAACATAAGCATAAAGAGTAAATAGTTCAAAAAAATTAATTGTAATTACAGAAGTTAATGAAGCTATTTTTACTAAAAATACAATTGAAGTAATAAAGTATAATCCTAAAAATATTGGGAAAAAAGTAATTGATAATTGAGAATATAAGTATTGAGTTAATTTCAATAAAGTGCCTTTAAAAATGTCTCTAAACTAAAAAAATACTCTACAAAAAGTCCTAAAACTAAATAAGGAATAAAAGGTGTTTGAATATCTTTTTTTACTAAGTTTGAATAAATTGAAGGTATTATAGCAAAAAATGCTGCTAAAAATATAGCTATAAGACCAGCTTTCACTCCAAGTATTATTCCAATAATCGCAATAATTGGAATATCCCCCTCACCTAAAGCTTCTTGAGTTTTTAAACTTTCATCTTTTAAAACTCTAGCTTTAATATTTTGAATATAAAAAGTTATAACAAAACTTAATAAAACTAAAGCACCTGAAAATAAAAAAGCATTTTTAAAAGCTTCAATAGTTGAAAATGAAGTAGCAAAAAAAGATATGATAAAAGCTATTAAAAGTAAATAATCAGGAACAGCTTTATATTTAAAATCTATAAAGCATAAAACTATTAAAACATAAGCTAATAAAACCATAAAAGCGAACTCAAGACTAAGTCCAATCTTGATAAATAAAGCTGTTGTGATTATAGCACTTATTAATTCTACTATAAAATATTGTGATGAAATTTTTGTTTTGCAGTAAGCACATTTTGCTCTTAAAAAAATATAAGAAAATAGTGGAATATTATGATACCAATAAATTATATGATTACAAGAAGGGCATTTACTTCTTTGAGAAACAAAGTTTTGTTTTAGGGGAAGTCTTAGAATTAGTACATTTAAAAAAGAGCCTATAACTGCACCAAAAATAAAGCTAAACAGCTCCAAATCTTCTCTCTCTTTTTACATAATCACTTAAAATATCATCTAATTCACTAGAATTAAAATCTGGCCAGTAAGTTTGAGTAAAAAACATCTCAGAATATGCATTTTGCCATAATAAATAGTTTGAAAGTCTAACCTCTCCACTTGTTCTAATCATAATATCAACAGGAGGAATTCCAGCAGTATCTAAACAACTTTCAATATTCTCTTCTGTAACTTCTAAATTCTTTTCATTTAATTTTTTTACAGCTCTTACTATTTCATCTTTTGAACCATAATTTAAAGCTAATACTTGAGTAAGTCCTGTACACTTAGCGGTCTCACTTTCAGTATTGTAAATAGTTTTTTGTAAACCTTTTGAAAATCTTGAAATATCTCCAATTGCTTTAAATTTTACATTGTTTTTTAAATAAATTTTTAATTCATTTTTTAAATATCTATCTAAAAGTTTCATCAGAAACTCTACTTCAAGTCTTGGTCTTTGCCAGTTTTCAGTTGAGAATGCATATAAAGTAAGATATTTAATTCCAATATCAGAACAATAAGTAGTAATATTTCGTACTACTTTGGCACCCTCTTCGTGGCCTGCTGTTCTATTTAAATTTCTCTCTTTTGCCCATCTTCCATTTCCATCCATAATCATGGCTATATGAGATGGCATATTTTCTCTATGCATATTGATTAAACTCTTTTTTTAAATTTTCTAATATTTCTAATGATACTTGTAACTTGGTACCTTTAGTTGAGTATGAATTATTTTTTAAGATAAGTTCAATAGCGTTATTATCACTTCCAAAAGCATTATCTCCATTTAAAATATTTAGACAAACTCCATCAAGTTTTTTCTTCTCTAACATAGAAATAGCGCTATTTAAAGCTGTTGTTTCATCTAATTCAGCTTTAAAACCAATGGATACTAACTCTTCTTTATCAAGAGATGATAAGATATCCATATTTTGTTTTAATTCTAAATTCCAAGATGTTCCAATCATCTCTTTTTTTAACTTCCCATCTTGTGGAAAAGAAGGGAGATAATCACTAACTGCTGCAACCATAAATAAAAATGGTCTTTTAAGTATCAGTGTTGGAGATGAGCTATCCATTAGTGTTGGTTTTGTAAGAACACCTTTTTTAGCAACTCTAATTGAATCAACTAAATATTCATACATTTCAGATGAACTTTCAACTTTAATTAAATGAATCTCTTTTGGTAAATTTTCATAACCTCTGGTACTAACTAAACAAACATCAGCACCTTTATAGTATAAAGCTCGAGCTAGAGAACTTGCCATTTTTCCAGATGAGAAGTTTGAAATATATCTAACATCATCAATCTTTTCAATGGTTCCACCACCACTTAAAACTACTTTTCTATTTATCCAATACTCATCTTTTAATAACTCTTTACAAGTTGCATCAAAAATATCCTCAGGATCAGCCATCGCTCCATCACCAACATCTTTACAAACTAACTCTTTTGTTTGTGATGAAATAATCTCATAATTACAAAGCTTTAGCATTTTAAGACTTGCTTGTGTAATTGGATTTTTTAGCATATTTGTATTAGCTGCTGGTGCTATTATTTTCATTCTTGGATATGCTAGTGCTGTTTGTAATAAAAGATTATCACCCAGACCATTTGAAAGTTTATTAATAGTATTTGCACTAGCGGGTGCAATTACAAAAATATCAGACCACTTCCCAATATCAATATGATTATAATCTTGTGATTTATCCCAATTTTCACTATCTTCATCTAAAACTTTATTTTGTGAAATAGCTTCAAATGTAATTGGGTTTATAAATTTTTTCGCACCATCAGTCATAATAACTCGTACAATTGCTCCTGCTTTTACATAAAGTCTTATCAACTCCAAAGCTTTGTAAATAGCAATTGATCCAGTTACCGCAACTAATATTTTTTTATCTTTTAATAGCATATCTCTTCTTTTTTATTTTTTTGAGTCAAAATGTTTATAAAAATATCCCTCAACAACTCTTTTCTTAGCTCTTGTAGTATATAGTTCACCTTTTTTTAAATCATTTGTAACTGTACTTCCTGCACCTATTAAAACATCATCTTCAACATTTATAGGGGCTACAAATTGAGTATCACTTCCTACAAATACATTTTTACCAATAATTGTTTTATATTTATTAATCCCATCATAGTTACAAGTAATTGTACCACAACCTATGTTTGTACCTTCATCTATTTCACAGTCACCTAAATATGATAAATGTCCAGCTTTTACGCCATTTAAAATAGCTTTCTTTGTTTCAACAAAATTTCCAATATGTGTTTTATTTAAATCACTTCCAGGACGTATTCTAGCCATTGGTCCAACATCACTATCTTTGATAATTGAATCTTCAACTATAGAATTTGTTTTTATATGAGATTCAATAATTTTTGTTTTTCCTAAAAGTGTAACACCATTTTCAAGTATACTTTCACCTTCAATTTCAACACTTTCTTCTATATAAATAGTATCAGGTAATCTCATAATAACACCGGCTTTTAGAAACTCTTTTTTAATTCTATTTTGATGAATTACTTCAGCATCTGCAAGTTCTACTTTTGAATTTACACCTTTAAAATTTTCTTCATTTACAGCAAGAGGTTTTAAAATTTTATTTTGTGTTATAGCCATTTCTATTAAATCAGTAATATAATATTCAGCTTGAGCATTGTCATTAGAAAGCTTAGGAAGGTTTTCTAATAAAAATTTAGTTTCAAATTGATAAATACCCGCATTTGCAGTTGTTACTGCTAACTCTTCTTCATTTGCATCTTTTTGTTCAACAATTTTTTTAACAGCTCCATTTTCAACAATAACTCTACCATATCCATCTGCACTATCAAGTTCTAAAACTGACATAACAATTGTTGCATCAATATCAAATTTTGTTAATTCTTCTGATTGAATAAGTGGCATATCTCCATTTAATACTAATACTTTTTCATACTTTGGAGTAATATTCATAACAGCCCCACCAGTACCTGGATAATTTGCATGATCTTGAATCACATAAGTAATTCCAGAAAAATATTTTTCCATTTCTGATTGAACTCTACTTGCTTGATGATAAAGTACAACAGTAACATCGTCACTTAATTTTAATGCTTCTTTTATTGAGAAGTAAAGCATTGGCTTACCAGAAATTTTATGTAAAACTTTTGGAGTAGTAGATTTCATTCTAGTACCCGCACCTGCTGCTAATATTATTATTGATTTATTCATTTTTTACCTTTTATTCTTCTAAAGCTTCATCCACTTCTTTTTGCGTATTTTCAACAACTTCTTCTAATGCCCGCAGCATTTTATCATCACTAATATTATTTATTAATAATTTCTGAAGATTTATTTCTCTATCTTTAAAAAATTGTGCAACTTTTTTACTTTTTGGGTTTTTATTGTACATTAAAACCCCCGATGCAATTAAAGTAATTACTAGTTTCACATGCCCAAAAATTGCTGCATAATTCAATAATGTAAAGCCAGCACTATCAACTTGATTCATATCAGCACCCGCAGCAATAAGCCATCGAGCAATTTTATAATTTCCATGCCATTTAGTATGATGAAGTGCTGTTCTTCCTTGATTATCTTTTATAGATAAATTTGCTTTTTTAGTTAAAAGTTTTTCAACAACAACTAAGTCATTTGCAATTACTGCTTTATGAAAAACCGTTCTTCCTTGATTATCTTGAATATCAACATTTACTCTAAATTTAAGAAGAAAAACCAATCTTTCTAAAAATAGTTCTTTTTCTCTTTTATCTTTCAACTTCAAACCATCTTCAACCATACAAGATAAAGGAGTATTCCCTTTTTTATCCTGTATATTTGGATTTATTCCATAATTTAAAAATAGTTTTATTAGGTCTAGATGATTGTAAGAAAGTAAATCAAAAAAAGTACTTTTCCCATCTAATCGTTGCTGTTCGATATTTGGTCTATATGTTAAAATTTTCTTTAATAAAACATCATATTTTTCATCTTCTTTTATTTTAACATCAAAATAAGCATCAGGTTTTTTATATGATTTTTGAATCAAAATTATTTCAATAAGATCATCAATAATTGTTTTTTCATCTAAATCTTTTTGTTCAATATTAGCACCCAATGAAATCAGGAAATCTACCATTTTATAATTACTATAACCTTGTATAACTTCTTTATATAAAAGTGTTTTCCCATTATCATCACTTCTATTTATATCTGCACCACAATCTACTAAAAATTTGATATTATCAAAATTTTTGAACTGTATTTCACGTTCTAAAGTTGTTTTATCACTATTAATATTATCTATTTCAAGGCCATTTTCTATCAATAAAAGAGCAATTTTCAAGTAATCTTTTACTTCATCGATAATTTTATATTTGCCTTCTAAATTTTTTAAATGATTTTTTTGCAATTCTAGTATAAATAAAATTTCATCTAGAATATTTTTACCAAAATTATCGACAATATTTATATTAATACCTTTTTCTATCAAAAGTTCAATAATTTCATAGTTTGAAGAACCTTGTAAAACAGCATTAAATAAAATATTTTGTCCATCTTTATCTAAAAAGTTTACATTTATTCCATTTAAAATTAAAAGTTTTGCAATTGAAGGATCTGCTTTTAAAACAGCTTTAAAAAGTGCTGTTTGATTATTTTCATCAATTACATTTAAATTATCCATATTATTAACAATTTCTCTAATAATATCTACATTCCCACCTTCTATTGCATCAAAAAGGACAGTTCTCCCATATGAATCTTTTTGCATAAAATCAGGTTTATAATTCATTAAAATTTGAAAAACTTTATAGTTTCCATCTAGCGCTACATTTTGCAATACTGTTCTTTTTGAGCTATTTTTATGATTTATTGAGGCGCCTAATTCCAATAACAGCCTTATCATAACTCCATCATTATTTTCAATAGCTTCACTAAGAACTGTTTTTTTATATCTATCTTCTATGTTTAAATTCGCACCATTTAAAGTAAGGATTCTAATTGCATCAATTTTTCTTTTTTCTACAAGAGAAAAAAGAATTGTTCTTCCTTTTTCATCAAGTTTATTTAAATCAATTCCCTTATCGATATATTTTTGTATTTTTTTAACATCAATATTATCTTTTAGTAGTTCAGCATAAAAGGCATTTTCACTACTTTTAAAAAAATTGAACACTATTTTTATTCCTTCTTGTGCTTGTTAGTGTAAATATTTTATCTAATTTTTAATTAAATTATTTTTCTTTTCCTATTAAAACTTCTACTTCTAGGCTTTCTCTCATCTGCTTTATAATCTTTTGTATTACTTTTAAAAGGTTTTCTTTCAATATTTTCTTGAACCAGATTTCCTTTTAATGACTTTTCAATAAATGAATTAAATGAATTTCTTAAAATATATGCTTTATCATGATCAGGGAAAAGATCAGGTAATTTATATGAAAGCCAAAGATATAAAGATATTTTTTTTACTTCATCTTCTACTAAAAGCAAATCCCTTTGTGTTATTGCTTTTTTAGGAAGTGTTATTGAAGGTTTATATCTACAAACTTTTTTCTTAACTACACTTGCAATATAAGCATCATATGCTTGAACTATAATCTTAGATTTAGTTGTAATTGGAGCTTGTGCAAGTAAATATTTATCTTCTAAAGATAAATTAAATCTAGTATCTACAATTTTTGCTGCTTCAATCATCGAAGATATATTTGCAGCTACAAAAGGGCCTGAAAAATACATATTATCAGCGAAAAATTTTAGTGTTTTAGTTAAGGATTTTGTTTTTATGTGACTAGCTAAACTCTCCAATTGTTGGGCATTTATTTTTACTCTAAAAGGAGGTTTTATTGTTTTAATAGGTTGATCAAACTCTTGGCTTATATGAGCTAATACATCTCTTCTTGTAGCTCCTAAAAAACCAGCTTCAAAATGTCCATATCTTCCAGCACGTCCTGCAATTTGTACAATCTCATTTACTGTTATTTTTCTTTTACTAACACCATCAAATTTTGTATCAGTTGTAAATAATATAGTTTTAATGGGAAGATTAAGACCCATTGCAATTGCATCAGTCGCTATTAATATATCACTTTGCTTTTCTCTAAATCTTCTTGCTTCATCACGTCTAACTTCAGGGGAAAGATTTCCATAAATTACGGAAACACGATACCTTTTTTGAAGTTTTTGTTTTAATGCAAGTACATCTTTTCTTGAAAAAGCAATAAGAGCAGTTCCACTTTCTAGTTTATCTAAAGATGTCCACTTTGGTAAAACTTTTAATTCATTTTTTCTCTTATGTCTTACAATTTCTAAATCTTCATCCAAATAAGCTGCTATTTTCTTTATAGCATCAAGGGCATTTACACTTCCTGTCATAATTATTCTTTTGGCAGGACAACCAATAATTGCATTTACCCAAGCCCAACCTCTATCTATATCATCAAGCATTTGAATTTCATCAATTACAGCAACATCAACATCTAAATCAAAATCGATCATTTCAATTGTTGAACAAACATGGGCTGCATCTTCATTTAGCATTTGTTCTTCACCAGTTATTAATGAAGCATCAATATTTGAAGCTTTTAAATCTTCATAACCTTCAAGTGCTAAAAGTCGCAAAGGTGCTAAATAAAGTCCAGAGTTTGCCTCTTTTAATTTTTGCATTGCATTATATGTTTTACCTGAATTTGTAGGTCCTACATAAAACTCTAGCTTTCTGTTTAAACTTCTTGCTAACGGATATAAGGTTTTTAAATCACAGTTTAATAGTGATTGTAGTTGTTCTTGCCAATTTTCTTTCATGAGTGTATTATAATCAATTGAATATAATTTCAGATTAAATAAATTAGGGAATGTAAAGGCTATTGATGAATTGCAAGTATTTTGGTAAATGTGGCTCTTGTGTTTTATATGATAAATCATATGAAGAACAGTTAAATTTTAAATTACAAAGGGAGAAACAAAGGTTTTCTAACTTTACAAATATGGAATTTGATATTATAAAAAGTGAAGATAAAAACTTTAGAAATAGAGCTGAATTTAGAATATGGTGGAATATTGATAAAAATGAAAATAAAACCATATCTTATGCAATGAATGATTTTGAAAAAAATATTGTTGAAATAGATTCTTGTCAAATAGTAAGTTCTCATATTAGTGAAACTATGGAGAAATTAATTGAAAAGATAAAAGATAATCAAGAACTTTCACATAAACTATTTTCAGTTGAATTTTTAGGTTCAACAACAAATGATTTACTTGTAACTTTAATTTATCATAGAAAACTAGAAGAGTCTTGGAACAATATTGCAAATGAACTTGCTAAAAAATTAAATATTAAAATTATTGGAAGAAGTAGAAAACAAAAAATTATACTAACTACTGATTCAATAAGTGAAAAACTAAATATTTCAAACAAAGATTTTAATTTTGAATATCAAGAAGGTGGATTTACTCAACCAAATACAAAAGTAAATGTGAAAATGATTGAATGGGTTTTAAATAATATTGAAAATTCATCAAAAGATTTATGTGAGCTTTATTGTGGTGGTGGAAACTTTACTATACCATTATCAACAAAATTCAACAAAGTATTAGCAACTGAAATATCAAAAACATCTATAAAATCAGCTCTTAGAAATTGTGAATTAAACAATATAGATTCAATCGAATTTATAAGAATGAGTGCTGAAGAGTTTGTTCAAGCTCTTCAAGGAATTAGAGAATTTACAAGATTAAAAAACACTAATTTAAAAGCATATGACTTTGATACTATTTTTATGGATCCACCACGTGCTGGATTAGATGATACAACAAGAAATTTAGCAAAAGGTTTTGAAAAGATAATTTATATTTCATGTAATCCTGAAACTTTACATAGAGATTTAGGTGAACTTACAAAGACACATAAAATAGAGAAATTTGCATTGTTTGATCAATTTGCTTATACAAATCATATAGAATCTGGAGTTATCCTTTCTAAAATATAATTTTTTTAAGATAATATTAAGAAAATTATAATTTTATTTTGGTAAAATATTTAATATATCAAACATGAAAAGGTAAAATCATGAGAATCAACACAAATGTGTCATCACTTACGGCACAAGAAGCAAATGTAAATACAAATAGTAAGCTTGCTAATTCATTAGAGAAATTATCTTCTGGTTTAAAAATTAATAAAGCAAGTGATGATGCTTCTGGTTTAGCTATTGCTGATAAATTAAGAACTCAAGCTACTGGATTAAATCAAGCGGTTGAAAATGGGAACTCTGCTATTGCTTTAACGCAAATTGCGGATAAAGCTATGGCTGAACAATCTAATATTTTAGATACAGTTAAAGCTAAATTAATTCAAATGGCTACAGCTACAACATCTCTTGAAGGAGCAAAAGCAATTGCAAAAGATGTAACAAAATTATTAGATCAAGTAGATAATATATCTGAACAAACAGAATATAATGGTCAATATTTATTAAGAGCAAGTGCTACTGGAACTGCATCTGAAGAATTAAAATTCCAAATGGGTGTTAGAACAGGAGATACTATATCTTTAAAAGCTGGTATTTTTTCTAATGCTTCTGGATTAGGTGCTTCAGAGCTTTATTCTTCTGCTTCAACTGCAAGTTGGACAACAGCTACATCTGCACAGGATGCAGCAAGAGGACACTTAGCTACTGTTGATTCAGCATTAACAAAACTAAATGGATGGAGAGCTGACGTTGGTTCTACTCAAAATCAAGTAGAGTCTGCGGTTAGAAATATTCAAACTCAGGTTACAAATGTAAAAGCAGCTGAGTCTGTTATTAGAGATGTTGATTATGCTGCTGAAAGTGCAAACTTCAACAAACAAAACATTATCTCTCAAGCTGGTTCTTATGCAATCAGTCAAGCAAATTCTGTTCAACAAAATGTTTTAAGATTACTTCAATAATCTTA
>Ga0193958_1000899_pt1 | contig 10162 bp, 7 predicted proteins | sample FB_1_MG_FD_140320 | JGI IMG/M metagenome (GOLD analysis project Ga0193958, IMG submission 140320) | Microbial mat bacterial communities from the Broadkill River, Lewes, Delaware, United States - FB_1_MG | ecosystem: Environmental > Aquatic > Freshwater > River > Microbial mats | place: USA...
ACTAATTATCTAAGTGCTAATACAAATAAAGCTTATATAAATATTATATCAAATGTAGAAAATACTACAATTTTTCTAGATGGTAAAAATATAGGAAATACTCCTATAAAACAATATGAGGTTGTACCAAATAAAGCTATTTATTTAAAAGCTATAGTTGATACAGAATATTATAGAAGAAATATTAAAACAACAATAAAAGTTAATAGTAAAACAATTCCGACTTTTAGTCTAAAGTTTCAAAAAGCAATAAGCAAAGTATTTTTTGTTGGTGATGATGCTGAATTATATATCAACGATAAGTTTATTAAGAAACTCAATGATACAAATAGAGTTGTGACTATGGAAGCAGGAAAAAATATAAAAATTAGATTGTTAAATGGTGAATCAGAAGTAACATTTATAAAAGATATTAAAGCAAAAACAGCAAACACATTAAAATATAAACTTATTACGACACCAAAAGAGGTTCGATTATATACGTCAACTGTCAATAATCTTATGTGGGAAGACACAAAAGAAGCTGCAAATACAAATATAAATTGGGATAAAGCCAATACATATTGTGCAAATTTAAAAATTGCTCATTTTTATGATTTTCGACTTCCTACCATAAATGAATTAACAGAACTTTATGAACATAAAGACAAGATTTATAATGGACATGGTGGTAAATTTTACTGGTCTAGTTCAACATTTAAGGATGAACATAAGGTTTGGGACTATTCAGTAGTTAAAAACTTTGAAGATGGTCAAAACCAAAAATCGATTAAAGAATTTGAAGAAGCAAAAGTTAGATGTGTAAGAGATATAAAAATAAAAAAGAAAAAGATGAACAATGAATAAAAATAGATTTTCGAGAATAGGATTTATACTTGCAGCAGCAGGTAGTGCAGTAGGTTTAGGAAATATTTGGAAGTTTCCTTATATTACAGGTGAAAATGGTGGTGGTGTATTTGTAATGGTATACCTTATGACAGTTATATTTATAGGTATGTCAATATTTATAGCAGAGGTGTTAATTGGTAGTACAGTACATAAAAACTCTGTAACGACTATAGAAACACTTGCTCCTGAAGGGAAAAAGTATTGGAGATATTCAGGATTTACTTTTTTAACTGGTATTATTATACTTTCATTTTATGCAATTGTTGTTGGATGGATATTTAACTACATTGTAATAGCGGCAACTTCTTTACCTTCAAGTGTAAATGAAGCACAAGATGTATTTTTAGGACTTTTAAAAGAGGATATATCTTCACAAGTTTTTTATTATACACTTGCTTTTCTTATTATTGCATATACAATTTCAAAGGGAATTAAAAAAGGTATTGAGCGTTTAAATAATGTTTTAATGCCAGCACTTCTGCTAATACTTATATTCATGTTTTTCTATAGTATGACACTAGATGGTTTTAAAGAAGCTATAAACTTTATGTTTTATCCTGATTTTGAAAAGTTTCATCCAAGCTCGATTATATTAGCTGTAGGGCATGCATTTTTTACATTGTCTGTAGGTATGGCAACAATTATAACTTATTCTGCATCGTTAGGTAAAAATGTAAATATTGTAAAAGCTTCTATAGTAGTTGTTACATTAGATACATTAATTGCTATTGTTGCAGGAATTATCATTTTTGCTATTGTATTCTCAGCAGGTCATGAGCCTAGTAAAGGACCTGGTCTTGTATTTATCACTTTACCAGCAGTTTTTTATGAGATGGGTGCTGTAGGAAATATTATGGCAATATCATTTTTTATTGCACTTGCTTTTGCTTCAATCACATCAGCTGTTTCGATTCTTGAACCAACTGTAATGTATCTTGTTGAAAGAAGAAAAATCTCTAGATTAAAAGCAACATACGGAATATCTGCTGTTTTTTATCTTTTAGGTTTAGTTGCTTTACTATCAAATACAAATGAATTTTCAGCTGCATTAACATTTGGTACTAAAAATTTATTTGATTGGTTAGATTTTGTAACAGCAGCTATTTTATTACCATTAGGTGGAATTGTAGTAGCACTTTTTGTTGGTTATGTTGTAGATAGAAAAGTTATTCGTGAAACTTTAGTTCCATTTATGGGAGAAAAGTTTTTTGCTATATGGTTATTTACAATTAGATATATTTCTCCCTTAGCAATTATTATTGTAATGTTAAATGAAACTGGAATTTTAAAATTTAAATAATATGTCTATTGCAATATTAACATCAGGTGGAGATTGTGCAGGGATGAACCCTGCTATTAAACATTTTGTTGATTATTGTTTTAATAATGGACGAAAACCCTATTTAGTTTATGATGGTTTAGAAGGTCTAATAGACAACAACATAAAACTTGCAACCCATAGTGATGTTGCAGGGATCATCCATGAGGGTGGTACTAAAATACGATCATCTCGATCAAAAAGATTTTTCGAATACAAATACCGAAAAAAAGCTTTTAAAAATTTACAAAAACTCAATATAAATAAACTTATTGTTTTAGGTGGAGATGGTTCATTTAAAGCATTACACCAATTTTACATTGATTTTAAAATACCTTTTGTTGGGGTTCCTGCAACTATCGATAATGATATCTTTGGTACAGATTATTGCCTAGGCGTTGATACTGCGTTAAATATCATTAGAACTGCTACAGATGCTATACGAGATACTTCATCATCATTTAGAAGAGCTTGTGTTATTGAAACTATGGGACGAGCGTGTGGATATTTGACTTTGATTTCTGCACTCACATGTGGGGCAGAAATTTGTATTATTCCTGAGTTAGAATATGATCTAAAATCATTAAAGAAAAAACTCAAAAAAGAACTGAAAAATGGACGACAATATATAGTATGTATAGTAGCTGAAGGTACAAAGCAAACTCAAAATATACAAAATTGGCTTGAGAATGAACTTAAAATCGAATCACGAACAACAATTTTAGGTCATGTGCAAAGAGGGGGTAATCCTACTGTATATGATCGACTTATGGCAGCAGAGTTTATGACATATGCTATCGATAAATTATCTCATTGCTTAGATGAAGGTGTTGTTATTGTATATAAAAATGGCTTATTTAAATTTCAAAGTATAGAATATATCACATCTTCACCATATCAAATCAATCAAAACTTATTGGATATGGCCATAGGTATGACAAAATAATCACAAGTAAATATTAGTTAAAATCATTACACAAAGTTTACACAAAACTGTATTATAATTTAAACAAAGGATAAATTATGATAGTAGAAATAGTATTTGCAGCTGGATGTTTTTGGGGAGTTGAAAAAAACTTTGAAAAAATTCCAGGTGTTATAGATGTAAAGTCTGGATATGTTGGTGGAAACTATGATAATCCTACTTATAAAACAGTATTAAAATATAGACAGTATAAACCAGCTGGAGTGATTAACTATACCGAGGGTGTGCAGGTTACATTTGATAATACAAAAGTAACAGCTAAAGAATTGATTAAAAATTTTTGGCAAATACATGACCCAACACAAGTAAATGGACAAGGTAACGATATAGGCGATAACTATAGAAGTGCTGTGTATTATACAAACGAAAATCAACATAAGGCTATTTTAGAAACAAAAGCAATATATCAAACCTTATTAACCGAACATGGTTATGCTGATATAGTAACTGAAATTGCACCACTTCATAAGTTTTATAACGCAGAAGAATATCACCAAGATTATCTGAAAAATAATCCGAATGGATATTGTCCAGATCATAGTACAGGAGTAAAATTTACAAAATCTAAGGTTGATGATAAATCTGAACAACTGATTCCCCTTGGTGGAAAAGAAATTATTGTTATAGAATCTGATAATTGCCCATACTGTGAAAAATTTAAAAAAGATGTTTTATCGTCATATAAGGGTACGGTTAAAATAAGAAAGGCATATTCATCTCAGATGGATAACTTTAAAATTAAAACGAAGCTATTTGCAACACCTACTATTTTATTTATAGAAGATGGTACAGAGATACTTGCAAATCGTGGTTATATGGATGAAAAAAGTTTTTACAAAATGTTAGGTGATTTTAAACTTGGCAAAAATACTGAAAGTTACAATGTTGCTTTTAATCAAGGAACAGATAACAGGTTTTGTAAAGAATATGACATCTTTAAAAATACTCCTGACGGTGTGTTTATAGATAAATTATCGGGTGAGCCATTATTTGATACTCAAGACAGATTTAATTCTAAAACAGGATGGTTGAGTTTTTTTAAAGCGGTTGATGGTTCTACTATAGAACTAGAAGACAATAGTTACGGTATGAATCGTATCGAAGTAAGAGCGAAAAAAAGTGGTATTCATCTTGGACATGTATTCCCACGAGCTGATGGACGAAGACGATTTTGTATTAATGCTACTGTTTTAGAATTTGTAAAACGAGCAGATATTAAATAATAGAAAATTTTTTATATCAAAAGTAAACTACTTAAATAAGCTTGCTCCTGATATTTGTTAAGATCTACAGGCAATTCTACATCATTGCTTTTTGTATATTTACTGATAGCTTGTGATGTTACAAAAGTTACATCACAAATAGTATTTAACTGAATGATGGCTTCAGATTTAAATGTGACTGCACCACCTGCAAAAGTCCCTTTTTTAGCTCGTTTTTTTAATGCAATTTTTTCTACTTTATTTTGTTCGAGATAATTATCTATCTCATCTTGAAATTTTAAAAGTGAATTTTTATCCTCTTCATTTTCTAAGATAATTTTTTTAACTTTTGTATTTAAAAAATTGATTTTTTCTTTTTCAATTTTAATCACAGACAATATTGCATTATTTGATTTGAGTTCTATTCCACATATATTCATTTTATCCCCTTGTTTTTTCTATCTTCAAGTAAATCGAATTCTATTTTATTTTTATGTAAAGTGTTTTCATGCATATATAAACTTACACACAGAAAAAGTACGAAAATTATTGATAATAGTTCTACCATTTTAATATCCTATTTGATTTTTAATAGTGTGATTTTATCAAAGAAATTTTTGTATTGATAAAAAAATTGCATATTGTCATTTTATTTAAAAGTAAAAACCAAATAAAGAAATCTTTGATATACTTCTTTTTTAAATAGAAGGATTCTAACACTAAATGAATAATCAAATAATAGAAACAATAAAAACCAAAATAAACCTAGATGTAAAATATATAAAAAATATTATAGAGTTGCTAGAAGATGGAAGTACGATAGCCTTTATAGCTCGATATAGAAAAGATATCACAGGAAACGCGAGTGATGAAACTCTTTTGAAATTTCAAGAGGTGTATGAATACAGCCAAAAACTTTTAAAAAGAAAAGAAGAGATTATAAATATTCTAAAAGAGAAAGATAACTTAAATGATAAGTTAATAAAACTTATTGATGCAGCAGATACCCTTAGAATATTAGAAGATATTTATGAACCATTTAAGGGAACTAAAAATACACGAGCAGATGATGCTATAAAAAATGGACTAGAAAATTTAGCAAATATAATCTCAACTATGAAATATACAAAAAATGAGATAGAACAAAAAGCAAAAAACTTTTTAAATAAAGATGTAAAGAATGTAGATGATGCGATAAATGGAGCCAAAGATATTATTGCATTACGGTACTCACAAGAGATTAAAACAAAAGAGGGTGTACGAAAAAATCTTGAAAATCACGCAAGTTTAGTAACAAAAAAAACGAAAACTTTTGAAGAAAATGGTGTATATAAAAATCTCTCTTCAATAAATACAAAAGCAAAATACATAAAATCTCATCAACTCTTAGCCATACTTCGTGCTGTAAATGAAAAACAAATATCTTTAAAGGTTGAAGCAGATGAAGAGTTTATTATAAATGGTATAAAACAGTATCGTATCCCTAGTCATGCACAAAGTTCAAAAGAGTTTGTTTTTGATGCATATGTAGATGGACTTAAAAGATTATTACTACCCTCTTTAAAAAGAGAACTTCTTTCAACTTTGAAACAAAAAGCAAGTGATGAAGCTATTGAACTTTTTGGTAAAAATTTAACGGAACTTCTTATTACTCCACCTTTAGTAAATCAAGTAATTTTAGGGATGGATCCTGGATATAAAACTGGCTGTAAATTAGCTATCATTGATGATAATGGAAATTATTTAGATTCTACTGTCATATATCTTTTAAGTGAAAACAACATAAAGACATCATCAAAAATAGTATTGGATTTAATTAAAAAATACAATATTACTGCTATTGCCATAGGAAATGGAACGGCTTCAAAAGAGACAGCTAGTTTTATCCATGAGTTAAAAAAAGAAAATAATCTTAATGTAAATTATGCAGTTGTAAGTGAAATAGGGGCTTCTGTATACTCAGCTTCCAAAATAGCACAAGAAGAATATCCAAATCTTGATGTGACTATACGAGGGGCTATTTCAATAGCTGCTAGGCTTCGTGATCCTATGTCTGCTTTGGTAAAAATAGATCCAAAATCACTTGGAATTGGACAGTATCAACACGATGTAGATCAAAAAAATTTAACTAGTAAACTCAATACTACTACTTTTACATTGGTAAATAAAATAGGGGTAGATATAAACTCTGCTTCATATAAACTTTTATCTTATGTATCTGGAATTAGTGAGAAGCTTGCTAAAAATATTACAGAGTTTAGAAAAGATATAGGGGAATTTAAAAGTAAAAAACAACTTTTAAAAGTTAAAGGAATTGGTGCTAAATCATACGAGCAAAGTGTTGGTTTTTTACGAATAAAAAATGGAGATAGTTTTTTAGATAATAGCGGAATACATCCTGAAAATTATGATGTGGCAAAATATCTAAAAGAAAAGTGTGACTTGTCGAATATAGATCATTCTCAACTAAAAGATTTATCTTTAAAGTTTGATTGTGGAATGGAAAGTTTAAAAGATATTGTAGTCGAGCTGAAAAAACCAGGCTTTGATATAAGAGATGAGCTCGAACAAATCTCTTTTTGTGAAGATATTAAAAGTATAGATGAATTAAAAATAGGGGATAGTGTAAATGGAGTGGTTAGAAATATCACAGACTTTGGAGCTTTCATCGATATAGGTCTAAAAAATGATGCGATGCTTCATATCTCGCAATACTCACACAAAAGAATATCACATTTGATGGATGTATTAAGTGTAAATCAACAACTTAAAAATATCAAAATACAAAATATAGATATAGAAAAAAATAAAATATCTTTGACGATGTTAGATTAAAATCGTAAGGTACATATGAAAATCACACGAGAAGATATAAAATCAAATGTAGACTTAGGAGCTTTTAATCGGGGGTATCATTACTATAAAGATGGAGATGTCGATAGTTATGAGATATTTGAAGAAAGTAATGAGAGAGTAAGTCTAAATGCTTGTGTAAATGGAATGCAACAGTATGCACAAGATATAGATATATCTTTTCAAGATAAAAATGTAAAAATATCTGGAAAATGTACCTGTCCTGTACGAGATAACTGTAAACATGTAGTGGCTGTTTGTTTACAATATATGAGTGATAAAAAAAATGAAAACCCATCAAATAAATATGATAAATGGTTAGATACTATCTCCAAATTAAATACAAATAAACGATTTGAATTGTATCAATCAGTACCATTTATTACTTACCGATTATTTGCAAATGATACAAGAACAGATACAAATGATTTGAAGTTTTATGAATGTAAGTTTTTAAGAAATGGAATGATAAACCAAGGGACACTTTTAAATAGTGACAAGTATCTTTTTAGTACATTATATGATAAATATAAATTTGAAGATGACAAAAATATAGTAGATTTTTGTGGTGGTTTTTTTCAAAAATATGGAAATAAGACGACAAAAATTGAGGGTACATTAGGATATATCGTTATTCAAGAGCTACTTAAAACAAAAAGATGTTTTTTTGCTGAGCAGATTGAACCATTACAGTTTTTAGATGAAGAGATATGTTTAAATTTTAAATGGCAAAAAGTAAATGAAAATTATGAACTAAAAATTGATAATCCAAATGACTATCAAATAATATTTACACAACCTTTGCTTGTTATAGATAAACAAAATAATAGAGTTCAAAAAATAGATACACAAATGAATAGTAAATTTTTAGAGCAGTTGATGCAAGCTCCTATTATTCCTAGTGAAAAAGTTTTAGAGTTTTGTAAGATAGTGGAGAAAAATAGTAAAAATAGTACTTTTTTACCACCAAAAGAGTTAAAACTCAATACCATTGAAGTGACTCCAACGATAAAGATATCAAAAGATGAGATAAACGAGTGGTTTAAACTCTCTTTCAATATAGAGTTTGATGGTAAGATTTTCCCCATAGCACCACTTATTAGTGGTATCATTGAGCAGTATGATAATCTTGAAAATTTACCAAAAAGTATAAATATAAAAGTAGAAGGTGATAGTTATGTAACTATTAAAACTGATGAGTTACGACCTATTCTTAATACTATCATTGCTTTAAACGATAAAAAAGATAGTGATGAAAATATAATAGTTTCTTCTTATGAATCTCATCTTTTAGGTGACTTTTCTCATAACTCATATTTAAAAGATACTGAGCTTTTACAAGTTTCACAAAAACTAAAAAACTTTGATGGTATTAAAAAAGTAAAACAATCATCCTTTGTAAGAGCAACTTTGCGTGACTACCAACAAGATGGAATTAACTGGTTAAATTTTTTGTTTGAGTATAAGTTTGGTGGTATTTTAGCTGATGATATGGGTCTAGGTAAAACGATACAGACTCTTACCCATCTTTCAACACTCAAAGAAAATGGGAAACTTAGAAAACCTTGTTTGATTGTTATGCCTACTTCACTTATAGCAAACTGGAAAAATGAGGTGAAAAAGTTTACACCAAATTTATCTGTTTTATCCCTGCATGGAAATGATAGAGCAACTAGATTTAAGGTGTTGCATGAGTATGATATATTGCTAACGACATATGCTTTAATCGTAAGAGATAAAGAGAAGTTTGAAAAAGAAAACTTTTTATATATTATTTTGGATGAAGCTCAAAAGATAAAAAATCCAAAAACAAAAATGACACAAGCCATTAAAGAGTTAACGAGTGAACACAAACTTGCTTTAAGTGGAACACCAATTGAAAATCATTTAGGGGAGCTTTGGAGTATTTTTGATTTTTTGATGCCTAACTTTTTAGATACATTGACATTTTTTAAAAACTATTACCAAAACCCAATAGAAAAAGAAAATGATTTAGATCGACAACAACTACTAAATGTTAGGGTAAAACCATTTATGATACGAAGAACAAAAGAGAAGGTAGCACATGAGTTACCAGCGAAGTCTGAAATCATAAAATATACACAGTTTGAATCAAAACAGTCAAAACTTTATGAGTCTATACGAGTAACTATGGAGAAAAAAGTACGAGATGCTATAGTAGAAAAAGGGATAGGCTCTTCTCATATTACTATACTTGATGCACTTTTAAAACTAAGACAAGTATGTTGTGACCCTAGTTTAGTAAAAATAGATGAGGCTCTTAAAGTTCAAGAGTCAGCTAAACTAGAACTGTTTTTAGATTTAGTTGATGAGCTTTTAAGTGAAGGACGAAAAATTCTTGTATTTTCTCAGTTTACATCTATGTTAAAAATCATAGAGGAAAAAATCATAGAAAAGGCGATATCATATACAAAACTTATAGGTTCCACTGTAAATAGAGAACAAGCTATAGAAAAATTTACAAGAGGAGATGCTGATATATTTCTTATCTCACTAAAAGCTGGTGGAGTTGGTCTGAATTTAACTCACGCAGATACCGTGATACATTATGATCCTTGGTGGAATCCAGCAGTAGAAAATCAAGCCACAGATAGAGCCTATAGAATAGGACAAAAAAAAGCTGTATTTGTATATAAACTTATAGTCGAAAATACAATAGAGCAAAAAATATTAGAGCTACAAGAGAAGAAAAAAGTTTTGCAAGATGGAATTTTTGATGAAAATAAACAACAAGATGATACAAAATTTTCAGGTGAAAATTTATTGGGATTATTGTATAACAAAAAGTAGAATCAAGAGATATACAAAGAAGGGGAAAGAGCGAATTTAAAAATTTAAGCTATAATTAAAGATAAACCCTTGACATTAAAAGATAAATCTATTATAATTCGCGTC
>Ga0193958_1000902_pt1 | contig 10127 bp, 8 predicted proteins | sample FB_1_MG_FD_140320 | JGI IMG/M metagenome (GOLD analysis project Ga0193958, IMG submission 140320) | Microbial mat bacterial communities from the Broadkill River, Lewes, Delaware, United States - FB_1_MG | ecosystem: Environmental > Aquatic > Freshwater > River > Microbial mats | place: USA...
ATGTGTTTACCAGTGGTGCTACAACCAATGAGTTAAGCCGAGTGTTGAAAAAAGCAGGTGTGGAGCGGGTCACGGTATGGACGGTAGCCCGCGCTGCAAAAAGTGCTTGATAAAACTAGGTTGTTTTAAGGGGTCACCTCGAACATCACCATCAGAGTTTGTTGTAGGGGGTTCTTGTTATCATCCGAGGCCATTAAATAGCGGTTGTTTGGTAAACGGGTTAAGCCTTCAAAGTTATCCATATTCCAGCCCTGAGCACTACTAAATACTGCAATATCCTTCACCGGACAGTGTCCTTTACGGTTGCAACGCTTTAGCTGCACTTGTCGTAAGCTAATCACCAGTGGCCTAAATAAGCCAGAGTAGGCGCGCTCTAATACCAACACATCTCCATTATCTAGGACTTCTAATGCAGTAATGGCGCTTTGACTGGCACTGTGCCGAGGAAAGTGCCACTCTCGACCATGTTGCGAGTAGATACTTTGGACTTTGGAGGAGTGCCCCTTTATAGGGTGCTCAGCAGCAGTGAGTATGCCATGGCGAGGGTGAATAACCACACTCTCAAGGGCTTTATTGGTATGGCGGTAACGGCTACGCTGCTGAAGCTTTTTAGGCAGAAGGGTATTTCCTAAGTACTCACCTTGTGTGTTATAGCGCGCAATGCGGCTATTATTTTCAAAAGAAATCAAAAGCTCCGTCTGTTGCTGGCGGCCATTTTTAACATGCCTAATATCCAGTCCTTCAGGGTCATTATCAGCACCACGAAGTGGTTTACGATCAGCACCTTTAAGGTGAGTCGCATGAGTAATCGTCGCACTTTTTAGAATACTGTCCGAGATTGTCAGTTTAATAGTGTATAAGTAACCATCATCAGAAATCGCGTATAGTGTTTCGCTTGTTTCATCCCAAGCAAGGTCTGACATTTCTACGATGGGGAGTCCATCAACTTTGCCACCGCCAATTGCGATGCTGCCAAGGATTTTGGTACGCATAAATTGGTTGCCCGAAAAGCTTTCAGGCGGAAGCGAGATACGATAAGAGCTAGGGTAGACGGCACTACTACAAGAAAACAGTGTATATGTGATCAACAGCAAAATGCCTGCACGAAACGGCAGGCATGTTATCAAGGGTTTGGCCATGGCTAATTATTATCAGAAATTGGGCTTAGTTGGCCTAATAATAAAGTTTTCTTAGTGGGTTGGCTAGCACTGTAGTTGCGTGTTTCGGCACTAATTTCTAGCATCCCAACGGTTTTCATATTTTCCCACTCTTGAGCATCAATCTTTAATACAGTGCGGCCTGTATTTGAGATCACCCCCATCATCACAGGCTCACCGCCTTTTTTAGGGTGGCACCAAAGCTTTAAGATGGTGCCATCTTCTACCGGAATATCTTTAACAATATCAATGGAGACCGACATATCATCGTGAGTGATACGGGTGATAGCCATAGGGGTATTGTCGGTGGTTTCAAGTACGGCTGCATAGGCCACGGCATCTTTATGGGTTGATAGTGGGTTGACGACAAGTAAAATAGCGACCAACAGTCCTAGTGTGGCCAGCGTATAGCTGTGGGTTAACCAGCCAAACCATGAGCGTTTTACTGGCTCTGTTGAAGGCTGCTTAATATCCGCCATAATTTGGGCTTCAATATTATTCCAAACCCGCTCTGGGGGTTGCTCATTGGGTAATAGCTCCACTAAGTTACCAAACTGGCTCTCATAGGCACTGGTGGTTGCTTCAAGGTAAAAGTGTTGCTGTTTAAGTATTTCAAAACGTTTACGGGCGCGGCCGTGTAAAGTGCCTGCAGCATAAGACATGGCAAGCTTTTCAAAAACTTCCGGATTCTGGTATCGGTTTAGCTCAGACATGGTTTTAGTGTCTCCAGTCCACGGCGAATCCAAGCTTTCACGGTTCCCAGTGGCTTATTAAGTTTCTCAGACAACTCCTGATGGGTATGGCCATAGTAGTAAGAAAGTAAGATACATTCTCGCTGTGAGGGTTGTAGTTGCTTTAAACACTCACGTAGTTTCTTCATTTCTTGACTTAAGTCCTCTTGGTGCTCGGGCTCTAAATCATCTGAGGCAAAATCGAGTCCCTCATATTGTATTTCGGTCTCTGATGATTTGAGCTTTAAGCTACGTAGTTTATCCAATGACTTATTACGGGTGACGGTTGCCATCCAAGTAATTGCCTTTCCTTTTTGCGGATTATACGTGTCCGCCTTTTGCCAGATCTTAATAAAGGATTCCTGTAATACGTCTTCTGCAAGCTCTGGCTTTTGCAGCAGACGTAACGCCAAGCTATACAGCTTGGGAGAAACCTCTTGATATAATTGTTTAAAGGCTTGCTGATCTTGTTTGGCACAGCGCTGAAGGAGTTTCGCGAAATTATCTTCCATCTAAGTGTCCATAGTTAATCAGTTCTTTGTGCTAAAAGATACAAGCCTGAACTGTTTATTAGATTTGTAAGTATTAACGCAGTGTACGGAATTTTAGATGCAAAAAAAAAGGCTTCTGATTAAAGAAGCCTTTCTTTACGCACTCACAATGTACTGTGAAGTGACAGAGTCTATTCTGAGAGATTACTCAGCAGCATCTTCTGCTGGTGCATCTGCCTTTTTTTCATCGGCATTTGCTTCTTTCATGCTTAGGCGCATACGGCCTTGACGGTCAATTTCAAGCAGCTTGACGCGTACCATCTGGCCTTCTTTTAGGTGAGCATTCACATCTTCGACGCGCTCATCACTGATTTGTGAGATGTGAACCAAGCCATCTTTACCCGGTAGAATAGTTACAAAGGCACCGAAGTCCATGATCTTTGCAACTTTACCTTCGTAGATCTTGCCCACTTCTGCTTCAGCTGTAATGGCTTCGATCATTGCTTTGGCTTTGTTACCAGCTACACCATCAACAGCAGCAATTTGGATGGTACCATCATCGCTGATATCAATTTGTGCGCCTGTTTGCTCAGTAATGCTACGAATCGTCTCACCCCCTTTACCGATCACTTCACGGATCTTGTCTGGGTTAATTTTCATCGTGACATAACGTGGTGCGTATTCAGACAATTCTGCACGAGGCTTAGAGATTGCATTCTCCATCTCATCCAGAATGTGTAAGCGCGCATCGTGTGCTTGATCTAATGCTTTTTGCATGATCTCACGGGTGATGCCATCGATTTTGATATCCATTTGCAAGGCATTGATACCATCACGAGTACCCGCAACTTTAAAGTCCATATCACCTAAGTGATCTTCATCGCCTAAGATATCGGTCAAGACTGCGTAGTCATCACCTTCTTTAACCAAGCCCATTGCGATACCTGCAACGGGTGCTTTGATGGGAACACCAGCATCCATTAATGCCAAAGAAGAGCCACATACTGAAGCCATAGAGCTTGAGCCGTTTGACTCAGTGATCTCAGACACAACACGTACAGTGTATGGGAAGGTTTCTTGATCTGGCATAACTGCCAATACACCACGCTTTGCTAAACGACCGTGACCAATTTCACGACGTTTTGGGGAACCAACAAAACCGGTTTCACCAACACAATATGGAGGGAAGTTGTAGTGGAATAAGAAGTGGTCTTTGTACTCACCGCTTAGTGCATCAATGATTTGAGCATCACGTGCAGTACCTAATGTGGTCACAACTAAGGCTTGTGTCTCACCACGTGTGAACAGTGCAGAACCGTGGGTTCTTGGCAATACGCCAACACGCACTTCAATGCCACGAACCGTTGTGGTGTCACGACCATCAATACGAGGTTCGCCAGCAATGACGCGACCACGAACAACTTTCTTTTCAAGGTCTTTGAAAGCGCCTTTGATCGCATCTGCTGAAGGTGCATCATCACCTGCATCTTCTGGGATAAGTTCAGCGATGATTTTATCAAGTGCAGCAGCAACTTGATCTTGACGCTCCATTTTATCAGCCGTTTGGAAAGCTGCGACTAAATCTGCTTCAGCGATCTCAGCTACTTTGCTTTCAAGTGCAGTATCTTTTTCAGGTGCGCTCCAGTCCCAAGCTTCATTACCAACTTCAGTAGCAAACTCAGTGATAGCAGCAATGGCACTTTGCATTTGGTCATGGCCAAACACAACAGCCCCTAACATGATCTCTTCTGAAAGCTCTTCTGCTTCTGATTCAACCATCAGAACAGCGCCTTCAGTACCAGCAACCATAAGATCCAGCTTTGAGGTTTCTAGCTGAGTCTTGCTAGGATTTAAGACGTAAGCACCGTCAACAAAGCCGACTTGAGCAGCACCGATTGGGCCAGCAAAAGGAATACCTGATGCTGCTAGTGCCGCAGAGGTACCTAGCATAGCTGGAATTGCAGGATCAACTTCAGGGTTGATAGAGATAATTGTGACAATTACCTGTACTTCATTCATGAAGCCTGCAGGGAATAGTGGGCGAATAGGGCGGTCGATAAGACGTGCGATTAGTGTTTCTGACTCACTTGGACGCCCTTCACGTTTGAAAAAGCCACCTGGGATTTTACCCGCAGCGTATACTTTTTCTTGATAGTTTACCGTCAGTGGAAAGAAGTCACGACCTGCGTCCGCGTTCTTTTTACCAACAACGCTAACCAGAGCAACAGTGCCGCCCATATCAACTTTAACAGCAGCGCTTGCCTGACGGGCAATTTCACCCATTTCTAATTCAACAGTATGCTCACCATACTGAAATGTTGTAGTTACAACAGAAAACATAATTGTTCCTTATTAATTTGGAGTCACCGGCAGGCTGTTCAAAAGAAGTTGCGTATTTTAGTAACCTCTTTTGAACAACCTTCCTGCGTGACGACTTGTTTTGGGAAAAGAAGAGCTGCTAAAAGTAGCAGGTCTTTATTACTCTTTGTATGGGATCGCCCAACTAAAAACACCGCCGTGAAGCGGTGTTCTTTTGATTCGATTTAGCGACGCAGACCGAGGCGCTTGATCAGATCTTGGTAACGAGCAGTGTCCTTACCGTTTAGGTAGTCCAGCAACTTACGGCGCTGGTTAACCATTCTTAGCAAACCACGACGAGAGTGGTGATCGTGCTTGTGCTCTTTGAAGTGCTCAGTTAGATGCTTGATGTTGGCAGTTAACAGGGCAACCTGTACTTCACAAGAACCTGTATCACCTTCTTTTACTGCGTATTCAGCAACGATTGCTGCTTTAGTTTCTGCATTTAAAGACATTGTCTTTTATTCCATACATATGACTTACTCGAGGTAAGTCTATTAATAGTCCCAGAGCCTAGAGTTAATTATGGTGCAATTAATACCAAGCAATGGGGTCAAGCGGCGCATCATATCATGCTTTACAGGCATGGTTAAACACATGATGAACCATTTAATCTGTGCGCATTAGGCGCTTTGCAGCTAGCTGCCCTGATTCATGGCGTTGGCCAATTCCCAGAAATTTGGCATCTGGGTCATACAGGCGAATACCTTCGGTCTCTGGGATATCTGCTTCATAATCCACTCGCAAACCATTACACAAGCGTTGACTCTGTTCTTGGTTAAGATGTAGCTCTGGCCAAGTGATAATTGCAGTATCAATTGGTAATAATGCTTCTGTCAGTGTCTTGGCTTCTGCCATTGCTTCCAGCGCTTCGAGTGTATAGATTGGGTAATCTGTAAATGGACTAACAGCAGTACGTCGCAAATCATTGAGATGGGCACCACAGCCCAAGGCCTCCCCAATATCCTCAACCAGCGTACGAATATAAGTGCCTTTGCTGCAACGTACATCTAGGGTCAATGTATTATCTGTAAAAGCGAGTAAGTTCAACTCATAAATAGTCACATGGCGAACTTTGCGCTCAACACTAATACCCTGACGAGCTAGCTTATAAAGAGGGGTTCCTTCGTGTTTCAATGCTGAGTGCATCGGGGGAATTTGTTCGATTGGGCCACGAAATTGTGCCAGTACGGCTTCGATTGTATCGTGGTCTAATATGGGAACATCGCGACTGCTGAGAATCTCACCTTCCAAATCGCCGGTACTACGTGTTTGGCCGAGTTGAGCAGTGGTTGTGTAACGCTTATCAGCACTTAATAGAAAAGCGGAAACTTTAGTACCTTCACCAAAGCAGATAGGAAGTACTCCTGTTGCTAAGGGGTCAAGGCTGCCAGTATGTCCCGCTTTACGTGCATTAAAAATGCGCTTGGTGCGTTGTAGGGCGGCATTGGAGCTTAAACCTAAAGGTTTATCAATGAGCACAATGCCGTCCAACGGCTGTCCTTTTTTCGGTTTTGGCATGCAGTGGGTCTAGTCTTCTTCTTTACGGTCAGAGGCAACTGCTTTATCAATGATATGAGACAGTTGGTTTGCCTTAAGCTCAGTATCATCGTAGATAAACTTAAGGGAAGGAGTAGCACGTAACTGAATGGTACGGCCTAATTCGCGACGCAAGAAACCTGCGGCACGATTTAAACCAATCTCACAGTCTTTGTGTGACTCTGCATCTAATGTGTCAAAGTAGACTTTTGCCTGCGCTAAATCCTTAGTGACGTTGACATCCAAAATGGCAACCATGCCAACCCGAGGGTCTTTGACATGGTTGCGAATAAGTGTCGCCAGTTCACGCTTGATTTGCTCCGCAATGCGGTCAGTGCGAGAAAAATCGTTTGGCATTTACTTATCCAGTGTCCGTTGAATCTCAGTACGTGTGTAAACTTCGATTTGGTCGCCTTCACGAACATCATCATAGTTCTTTACACCAATACCACATTCGGTACCCATACGTACTTCATTGACATCATCTTGATGGCGACGCAGTGATTCAAGCTCGCCTTCATAAATAACAACGTTATTACGGAGTACGCGGATGGGGTTACCTTTCTTAACCACACCTTCTGTTACCAAGCAGCCTGCAATATTACCAAAGCCAGACCCTTTAAAGACGCCCTTTACTTCAGCTAGACCGGTCATCTCTTCACGTAGCTCAGGCTTCAGCAAACCGCTTAGTGCATTACGTACATCATCAATTAGTTCATAGATAATGCTGTAATAACGAAGCTCGATGCCTGCCTCTGAGGCTAGGCGACGTGCACTTGCATCAGCACGTACATTAAAGCCCATCATGACCGCTTCAGATGCCTGTGCTAGGGAAACGTCAGTCTCACTGATACCACCCACACCAGACGATACGATTTTAACGGCAACTTCATCAGTAGAGAGTTTGTTCAAGGAATCTTTAATCGCTTCCAAGCTTCCGTGTACATCTGCTTTTAGTAGAATATTGAGTGTGCTCTTATCGCCATCGCGCATTTTAGAGAACATTTCATCCAACTTCGCAGCCTGTTGAGCGGCAAAACGTGTTTCACGTTCTTTGTTATGGCGCATTTCAGCGATTTCACGTGCTTTACGTTCATTCTCCATAACCATGACTGGCTCACCTGCTGAAGGTGTGCCTGATAGGCCAAGAATTTCAACAGGAATCGATGGGCCAGCGGCATTAATCGGCTTGCCATCTTCATCTAGCATGGCACGAATACGTCCGTACTCAGAGCCTGCTAAAAGCATGTCACCACGCTTTAGCGTACCTTGCTGTACTAAGACAGTAGACACGGCACCACGACCTTTTTCTAGGCGTGATTCGATAATCAAACCTTGGGCTGGGCCATCTGTTCGTGCAGTTAACTCAAGTAATTCAGAAACCAGTAGAATGGACTCTAGTAACTCAGGTACACCTTGACCGGTTTTTGCAGAGACATTGACAAAGATATCTTCACCGCCCCAGTCTTCAGAGATTACGCCAAAGTTAGAGAGTTCAGTCTTCACACGCTCTGGATCAGCTTCAGGCTTATCCACTTTGTTGATTGCAACAATCAGAGGTACACCAGAGGAGCGAGTGTGCTCAATCGCTTCTTTAGTTTGAGGCATAACACCATCATCTGCTGCCACTACCAAGATAACAACGTCAGTGGCTTTTGCACCACGTGCACGCATGGCGGTAAAGGCCGCGTGACCCGGAGTATCTAGGAATGATACAACCCCTTTGGGTGTGTCAACGTGGTAAGCGCCGATATGTTGAGTAATACCACCTGCTTCACCAGAGGCAACACGGGTTGAGCGAATGTAATCGAGTAAGGATGTTTTACCATGGTCAACGTGCCCCATGATTGTTACAACAGGTGGTCTAGCGTGTGTTTCAAAATCACCAATGTTTTCGATTAAGTCAGCAACTTGTGACTCTTCATCTTTTGCTTTTGCGGCAATACCTTTGTGGCCCATTTCCTCAACAATCAAGATTGCAGTATCTTGATCCAAGGCTTGGTTAATGGTTGCCATCACACCCATGCCCATCATGGCACGAATGATGTCAGCACCTTTTACGGCCAGTTTTTGTGCCAACTCTGAAACAATGATTGTTTCTGGAATTTCCACTTCACGAATGACCGGTGCAGTTGGTTTCTCAAAACCATGGTCAGTCGATTGATCAACTGTGTTTTCAACGCGACGTTGTAAGCCACGTTTGCCTTTTTGCTTGCGGTTATTTGCACCGCCACGGCCCTTGATGTTTAGAGGGCTTGGGGCATTACCACCACGACCTTGGAAAGGCTTTTTCTTTGCCTTTTCCGCAGGCTTTGCAGCAGGTGCTGCTTTTTTAGCTTCAGGCTTTGCCGCAGGTTTTGCTTTCTCTGCAGGCTTTGCCTCAGGGGCAGGTGTTGGTGCGGGTTTAGGGGCAACTTTCGCGCGGGAAGGGCGCTTTTTGAAAATTGCGGCTGCTTCTGCTCTGGCGCGGGCTGCAACAGCAGCACGACGTGCCTTAGGGTCTGTTGGTAAGCCGTTGCTATCAACTTTATCTTCTGGATTTGTCTTATTCACAACTAGGGTCGGTTTGGCCGTTGATTCAGTCGGTGCAACTGGCGCTTTAGCTTCAGTTACCTTCTCGGGTGGTTTCGCTTCTACCTTGTTCTCAGTATTAGCCGGAGGAGCTGTCTTTACTTCAGCTTTTGGTGCTGCCTTTTCAGGGGCGGGCTTAGCAGGGGCAGCTTGTTTGACTGCTTCTTGCTTAGGTGCTGGTGTAGAGGGCTCAGGGCTGGCTGCTTTAGGTGTTTCAACAGGTGCGGGCTTGTCTTGCTTCGCAGGTGTTTCTGCAACCGCTGGGGGAGGCGTAGCGGGCGTATTTACTTCGGGTTTAGCTGCTGGCTTTTCAGCAGGTTTAGCTTTTGCTTCAGCGGATTTGTTCTCTTGTTCTCTGCGAGCTAGCACTGCTTGTTCACGGGCTTGGCGTTCTGCTTCTAACTGCTTACCTAATTCCTCTGTGCGACTTGTGCTTGGAGAAGAAGGTGCGCTGTCTGCTTCAGGCGTTTCAACTTCAGAAGTGGCATTGCCACCTCTGCGTAAAATTGTTTTCTTGCGACGTACTTCAACATTGACAGTACGAGAGCCTTTACCACCCGATAGTTTCAACTCATTATTTGAGCGTTTCTTCAGAGTAATTTTTCCTGCCTTTTCTTCAGCAGCGCCGGAGCTTTGGCGAATATGCTCCAGCAGGTCAAGCTTTTGGCGGTCGGTGATACTATCATCGGCACCTTTAACGTGGATGCCCGCATCCTGCATTTGTTGCAACAGTGTTTCGACGGGAGCACCGACAATTTCTGATAATTTCTTTACGGTTATTTCTGACATATTCTGTTTCTCCTGTCGCCTTAAACATCTGACTCAGACTGCTTAATGGGTGAGTCGGTGGTTGTAGCGTCGTCTTCCGAAGCGGTGTCATCAGCGAACCACGGCGCTCGAGCGGTCATAATTAATTCGCCCGCTAGTGCGTCATCAACCCCATCAATTACAGTGAGTTCATCAATGGACTGCTCGGCAAGGTCTTCCATGGTACAGATATTTTCACTTGCTAGCTTGTGAGCTAACTCGTCATTCATTCCGTCCATTTCCAGTAAGTCTTTTGCAGGCTTGCCATTACCACCAGCGATTGCGAGCGTTAGGAGTGCATTACGGGCACGGCTACGTAGCTCTTCAATGATTTCGTCATCAAATTCATCAATCTGGCTCATTTCCTCAACAGGAACATAAGCAACTTCATCTAGTGTAGTGAAGCCTTCTTCATGAAGGATTGTAGCGACTTCTTCGTCAACATCCAATTGTTCAGCAAATAAACCAATAAT
>Ga0193958_1000903_pt1 | contig 10124 bp, 8 predicted proteins | sample FB_1_MG_FD_140320 | JGI IMG/M metagenome (GOLD analysis project Ga0193958, IMG submission 140320) | Microbial mat bacterial communities from the Broadkill River, Lewes, Delaware, United States - FB_1_MG | ecosystem: Environmental > Aquatic > Freshwater > River > Microbial mats | place: USA...
CTAGCTGTATCTGCTCCATATTTTTCTACAATTAAATCAGGATCAACAACATTTCCTTTAGATTTTGACATCTTAGCACCATCTTTAAGTACCATACCTTGAGTAAGTAATCTTTTAAATGGCTCTTTAGAATTTGTATATCCTAAATCATTTAATACTTTTGTGAAGAATCTCGCATAAAGTAAATGTAAAATTGCATGTTCAATTCCACCAATATATTGGTCAACATCCATCCAATAATCACTGTCTTCTTTAGAAATTCCAACTTCATTCCAAGATTTTGGATTTGTTGCATATCTTAAGAAATACCAAGAAGATTGAACAAAAGTGTCAAGAGTATCAGTTTCTCTTAATGCAGGTTTACCACAAGATGGACAAGCACAATGTTTCCATGTAGGATGATTATCTAAAGGATTTCCTTCACCTGTAATTTCCACATCTTCAGGAAGTGCAATTGGTAAATTTTCAATTTTCTCAGGAACTAATCCACAAGAGTCACAATGCACAAAAGGAAGTGGTGCTCCCCAATATCTTTGTCTTGATACACCCCAATCTCTAAGTTTAAAGTTAACTTTTTTAACACCAATAGAATTTTGTTCGAAATGATAGATTATTGCTTTTTTAGCTTTTGTATTTACAAGTCCAGTGAAACTTTCACTATCTATTAATTTACCTTCACCTGTAAATGCTTCAGTTTGATTTTCAATTAAACCATCTGCCCCAACTATTACTTGCTTAATTGGCAAGTCATATTTTTTTGCAAATTCAAAATCTCTTTGATCATGTGCAGGAACAGCCATAACTGCACCTCCACCATAAGAGCTTAGTACAAAATTAGCAACCCAAACAGGAATTGTTTCACCAGTTAAAGGATGAACAACATCAATTTCAAGAGATATACCTTCTTTATCTTGTGTGGCTCTATCTCTCTCCCCTACTTTTTGCATCTCTTTAATTGCTTTTATTTTTTTCTCTGGTAAAAGATTGTTCTCTACCATATATTTAACAATTGGATGCTCAGGAGCAAGTGCTGAATATGAAACTCCGTAAATAGTGTCTGGTCTTGTAGTAAATACAAAATATTTAGTAAATGATCTCTCTAATTTTGCTTTTGAATCATGGGATAATTCAAATTTGAACTCTAAACCTTCACTTCTTCCTATCCAGTTTTCTTGCATAGTAAGAACTTGACTTGGCCAATCTTCTTTTAAAAGTGATAAATCATCAAGTAACTCTTGTGCATACTTTGTGATACCAACATAATATCCTGGCATCTCTTTTTGCTCAACTTCTGTACCACATCTCCAACAACAACCTTCTTCTAATTGTTCATTTGCAAGTACAGTTAAATCATGGGGACACCAATTTACAGTAGTTAACTTTCTATATAGAAGACCTTGTTCAAACATTTTAATAATGAACTCTTGTTCCCATTTTGTATATAATTCATCAGAAGTAGCAAACTCTCTAGTCTCAGAAAAAGAAAGTCCTAATGCTCTTAACTCATCTCTCATATAATCTATATTTTCATAAGTCCATTTTTTTGGATGTAGTTTATTTTTAATTGCAGCATTTTCTGCTGGCATTCCAAAACTATCCCATCCAATTGGATGAAGCACATTAAAATTTTGCTTTCTAAAATGTCTTGCGAAGGCATCCCCTAAACAATAATTTCTTACATGTCCCATATGAATTCTACCACTTGGGTAAGGAAACATACTTAAAATATATTTTTTTTCTTTTGTTTGATTATCACTTGGCTCAAATGATTGGTTTTCCGTCCAAAAACCTTGCCATTTTTTTTCAATTCCTCTTGAATTATATTCCATTAAAACTCTTCCTTGTCTTGACTTTTTGCACTCTCAATTAAGGCTAATGCTATTGAGAAAATATTTGCTACGATTGCACCAATTGCTAAAGAAATAGCTAATGAAACATCGTGCATAAAAGTTAATACCATAAATGCTGGGATTAGGTGTAAATCGGCAACTAATGAACTTGCTAATAATTCTGCTGCGAGGAGATTTTTAACGCCAAGTTTTAAAATTGTTGAAATTACATTAACTCCACCTGCAATAAATAAAGCTATTGCATTTGGCTCATATATAAAACCTGCAGTTGTAGTTAAAGACATTAGTGAAAAGAAAATATATGTTACTTTACCCCAATCCATTTTTATCCTTTTATAGTTTTTTTGCTTTTGTAAAGGATAATATATTATCTAAAAAATCATAAAAAATGGCTTTTTAAAAGAAAGAACTAAAGTTTAAAAAATAAGCAATTTTATCTTTATTCCTTAGCTTTTTTATTTTTAATAGCTAGCAACATTTTGTAAATGAGATATAACATTAGTAGTTTTAAGATTAATTGAACAATCATATATAATCCAAAACCAGCAATTGTTATTTCAAAGGGATTTAAATTATGAAGAAATAGATTAAATGTTATATCATTCGTTATTAATAAATATATACAAATTGAAGTATACAAAGCTAATAGAAAAAATTCATTTTTTTGCATAAATATAAAATTATAAATACTATACCAGATAAAAATAACTATTAAAAAAGCTATAGATAATTCTTTTACTAAACCATCAGGTAAGGGCTCTATATAATTTTGAGCTCTTTCTAAATACTCATATTCAAAAATTGATGATATAAATTCAAATATAAATATCCAAATTAATGCAAGAAACCAATCTTTACCATTATTAGAAGTTATACTATCAAAATAGTTTTTAATATTTTTAAATGTCATCATATTATTATTTTTCATTTTTTTTCCTATTTATTTAATAGAAATTGTAATTATATTAATAAATAATTATATCAAAAAAATATATTAAAGTTAAATGAACTTTTTATTTTCTTCTTCTATTTTGTCCTATTAACATGATTAATTGACAAACTAAACATAAAAAAAGGGAAAAGATAAAAATCTTTCCCCTTTAATAATCTAAATTAATTATATATTAAACAGTTCCCTGCTCATACATAGCTCTCATTTTTTCTTTCTCTTTTTGTCTTTTTAATTTTTCTGCTTCTTTAGCTCTAAAATCACTTATTGAGAATTTTAATTGAACTAAGAATGATGCTGCCACAAAGATAGATGAATATGTACCTACAATAATACCTACAAGCATTGTAAATGCAAACCCATGAATAATCTCTCCACCAAATAAGAATAGTGTCACAACAACAAAGAATGTTGTTAATGATGTAAGTGTTGTTCTTGATAAAGTTTTACTTACTGATTCATTTACAACTGATTCTAATACTGATTCTTTTAAAGTTTGTACACCTTCTCTAATTCTATCAAATACAATAATAGTATCATTTAATGAATATCCAAGTAGTGTAAGAATCGCTGCTAAAATATCAAGGTTTACTTCAATACTAAATAAACTAATAGCACCAAGTGCAATAGTAATATCATGGATTAAAGCTAAAATAGAAGCAACAGCAAATCTCCACTCAAATCTAAATGATACATAAGCTAAAATTACAATCAAAGATAAAGTTAAGGCCATTAAACCTTTTTCTCTTAATTCTCCTCCAACTTTTGGACCAACCATATCAACTCTTCTAACTTCAAAGTTTCCTGTTGAAGCTAGAATTTTGTGCATTTCATCACCAATATCATTTGCTAAATCATTTGAAGTTCCAGTAACTCTAATTACTACTTCTTCAGGACTCCCAAACTCTGTGATTGAAGAGTTTGTATATTTTGTTTGCTTTAATGTTTCTCTAATTTTATCAATAGGTGCAGGTTGTTCATATTTTACTTGAACAATAGTTCCTCCAGCAAAATCAATACCAAAGTTTACACCTTTTGTAAGAAGTAAAACTATTGAAGCTATAACTAAAAGGCCAGATAAACCTAAAAAAGGTAATCTTTTTGACATAAAGTCATATATCGTATCTGTTTTAAACATTTCCATTATTTAACTCCAAACCATTTTTTAGTATCTTTATCTTTCATTATTTTTGATAATAACGCTTCATAAATACCATGTGTTCCTAAAATAGCAGTTAGCATAGAAGCTAATATACCAATAGAAATAGTTACTGCAAAACCTTTAATAGGCCCAGTACCATAAGCATATAAAATAACTGCCACTAAAAGTGTAGTAACATTTGCATCTAAAATAGCTCTCATTGCATTTGAATAACCGTCTTCAATTGCTTTTGGTATTGACATACCTTCTCTTAAAAGCTCTCTAATTCTTTCACTAATAATAACATTTGCATCAACTGCCATACCAACAGTAAGAACGATACCAGCCATACCAGGAAGAGTTAAAGTAGCTCCAAACATTGCCATAACTGCTATGATAATAAAAATATTTGTTACAAGTGCAATATTAGCAATAACACCTGCTCTTCTATAATAAATAACCATAAATACAAATACAAGTAAGAAACCTGAAATTAAAGCAATCATTGAAGCTTTAATTGAATCAGCTCCTAAAGATGGACCAACACTTCTTTTTTCAAGTAGATTAACACTTGCAGGTAAAGCACCACTTCTTAAAGCAATAGCAACATTCCCTGCTTCAACCACGGTAAATCCACCAGAAATTTGTCCACTTCCCCCACCAATTCTTTCTCGAATATTTGGTGCAGAATAAACTTTTCCATCTAATACAACGGCAAGTCTTTTCCCTACACTTTTACCTGTAAATTCTCCAAAGATTCTAGCTCCTGTTGAATTAAGTGTAAAATTGATAATAGGTTGATTTGATTGATCAAATGCAACTTGTGCATCAATAACTTGACTTCCATTTAAAATAGGAATTTCTTTTACAAGATATTTTACATTTGCATCATCTGTACTTTCTAAAATTATATCACCATATTGAGCTGCACCACTTGCAGTCATCGTATAAACTTGATCTGCTCTATCTTCATCAACTGCCATTAATTCTAAGTTTGCAGGCTTTGAAATAAGCTCACGTGCAGCTTTTTCATCTTCAACTGTTTTAATACCTGGAAGCTCAACAACTATATCAGTTGCTCCTTGTCTTACAACAGTAGGTTCAGATAAACCAAATTGGTCAAGTCTATTTCTTATAGTTTCAACAGCTTGTGCAACTGCTAAATCTTTTGTTTTAGCTATATCTTCTGTAGTTAATCTTAAAGTATAATTTAATTCATCTTTTGAAATATCTAAACCTTTTATTTGTTTTAACATTTCATCCATTTTTGGAATTTCATCAGCATCTAGAACAGTAAAAGTAACACTTTCTCCATTTATTGATAAAGCGTCTATCAATAATTCTTCATCGTCTGAAAAGTATTTTACAGTTGTTGCAATTGTTTTGATTTTTGAAGTTACTGCTTCTTGTGTATTTACACCTAAAAGCATGTGTAATCCACCTTGTAAATCAAGTCCTAGAGAGATTTTTTTTCCACTATCAGTTTGCATTATTGAAGGAATAGAAAAAACTATACCAAATATAATACTAAGTGTAAATATTACGAGTCTATAATTAAAGATTTTCAATCTTAATCCTTAGTAGGTTTTTTAATTTGAAGTTATAAAACATGTAAAAAATACATGTTTTACAGTGAAAGAATATTATTCTTCTAAAAGTTTTGCTACAAACTCTTTAATAAGTTTCATTTCAGTTCCATCATTATTTTTAACAACAAAATAAGTATCTTCTACTTTAGTAACTTCTACGATTAAGCCACCATTTGTTACAATTTTGTCACCTTTTTGTAAATTAGCAACCATTTCTTTATGAGCTTTCGCTTGTTTTTGTTGTGGTCTGATAATTAAGAAGTAAAAAATTGCAAATAATGCAACTAGAGGTAACAATGAACTTATTAGATCTGTACTTGAGCCTTCCATCAAATTTCCTTTTAAAAAGTAGTTTATTATGTTTTTACTAAAACGCGATTATTCTAACAAAAACTTTATAATAAAAGGCTTGATTACTGCAATATTATTAAGCTCTTTCATATACTTGAGCTATTTTGATATTGAATATAAGATTTTAAATACCATTTTAGGCTTTATGGGATTATATTTTTTATTGATTATTCCTAAACGTTCTCTTTTTTTAGCAGGTTTTACTACAGGAATTTTGTGGTGTTATTGGATGGCTGTAAGTTTAAAATATTATGATTTAGTATATCTAACTCCTGTCTTATTAATAGGAATTGGTTTAGTATATGGAGTAATTTTTTACCTTTTTGCCTTGTATGATAGAATTACTTTTAGAATAATAGCCATATTTGCTTTTACCTTTTTAGCCCCTTTTGGTTTTAATTGGTTAAAACTAGAATTAATGTTTATTGATTCTCATTTTGATGTTACAAAAGAAGCTTTTGGACTAATATTGATTTCACTATATATAATCATAAAACTAAAAAGATTAAAAATTTTAGCTTTAATTCCTATATATTTTGCACTTTCATTTGCAAAAGGAGTTGTTATTGATAACCCAAATGCTAAAATTTATATGAGTGAAATGAATATAAAACAGAATTTAAAATGGGAAAAAGATTATAGAAAAACTTTACATGAAAAAAATTTCAATGAAATAAATAGTGCAATAATGCAGAAAAAAGATTTAGTAATTCTTCCCGAAACAGCATTTACTTCTATTTTAAATACTGATGAAAAATTATTAGAAGAATTAAAAACAAAATCTCATGAAATAGATATTGTGACAGGTTCTTTATACTTAGAAGACAAACAAATTTACAATGCAACTTATTATTTTAGTAACGGAAATGTTAAGATTGCTAAAAAAGTTGTATTAGTTCCTTTTGGTGAAGAGATTCCACTACCTAAATTTTTTGTTGATTTAATAAATAAAATATTTTACAATGGTGCATCTGATTATTCAAAAGCAGAAAATCCAACAGATTTTGAAATAAAAGGACAAAAGTTTAGAAATGCAATTTGTTATGAAGCAACAACAGATAAAATTTTTGAAAATCTAGGTGAAACTAAATATATGATTGCAACGTCAAATAATGCTTGGTTTACACCTTCTATTGAACCAACATTACAACATCTACTTTTAAAATATTATTCAAAAAAATATGATGTTACAATCTTTCATGTTGTAAATGGAAGTAACAATAGAATTTATAGACCATAAATAACGTAAATTACACAATTTTTAATTATAATAGTTTAAATTATTATTTAAGGAATTGTTATGGAAGAATATCTTTCAAAAATAATTAATTTGACAATTGAATATGCTCCAAAGCTAGCACTTGCAATTGTTACTTTAATTATAGGTTTATGGGTTATTAGTATTGTTGTAAATATATTACAGAAGGCTTTAAAAGCTTCAAAAACGGATGAGACATTAATACCTTTTCTAAAAAGTTTAACATCATGGATATTAAAAGTTTTATTATTCATTTCTGTTGCATCAATGGTAGGAATTGCAACAACATCATTTGTAGCTGTACTTGGTGCTGCTGGTTTAGCCATTGGTTTAGCACTTCAAGGTTCTCTTTCAAATTTTGCAGGTGGAGTTTTATTACTAATTTTTAGACCTTATAAAATTGGTGATTTAATTGAATCACAAGGACATTTAGGAATAGTAAAAGAAATTCAAATATTCAATACTATTTTAACAACTTTCCAAAATAAAACAGTAATACTTCCAAATTCTGCTGTTTCAGCTAACTCTATTACAAATGTTACGGCTAATGGTACAATCAGAGTTGATATGGAAATTGGTATATCATATGATAGCAATATAGATGAAGCTAAAAAAGTTATTTTAGAAACTGTAGCTAAAAATGATAAAGTATTAAAAGATCCAGTTTGTGCTGTTGGTGTTAATGCACTAGCTGATAGTTCAGTAAATTTACTAGTAATGCCTTGGTGTAATACTGATGATTACTGGGATGTTTATTTTGGTGTTAGAGAAGATATCAAAAAAGCACTTGACGCAAATAATATTACAATTCCTTTCCCACAAAGAGATGTACATATTATCAACAAAGAGTCTTAATAAATATACGCATATTGAAATATATATGCGTATAAAATTATTTTAATTTATTTATTACTCTTTTTAAAATTTCATCTTTTTCTAAACTCTCATCAATTTGTAAATTAAAAGCAAAATCTAAAATTTTTTTAAACTCAACTCCTGGCTTAAAACCTAAATCTATTAAATCTCTACCTTGTATTATTGGCTTAATAGGAACATTATGAATATCTAGCTCCTTTGCCTTTGAAAGTAACCAATCAGTTGCTTTATGGCACTTATCTTTATCTGGAATATCTCTTCCTAGACAATCAGCTAAACAAACTAAACATAAATCTTCAATATTTACTTTTAAAGATAACCTTTTTACTGCTTTTAAACTCGATTCGCTAAGATATAATTGAAAAGGGGCTAAGTGATTTTTAACAAGAGTACAAACGATATCTATAAATTTTTTTTCATTTGTTAATTTTGATAAAAAAGAGATAGTAGGTTCTATTCCTAAACTTTCATGTTTATATGATGTGATTTTACCATTTATCTCTTTTGTACAAAATGGTTTTCCCAAATCATGACATAAAATTCCATAAAATAAATATAACTTTCTATACTCATCTTTAATATTTTTATCTTTTAAAATTTTTGCAAGTTCATCTATAGTCATCAAAGTATGAATCCAAACATCACCTTCAGGATGATATTCTTTATCTTGCTGACACTCTATCAAAGCTTCCAATTCAGGAAAGTATTTTAAAGCTCCTAACTCTTTTAAAAGTTCAAAAGCAATTGAAGGTTTAGGAGATTTTAAAAATAGTTTTTTAAACTCTTCATAAACTCTCTCTTTTGGTAAAAAATTCAATTCATCACTATTAACAATATTTTTACAAAGCTCTTTAGTTTTTTCATCAAGTTTTAACTCAAATCTACTTGAAAACTGAACAGCTCTATAAACTCTTAAACTATCTTCAACAAATGTTTTATCATCAATATGTTTTAATACCCTATTTTGTAAGTCTTTTAATCCATTAAAAGGGTCTAGAAACTCTTTTGAAGCATAATCATATCCAATTGAGTTAATAGTAAAATCTCTTCTTATTGCTGCTTGTGTGAAAGTTAAACTAGCATCACTTATTATTTCAAAATCTTGATGGGAATTTCCAATTTTTTTTTCAATTCTTGGAAGTGCAAAATCAAAATCATATTGGTCAACTCTGAGAGTTAAAACGCCAAATGACTTCCCAACTAATTTTACAGTTCCATATTTTTCTAATGATTTTTGAATAATTTCAAGTGAGTTTATAGCAAAGATTTCAATATCAAAATCTTTATTTGGTATTTTAAAAAAGTGATCTCTTACACACCCACCTACTAAAACTGGTTTTGCCCCAATTTTTAGTAGATCATCTAATATTTGTACAAGTACAAATGGTAAATTAAGCTTGATTGTAGTGGTGAACATCTTGTTGAGGGAATGGAATAGAAATTCCTTCAGCATCAAATCTTAATTTTACTGTTTCTGTTAAACCAAATTTAACATCCCAGTAGTCAGGTGTTTTAACCCAAGCTCTTACAACAAAGTTTACAGAAGAATCAGCAAGTTCTGAAACTGCAACTGTAATACCTTTATCAACTAAAACTTTTTCATTTGAAGATACAATATCATTTAATACTTCTTTTGCTTTTTTAATATCATCTCCATAACCAATACCAACAACTAAGTCAACTCTTCTTGTATCATTTGCATTAATATTTGTAATAGAACCACTTGTAATAGCACCATTTGGAATGATGATTTTTTGATTATCAGGAGTTATAAATACAGAGTTGAAAATACCAACTTCACTTACACTTCCCGTAACTCCAGCTGCATTTACAACATCACCAACTTTAAATGGTTTAAATAAAATAATCATAACTCCAGAGGCAAAGTTTCCAAGAGAATCTTTAAGTGCAAGACCAATTGCAAGACCAGCCGCTCCTAAGATAGCTAAAAATGAAGTTGTTTCAACTCCTAATTTTCCTAATGCACTTAAAAGTACAACTATCATTAAAACGTAATAAACAATATTCTCTAAAAATTTTATTAGAGTTTCATCCATACCTTTAACTTTTCTAAGTACTTTTCCAAGTAGTGAAACTAATCTATTTACAA
>Ga0193958_1000905_pt1 | contig 10118 bp, 8 predicted proteins | sample FB_1_MG_FD_140320 | JGI IMG/M metagenome (GOLD analysis project Ga0193958, IMG submission 140320) | Microbial mat bacterial communities from the Broadkill River, Lewes, Delaware, United States - FB_1_MG | ecosystem: Environmental > Aquatic > Freshwater > River > Microbial mats | place: USA...
AACTCTCACCTAAAACAACAGGTGCGCATACTGCGCCCCTGTTTATCGATCACCTGTCAGGTTCCGCCAGGCTCAGATACCAACGCTCAGCGAAGGCGGTTTATCACTGCTGCTATCCACGGTCGGATAACAGATAAACAGCCGCTCTTTGGGCACCCCTTTGGCCAGCTGTTTTTTCACCACCTCACCGCGCTGTACTGCCAGTGTCTGCAGGCGCTGCTCCAGCAGTTCAGCCAGCGCTTCAGGCTTGCGCGGTTTCTTGCGTTTGGCGTTTTCCTTCGCCAGTACCGGCTGCAACACCTTAAGGTCCGCTTTCACCGCATTGCCACAGAGCTTGAGCCGCATCGCCGGGCGTTCCGCCATCATCTCCGTCAGCTTGCCCATATAACCCTGCATATCTTTGCTCAGTGCAGACTTACCCGGCTTGAATTGCACCGGCTGCAGGCTGATAAAGGTGCCTTTCTCATTCGCTTCGATCGCTGTTTTCGCCAGTGACACCAGAGTAGCGTAAGGCTGCAGCGATTTGGTCAGGTAGCTGACAGCGGCATTTTTCAGCCCGCGCCCGGCCAGCGAGTTGATCACACTCTGATAACCAAAGTTGGGGTCATCCAGTGAACCGCTCAAATCCAGATCCAGTTCGATGTTACTGTCATCGTCCTCCAGCACCATCACCGCCGTTTCCAGCGGCATCGACAATCGCTGGCTGACCTGACCGACTTTATCCTGCTGGCGCGGCTCTACGTTGAAGTTATGCAGTTTGACGGTGCTGCTACCCTCCAGCTGGCCTCCTTTCAGCGTGCCTTTACTGGTCAGATTCAACTGACCACTTTGCAGAAAGTAACCGGTATATTCCATGCTATACGGGCTCAGGTAGGGCATCTCCACTCCATTGAGATCCAGCGTCCAGCCGCCGCTCTGCATGGTGGCGGTATCCAGCACCCCATGCAGCGACAACTCACCATCGCCGTTAACTTTGGCTTTCAGATTAAGGTCGGTTGGCCGCTTGCCCTGAGTATCATAAGGCCCGACCGACAGCTGACTCAGCTCGCCGTTAATAGCAAAACGTGGTTTAACACTGCGGTCACTGAAAAACAGTTGATGGGGCTTGCGTACCGACAGCTCACCCAGCCGGACCTGCATCGCCGGGGACTCAGCATTATCTGCCGGGGCCGCAGCACTTTCGCCCTCAGCCGGGGCCAGCATCGCCAGTTGCTGCTGTAACGCCACGATATCCGTCAGCTCGCCTTCAGCCCCCCGCCGTAACCGGGTTTCACCGCCATTCAATTCAATACTGTTGACCACCAGTTGCTGCGGTTGCCAGTGAATATTGGCCAGCTTTAACTGCGGCCAGTAGCTGACAGGGCGTTCCTGATCATCGCCAACGACTGAGGCCAGCTTCAGCTCGTGCAGATCAACCGTTGCCAGCCGGGCAGAATCAGCGCTGGCCTGCAGCGTCTGCAGCTGGATCTGCTCAGCGCTGACCAGCGGATAGTCACCGCTGTCTGCCTTCAGGCCTTTAAGCAGCAGCTCGGGCTGTGTCAGTTGCCACTGTTCACCCTTGAGTTCGAACTGGCTTTTATTTTCCAGACTGGCCAGCGACGCGACCAGGGCCTGATGGGTCGCCCCCAGCCCGGCCAGGGTCAGCTGCTGCTGACTGTTCACCATCAACGGCTTATCCTGCAGCTGGGCAAAGCTTGCCTGACCACGCCATGCCGCCTGCTCAAGCTGTAATGACTGACCCGCGGCTTTATCTGCGCTACGACCCGTCAGCTGCTTCAGCACCAGGCTGCCATCAAGCGAGCCATCCAGCCCTTTTGCCAGAGAGACCGCCCCCCGGCCTTTCCAGCCCAGTGAAGCCAGTTTGGCCGCCAGCTGATCCGGAACATCAACAACGGTGCCTTTGAGGTTCAGACTCCCGGCAAAGGTTGCCTTCTCATCCGCACCAGACCAGCCCGCCTCACCGGACCAGCGCACCGACCCCACATCGGCGCGCGGCGCGGCTTGCCAGGCCAGCGTATCCAGTCCCAATGTACCCTGTGTATTCACCTGCAGCGGGTTCAACTGGGCCTCAATTTTCAGATCACTGCTAAGCTGACCTCGCAGTGGCTGTTCCAGCATGGCCATCACCCCATCAAGCGGCAGCCTGTCCAGCTTCAGGCTGAGGTTGAACTGTGGCTCAGGCTTTAACGGCTGACTGGTGCTGTCCAGCACCAGCGCCGCATTGTTCAACCGCCCCTGCAGGGTCAGCAGCGTATCGGTCAGCGGTGCCCATTGATAGAGACTTTCAATCTGCGCCTGATCAATCTGCAGCGGGTACTGTTGGCCCTGCCAGTGGGTCAGCCAGGCCAGATCATGAATAGTCAGTGCTTTCAGCCCCACCTGCCATGCAGTCGGCTCAGCAGGCGTCGTCTCCGGCTCAGGTTCAGCATTAACAGGCAGCGCCAGCGGCCCCAGCCAGAGCTGCCCATCGGCATCACTCAGTCCACCGTGCAGGCCTGTCAGCGTGAAGTTCTCCACCAGCAGTCGTTTATCCAGCAGGGCGGCGAGATCTACATCCAGCAGCAGCTGTTCCAGTTGCAGTGAGGTATAGCCCTGGCGCTGTAGCGACAGTTTTTCCAGCTTCAGCTGCCCACGCCACCAGTTAATCGACAATGTCCGTAACCGGGCATCTTCCACACCCTGCTGATACAGCCACAGTACCAGCTGATCACGTACTACATACGGCAGCGTATGCAGCGCCAGCACCACGACCAGACCTAATCCCGCCAGACTCACCCACAGTTTTCTCACGCGCCGCCCCTCTTGGACTATCTTGAAAGCCTCTACTGATTATTAGGGTTTGTTCAGGCTGTACAAGCCTTTGTAAAGAAAATTGAATTTTACCCTCTATTAACCGGCATACTCTTGCAGGGCTGGATAACCAGTCGTTATAGATTGATCTCTGTCAATATAATAACCAGCCTGCTAGAATCCCCGACCGACCGTTCTGTGCATAAATAACAAGGTGAACACATCATGGCATCTCAAAACGAAGAGTTCCGCGAAACAGCGGGCTGGGGCTGGATCATCATCAATCTGGTAGCAATGGCATGGATCACAATGCCAGCCAGCATTATGGTCAGCCGTATCCAGTTCTGATCTGTTGCGCTAAGCTTCAGCAATGAATGCTTACCTGCGCATTGGCGAACTCGCCAGACAGTCGGGCCTCAGCGTAGAAGCCATTCGCTACTACGAGCGTCGGGGCCTGATCTCTCCCAGTGGCCGACTGCCCTCCGGTTACCGCACCTACCACCCCGACAGCCAGCAACGACTGCACTTTATCCTGCGCTGTAAAGATCTCGGATTTTCGCTGGATGAAATTCTGGAACTGCTGACACTACAGCAGCAACCGGAACAGAGCTCAGCTGAGGTCAAAAAGCGGGTGGAAGAAAAAATAGCTCTGGTAGAGCAGAAAATTGCTCAGTTACAGCGGATTAATCAATCGCTGCACCAGCTCAACAGCCTGTGCTGTGGTGACGGCCCGGTCTCGGATTGCCCGATCCTGGAATTCCTGAAAGACAGTTGAAGCGCCAGGCAGACAGCACGCCCACCTGGCAGGCGATTACAAAGTAATCGTTTCCACGCCATCCGGCGTCCCCATCAGTACCACATCAGCACCCCGGTTCGCGAACAGACCGTTGGTGACGACACCCACAATCCCATCGATATGGGCTTCCAGTGCTTTGGGATCGGTAATCTCCAGATCCTGCACATCCAGAATCAGGTTACCGTTATCGGTAACGAAGTTCTCACGCCACACCGGCATGCCATCAAGTTTGGCCAGCTGGCGGGCCACATGGGAGCGCGCCATCGGAATCACTTCCACTGGCAGTGGGAATTCACCCATCACATCCACTTTTTTGCTGCTATCCACAATGCAGACAAACTCTTTGGCGACTGCAGCAACGATTTTTTCACGGGTCAGTGCACCGCCGCCGCCTTTAATCAGGTTCAGCTGGCCATCAAACTCGTCCGCACCATCAACATAGACTTCCATATCATTGACGCTGTTGAGGTCATACACGGTGATACCATGCTTTTTCAGCCGCTCAGCCGTCGCTTCAGAGCTGGCCACAGCACCGTCGAACAGTGTTTTGATCTCCGCCAGCGCATCGATGAAGAAGTTGGCAGTAGAGCCTGTACCCACACCGACAATCGAGTCTTTGCCCAGTTTCGGCTTGATATACGCCACAGCAGCCTGCGCTACCGCCTGTTTCATTTCATCCTGTGTCATCCAGCATCACCCCGGTGGTCTTGAATTTAGAAGCTATGGAAAATCTGGCCGGATTATACGCGCAGCGCGCGCTCCCTTATAGACGCAACTGCACATTGCATTTATGCTTTCCTGTTCTTTTTATGGACAGTGATGTCCTTTCTCCCACCCAATGTGAAGTTCCTGGTATGCCACACCGTTATATCAAGCGAATCCTCGAAGCCCGCGTTTACGACGTGGCCAAAGAAACCCCTCTGGATCATGCACCAATGCTCTCTTCCCGCATTGGTAACAACATCCTGCTCAAACGCGAAGACGAACAACCCGTGTTCTCGTTCAAAGTGCGTGGGGCCTATAACAAAATGATTCAGCTGACGGACGAGGAAAAAGCCATTGGGGTGATTACCGCCTCGGCAGGCAACCACGCCCAGGGGGTGGCAATCTCCGCCCAGAAGCTGGGTGTCAACGCCACCATTGTGATGCCGAAAACCACCCCGGACGTGAAAGTGAACAATGTCCGGGCACTGGGTGGCAACGCGGTGCTGATTGGCGACGCCTTTGATGCGGCACGTCTTTATGCACTGGAGCAGGCCGAAGAACGAGGGCTGATCTATATCCCACCCTACGACGACCCGGATGTCATTGCAGGCCAGGGCACCATCGCCATGGAGCTGCTGCGCCAGCATACCGGCCATATTGACGCGATTTTCGTGCCGGTCGGCGGCGGCGGCCTGATTGCCGGTATCGCGGTTTACATCAAATACCTGCGCCCGGAAATCAAAATCATTGGTGTCGAACCCGAAGACTCCAACTGCCTGCAGGCTGCGCTGGCCGCCGATGAACGGGTGGTACTGGATCAGGTGGGTATCTTTGCCGACGGTGTTGCCGTGGCTCAGATTGGCGAGCATACGTTTGAGATCGCCCGTCAGTATGTAGACGAGGTCATCACGGTATCCACAGATCAGATCTGTGCAGCGATCAAAGATATCTTTGATGACACCCGCTCCGTCTGTGAACCGGCAGGTGCGCTGGCCGTTGCAGGCCTCAAGCGCTATGTCGAACGTGAGCAGTGCCGAGGGGAAACCCTGATAGCGATCGACTCAGGTGCCAACGTCAACTTCGACCGCCTGCGCCATGTCGCGGAACGGGCAGAGATCGGTGAAAAGCGTGAAGCAATTATCGCCGCCCGGATTCCTGAGCAGCCAGGCAGCTTCCTCAAGTTCTGTTCGGCACTGGGCTCACGTAATATCACCGAGTTCAATTACCGTTTCAGCGATAAAGACAGAGCTATTGTGTTTGCCGGTATCCAGCTGAAAACCGGCGGTGATGGCCGGGAAGAACTGCTCAGCGAACTGTCTGATCAGGGCTATGAGGTGACCGACCTGTCCCATGATGAAACCGCCAAGCTGCATGTGCGTTATATGGTCGGCGGCCATGCCCCGGCGGCACTGGGTAACGAGATTCTCTATCGCTTTGAATTCCCGGAGCGTCCCGGTGCGCTGATGAAATTCCTCAAAAAACTGGGCGGACGCTGGAATATCTCTATGTTCCACTACCGGAACCATGGCGCAGCCTTTGGCCGGGTGCTGGTTGGCATGCAGGTTGAAGAAACAGAGCGTGTGGCAATCGAGCAGTTTCTGGATGAGATCGGCTACCACTACTGGGATGAATCAGAAAACCCGGCCTATAAGCTGTTCCTGGGCTAGGCGCCGTTCTGAAACAATAAAAACGCCTGACAGGTTACCCCTGCCAGGCGTTTTTTATTACTGTTTAGTTGCGACAGAACTCAGCGCTGGCCCTTACGTTTGCGCCAGAACTGCATCACCAGTGATTCCAGTTCAGACACCATCGCATTGATACTGCCTGTGGCATCCCGGTTGCGCGCCGCGCCTTCCATGGTCTGCTCCGAGGTGGCGCGAATCTCGCTGACACTGCGGTTAATGTCATCCGCCACACCGCTCTGCTGCTCTACGGCATTTGCCACCTGCTGGTTCATATCCAGAATATCCTGCATTGAACCGGAGATCTCACTCAGTGCCTGATTCGCCTCGGCGGCCTGCTCTACAGTGCCCTGCGCATGCTCAGCCCCCTGCTCCATAGTCACCACGGTCTGTTGCGACTTGCTCTGCAGGTTACTTACCATCTGCTCAATTTCACTGGTCGCCTGGCGGGTCCGCACCGCCAGCTCACGCACCTCATCAGCCACAACAGCAAAACCACGCCCCTGTTCACCGGCCCTGGCAGCTTCAATCGCAGCATTGAGTGCCAGCAGATTGGTTTTATCTGCAATATCAGTGATGGTGTCAACGATGTCCGAGATGCCATCCGCTTCATGGGCCAGTTGCTGTACGGAGTTAGCCGTATTAAGAATCTGATCACAGAGCTCACGTAAGCGCGATACCGTGCCATCCACTAACGATATCCCCACTTCGGCTTTGGCACTGACCCCTTTGGCTGCCTCGACGGTCTGACCGGCATGACCAGCAACCTCCTGCACACTGGCAGACATCACTGTGATAGCAGCCGCCACCTGCTCTGTTTCTGCATACTGGCGGCCCACCTCCGAGTTGGTATACTCCGCTTCCTTCGCGACCCCAAGGGTATCAACCGACAGCTTCTTTGACGCATCACTGAGCCGCCCCACTATACCAACAGTGTCAGACTCCAGCCGCTGCATAGCCAGGTCAAGCCAGCCAAGATCATCATTACGCCCACTGTAGACATACCGGGCAACCGGGTTATCCGTGATCGTACGCGCCTTCTTCACCAGCTGCCGATAAGGTGCCATCAGCCACCAGGTACCGGCTGCACCAGCCAGTAACACAGCGAGCCAGGGCAGCAGCTGTAATATAGAGTAGAGCCCGCCGGCCCAGCCTGCGGTGCCCACCACCAGCAACAGGAGGCTCCAGAAACATAGCAACCGGGCCACCATCCCCATACCATCTTTCAGAACACCCGGTGATTTTCCTTCATTGAGCTGGGTATATAATTTTTCCGCTCGGCCCACCATTTTACGATCAGGTTTACGTCGAACTGATTGATATTCAACTATTTTACCGTCACGAATAATTGGGCTCACATAAGCATTTACCCAATAATGGTTACCATTTTTACAACGATTTTTTACAACACCCATCCAGGGTTTTTCCTGCGATATATTTTCCCAGAGATCGGCAAAAGCAGCAGGTGGCATATCAGGGTGGCGAACCACATTATGGTTATTACCTGTTAGCTCACTTTCAGAGAAGCCAGACAATTTCAGAAAATCGTCGTTAACATAACGGATCATTCCTTTCGGACAGGTCGTCGAAAGGATATTAATACTCTCTGGATAGTCCTCTTCTATCCCGGTTACGGGCATATTCTTTTTCATGATGGAGGAGCCTCATGTTACCTGCACGACTGACAGAAAAATGTCTTTTAACAGAAAATATCTGAAGATCGACACATTTCACATCCCTTTTCCCAGCCCTCTCTATGAGGGAGGTCGCAGCTTGTATTAGCAGGCGCTGGCCTGCATTCTGGTTATATCGCGACACTCTGGCGCTATAGATACCCACTCTTCGGTGAGCTACTCAGCATTTTTCAATATGGCCAAACCATCAATCCTGCCACTCCAGCCAGGATATACGTTGATACATATCAAGCCTGCAGGCTTTATTCAGAATGGTGTAACAGCAGCTTACATTAAGATTAACTTAACTAAGCAAAGCCCTTTAGATAACACAAACACTATATAATAAATTTTCTGTTACAAGCGAGTTGAGGCAGCTGAAATTATCGCATTCAAATTAGTCTTAACTGATTGACCATATAAAAAAACCGCCTTTCGGCGGTTCTAATTGATTCAGCTACTATCGCTCAGGGCATTTCTGGCGAATGATCGAAATTACGGCTGAAAAACGCTTTAGCGGTAAAGAGTAGAAGTGAAGTTAGCCCCCAGACAAGCCCAAGTACAACACCCGCATCGACAATACCGCGCCATGGTTGCTCCAACAGGTGTACCACCTGTACCAGCACAACAATACCCAGCGTCAGGCAGATGGTCACAATCTGACGCCGACGTTTAATATGGAAATAACCCATGCAGAACATAGGAGCCAGCGCTAGCCGTAACGGAGTGACATTCTGAGACAGGTAGCGGATTCTCGCAGCGACTCGAGGAGAAAACGCCTGTTGAAACCCCCGATAACCTTCAGCAAACCCCATAAAGACAAGACTGAATATCAGCGCAACCCAGTGTACCAGGGTTAAGGGTTGCGTCATCAGATCTAATGCCGCAGGCCCCAGTCGGTAGATCGCACTCCCCAGCAGCAGGGTAATACCTGTAAGCCCCCAGAGGGCTGCTACATAACCAATCACTGTATTCTCAAAACCTGACAGTAAGTAAAGCAGGCTATTATACGCCCGCCCAATCCTCTTAGGCTATCAGCACAAAGCGCAGCCATTGACCTGCCACCTGCCTGAGAATGAAAAACGCCGACTGACAGGCAGTCGGCGCTCTTTACACAGGTTGCGTTGCTACCAAAATCAGAAGCTGTACGGGAATTTCACTGACAGGCTCAGATCAGGCGCATCTGGCGTCAGACCAATACCCAACGAGGTAGACATTGCCCACTTCGGCCCAAGTGCATAAGTTACACCGGTGCTGAAGGTCGCCGCATTGGCATCCGAGTGGGTCACTTCATTCCAGCTGCCACCGGGTGCCCGAGTTTCAGACTTGGCCTGGAAGCGCTGCGAGTAAGAGAAGCTCATACTCATGCGATCGTTGATCGCAAACGCAACACCGACACCATAACCCAGCGCATCCCCCAATCGCACTTCACCGGGGCTGGTTACACCGGGGACAGACGAAATGTCGTCAAAAGACTCATCAAAGTGATGGGTGTATTCCAGGTTAGCAAACAGGATCGCAGGGTCCGTTGTTTTCACAAAAGAAAGACCAGTACTGGCTGCCCATACCCCACTCCCCGACGGTAGAGTTTCAGGGAACAGCAATGTGGTACTCTCAACCGTACGCTCAATCTGCTTGATGCCATATGGGTCTTTACCGGTTGGTGCTTTCACCCGTAACGACCAGACAGTGTCAGGCCAGCTTAGAGTTTCAGCAAACACCTTATAGCTGGTGCTCAACTCGATATCGCCCAGCTGGAAGGTTTCATCCACATCAGCTTCTACGGCTGGGTCAGGCGTACCGGCCTGAGGATCTTTGGTGTAGGCCGTCCAGCGCGAAATAAAGGGCGCACTGATACCCACCTGCCAACGGTCAGTCAGGTTATAGCGCGCACCAATATCAAAGGTAAGGATGTCAGACTCCACGTTATCCACTGACACTGCGCCCAGAAAAATCGCATCCAGCGCAAGAAAACCATCCAGCACCAGCTCTTTGCGGTCGTAGTGACTGTAAGTAAAACCAAATTCCAGGGTAAGTGGGCGAGAAAACAGAGCATGCTCTTCCTGCAGGAAGTTTTCGACACTCTGACTGGGCGCTGCCTCTTTTTTTATCTCTTCAGTTGTTTTAGAAGCAACCTGAGCAGCGGTCTTATCAGGCTGGCGGGCAGGGGAAGCTGTCTGATCAGCAGCGGGCACTTCAAGGTTATTAAGACGGCTATCCAGCTGCTCCAGCTGGCCGGCCTGGCGCTTGTTGATAAGCTGCAGTTGCTTCACCTGGAAGCGAAGCTGATTGAGTTCCTGCATCTCCTCTTCCGTCATCGCTGCAGCACTATGGGAACCATAGAGTGCGGCGATTACAGACAAAAACAGCGAGGAACGTTTGGCTAGGTCACGCATCGAATATTCCCTGTCTGAATAACTTTCGAGTACAGGCTACTACCCGGCTTCCTGCGTTGTTGCGTCACAGCATAGC
>Ga0193958_1000907_pt1 | contig 10110 bp, 8 predicted proteins | sample FB_1_MG_FD_140320 | JGI IMG/M metagenome (GOLD analysis project Ga0193958, IMG submission 140320) | Microbial mat bacterial communities from the Broadkill River, Lewes, Delaware, United States - FB_1_MG | ecosystem: Environmental > Aquatic > Freshwater > River > Microbial mats | place: USA...
CTGTGCTTCATAAGCTTGTTCTAAGCCCGAAATACCAATATAGTCTCCTCGTTTATAGATACCTTCAGAGGCTTTAATCTGTTCTGGATTAACCTCAGAGATATAGCCTAAGGCGTGAGCACCTACTGTAACTGGATAGCCACGGCTATTTCGGCTATGTAGTTCAAATCCTGGAAAATTATAGAGGTGTTCTTGAAGAATGGCGAGGCTATCGGCTCGCAAACGGTTCATAAAAGTAATCGGTTTGCGTTTAGAAAAGCGGCGATCACTCCAGTTCTTTTCCATATTCTTGACAAAAGTAGTGGTATCTATGCCTAAGAGTTTACAGAATAGGGCCGTATCAATATTGGCCCGACGAACGGTTTCGTAGGTGGCTAAAATGTCATAGGTGGGCAAATTATAAATGAGTAAGCTATCATTGCGATCATAGAGTAAGCCTCTAGATGGATAAAGTGTAAGGGCCTGACGATAGCTCTGTTGTTGTTGATAAGAGGTGTCTACAATTTGAATTTGAAAACATTTAAACAAGAGTGCTAGGGCTGCTAAAACAATAGCGCCTTGTAAAATTCTGAGTCTTGTTTGATATATATCTTGCATAAATTAGCTTCAGAGAGAAGAAGGAGCATTTTGAAAATTAAGCGCCATATTGTGCATAAATTTTAGTGTTTTGCTCAATATGGGGCTAATAGCTAAAATACTGTTTTTGTCTAGGCTGCCCAACTGACAGCCTTTTTTTTAATCTAATTTTTTAGGATTGTATTTATAGTTTGCAGCAATTTTCTGGTTGTTGGGCCTATTCTTTTGGGCAAGAACAAAGATAGTGGCCTTAAGAAATAGCTAGTCTATCATAAAATTCATAACAAACGATGGTCAAAGCAGCGCAATTAAATCTGGCTGAGGGATGGAGAGGGTGGCCGCAGGCCAGACCGAGCTTTTGAGCAAGGCGAAAAAGCGAAGGGCCGAGCGAGCAGCGAGCCCGGAACAGCCCGACCCGCCCAAAGGGCGGGGCAGCCCCCAAAAAAGAAAAGCTAGCGCATCACTTTACGCAATAATTTGTGCATATCATCTGCGGAGATATTGCGTTGAATATTACCTTGTCGGGCATAGGAAATGTGGCCCGTTTCTTCAGAGACGATGAATGCCAAAACGGGAGTTTCTTCGGTAATTCCGATTGCAGCACGGTGGCGAAGGCCTAAAGATTGGGGAATGCCAGGGCGGTCGGAGACGGGGAGCACGCAGCTAGCGGCAATAACTTCTTGGCCTGAAATAATGGTGGCCCCATCGTGTAAGGGGCTGTATTTATTGAAAATGCTGAGCAATAATTGGCTGCTGATTTTTGCGCCCAGCATTACGCCAGAACTATAGTATCCATCGAGGCTAGCGCCCGTATTGATTAGGATGAGTGCGCCAGTTTTTTCTTGGGCCATTTCTTCTGTGGCCCGAGTGATTTCACGGATAATAAGTGCAATTTGAGTATCTTCTTGGGCATCAGATTTTTTTCCTAACAGGCGTTCGATAAATTGGCCTTGAAGATAACCTTGGCCCAAAAAGAGGAGGAACCGTCTTACTTCTGGTTGAAAAAGAATGAGCAGGGCAATCATCCCAACGCTAACAAATTGGCCTAAAATGCTGCTGAGGAGGGGCATACCCAGTGCTGAAACTAGCCACCAGAGAATATAAACGAAAACGAGTCCCAGAAAAATATTAAAGCCCAAACTACCTTTGAGCAATTTGTAAATCTGGAAAAGGAGGTAGCCCACGATGAGAATATCGACTAGATCCCAGAAGGTAACGTCCATAAACCCGATTTGCAATAGCCAGATACAATCCATGATACTTATAGGTAAATACAAAAAAAAGGTCCAAGAAAGGACCTTTTTTTATTTCATGATAAACGCCTGAAATCAGGCTTATTCTGCATGGACCAAAGAACCTCGGTCCCAAATGCCTTCTTCTACTTCACCACGGCTAGAAATATATTTTCCTCGGCCATGGAATTCATTATCTCTAAAAAAGCCCTCGTAGTAGCTGCCGTCAAGATAAAAATATTTTCCAAAACCTGTTCGTTTTCCATGGATCCAATTGCCTTCGTAGCGATCGCCATTGTTATAGTTATAAGTTCCATAACCATTGCGTTTGTCATGTAGCCAATTGCCTTCAAAAATATCTCCGTTGGCATAAAAATATTTGCCAAAGCCATTCATTTTACTATCTGCCCATTGGCCTTCATAGCGATCATTGCTGGCCCACCAAAAGGTACCAATTCCTGTTCGACTATCGCCCAACCAATCGCCTAAATAGCGACTTCCAGTAGTGGCATAGACATATTCTCCATGTCCTTGTTTGAGGTCGTTAACCCAACTGCCTTTGTAGGTGTCGCCATTTTTATAGTAGTAATTGCCTTGGCCGTGCATTTTGCCAAAGACCCAGTTTCCATCGTAGTATTCGTCATCGGCCCAAACAAAGATGCCGTGCCCGTGTCGGCTTCCACGGCTCCATTCGCCAAAATAAACGCTACTATCACTGGCATAGTAATATTTACCAACTCCTTCGCGCCAACCATCGAGGAGTTCTCCAATATAGCGATCGCCATTTTCATAGTTATTGCGGTTTTTTTCTTCTTTAAGTAATTCCTCAATATTATGAAAATGGTAGCCTTTTAATTTAAAATAACTAAAAGGCCCATCTACTTGTCCTTCAGGTAATTCTGTTTCGTTAATTTCTCTTTGCTTAGGAGGTTCTAATCCACTACCATTGGCATCTCCAGGTTGCATAGGGGGGCCAGGGCCATCGCCGTTGTTCCATTCGTTATCTTTCATAATAAGTATTTAGAGTTTTATGAAGGGAGTATATTAGATGAGCTCAATTTTAAGCTCATTTGCTACATATTCAATGTACAACTTTTGTTTTTGAACTGCAACATCTTTTTGAAGTAACCAATTGGCCAAGGGAGCAATTAGTTCTCTTTCTAGGCAGCGTTGTAGTGGTCGAGCACCATATCGTTTATCAAAGCCTTTTTGGACCAATAGTTCTTTAAGGGCGGGGCCAAAATCCAATTCTAGCTCCCTTTTCTTAAAGCCTTCTCGTTTAGATAGTTGACTTAGTTCTATGTCTAGAATTTGGCGAATGTCTTTTTCTTCTAAGGCTTTGAAAAAGACAATTTGGTCCAAACGATTGATAAATTCAGGACGGAAAAACTTATAAATTGCTGATTCATAATTTTGTTGTTCATTCTGCCCATAACCAATCCGACTTTGGTTGCTAGCCCCTAAATTAGAGGTCATAATAATGATGCAGTTTTTAAAATTAGTCACTCGACCAAAGGCATCTACAAAGCGGCCTTCGTCCAATAAACTTAGCAAACTATCAAAAATAGCGGGATGTGCTTTTTCTACCTCATCTAGAAGTAATAAGGCAAAAGGACGCTCCCGAACGGCTTGGACCAATTTGCCTGGTCGACCTGCCGCACCAATAAAACGTTCAATTTGCGCCGGATGTTGAAATTCACTCATGTCAATCCGAATCAAGGGGCTTTTTTGTTGCCCTTGTCCAAAAAAGTATTGAGCAAGTAATTTAGCCGCGGCAGTCTTTCCAACGCCCGTTGGTCCAGCAAAAAGTAAACTACCAATGGGTTTGTTGGGGTTGTTGAGTCCCACCTTAAAGATTTTGACCAAATTGCAAAGTGCTTCCACTGCTGGTTTTTGCCCAATTAAACGATTGGAAAAATAATCTTGTAATTCTTGAGGCTGCAATAAAATGTCATCTCGCAAAAATATCTCTGGCAATCCTGTTTGCTTGCTAAAGCTTTCCAAAACTGCTTTGCTGTCTATTATAGAGGAATTTTTATGGCTTTGCATAACTTTATCCAAAAAACGAAGGGCTTTGCCCGGAAAATGTTCATAAGGATAATAACGATCTAAAAGACGGTAAGCCAATTGCCAAGCATCGGCCTGTATGCTTTGCTTGAATTGCTGCTCTGCATATTGGGCAAAACGCTCCAATATTCTAAATATGGCCATTTCATCCAACTGATTGAGCTGAACAATCTGAAAATGCTGAACAAAACTAGGCAGTTTTTGACGCAAACTCTCCAACTCTTTAGGAGTCAATTCTCCAATCAATTGCAGCTTGCCCTCCGCAATAAATCCACTCATAAAGGCGGCCAAACTATCCTCGGCCCCCTCTCCACCAATTTGCAACAAACGAATGCAGTCATTGACCCAAAGTACAGCCTGCACCGATTGCAGCTCTTCCACCAAACTTTCTACCTTCTGTTGCCATTCACCCAAATATTTGGCCTGCGCCGTTATTCGCTGACTATTGATGCGCCAAAATTGTAAGCCCATCTGACTCACTTTCTGGATTTTTCGCAAAGCTTCTTGTAATACCACTGTTTTACCCGAAGAAGGCGGCCCTACCAATAAAATATTGGCCCTTTTATTCAGAATTTTATCAATCAGTTGCTGTACTACATCTTCTCGCTCCCAAGCTTGTTCTGGCAAACGCTTTTTGCGAAGATCAGCCTGTTTGGGCGGATATAATTCCGCCAAAGCCGGCAACTCTTTTAATTGCGGCCCCTGTTGCCAAGCTTGCCCAAAAGAACTGCGCTCTTCCACTTCCTTAATTCGCAATTGTAATTCACTTAATTGCGGCTCCGAACGATTCATCAAGCGAAAAATACTTTTGGGCTGATATTGATTGAGCAAGTTGCTACAATAATATTTAAGCAAAGAAGGCAAACTATTACTATCCTGATAGCGAAAAGATTCAAAAAGATCAGGCAACTGACACTCATAAGCATAACCATTCGAGCTAGGCCCATAAACGGTCCAAATCGGAATTTTTAAACTTTGCTCTACCGGAAAATTATGCTCCCCCAACTGATAACTAGGCCGAAACTCAATTTCAAAGCGCTTTTTCTTAAACTGCTCCAAACTTTGCGGCGGATAATGCCCATATTTTTTATACTGCTTTTGCAAAAGCTGCACAAATGCCGCTTTCAAACTTTTGAGGTCCTTTTCAATCAAAGGCAAATGATTTTGGCCCAAAATAAAGCCCATCTGAGAGCCATCAGCCAAGGTATGACTCCATAAAGGGTAGGTCAGTGTTTTCATGCTCGTATTTTTATCTCAGGAACGCATCAAATGAGTCCACGACCAAAGTTAGGGTTTTTTATTTTTCTTTTCCAATTGTTTTAGAGCGTTACTCTTTTCAGTCGTCGAAGAAGAACTAAAGTTCTTGTTGTCGCTGCTCGCTGTTGTTTTGGGGCCTCCCGCCTTCGGCGGGCGCTACGCTTTGGGGCTCGCTGTTCGCTCGGCCCTGCGTTTTTTCGCTGCGCTCAAAAAACTAGGTCTGGCCTGCGGCCACCCCGCCGCATCGCTAGGCCGCACAACGGTCTTTTTTTCTCAGGGCTTTTTTCTTCGGCCCTTAAAATCCCCTTTCAAATAGCGGCTTTCAATTAGCAATTGCCTAAAAAACAAGGACAAAATTTCTCTTTGGAAAAAACTAGCCTAATGGCGATGAAGATTTTTTTAGCTAGAATTTTTCTGCTGCATTTTATGAGCCGATGGTTTTAACCTTCGGCTCATTTTTTTGGATGTAGAATGGCCTTCCTTTTTGCTGTGGGTTTTAACCCACTGGTCCAAAAAAACAACAGCTAAACTGCCGAAGAAAAATTTAATTTCCAGCTATTCATCGTTATTTTTTTCAGCCATAGCTACGGCTATGCCTTTAAAAAATGCCGCCCTATAGATTTCTTGACCTAGGTCAAGAAGGAAAAAAATTGGAAAGAGGACCTTTGCCTTAGACAAAAATAGATCTGGCATGAAGAAATTGATGATTTCCTTTTTTCTTTTTCTGGGCACACTACCAATAAAGGCCCAAGAATTTATTCCACAAGAATTTTGGGGACTTTGGGAGGCAACTGCAAAGCGAGATGCAGGCCTAAAAAGTTTTGATTTAACCCAAGAGCAAATTTTATTGCAAGATAAAGCGCTGCGCTATCGCTTTCTACCCAATTTTGAACTCAATGCAAGTTATACGCGCTTGGGCGAAGACCTTCGTTTTGATAGCGATATGGAAAGTTTGTTGATGGGCAGCCAACGTTTATTAGCCAAAGAAGCTTTGGGCATTCCATTTAATGCGGCTTTGCCCGAACAAGTACCACTTTCTGAAATTCCGCCTATTTTGGAGCGAAATATTTTGAAAGCTTCCGCCGATATGAATTGGCTATTATATAGTGGCGGAAAAATTAAGCAAGGCCGAAAAGCTTTGCAAGCCAAAGGCGAAATGCAATTGGCCCAAAAACAAATGCAAAAAGAAACCCTCTTTAATAATTTGTTGCAAACTTACGATCAGTTGGGCTTATTGTTGGCCGCAGAAAAAGTATTGTCGCAAACAGGCGATTATTTGGCCCAGCAAGAAAATTTTGTAGAAAAAGCCATTGTCAATGGTTTGGCCATACCGATTGATCGCAAAAAAATTGAATTGGCCAAAAAACAACTGGCCCTCAAAGTAGAAGAGCAAAAAAGCAAGAAGAAAATTGTTTTGGCCCTTTTAGCACAGCAATCGCAACTGCCCGCAGAAGAATTGGCCAATTTGCAACCTCAATTGGCCCTGCCCGCAGAAAAAAACTGGTCCAGCGAAAAAAGAGTGGAATTAAATGCCTTGGAAGCGGCCCAAAAAGCTTTGGAAGCCCAAGAAAAAATGGAACGCCAAAGTTTTATTCCCAAAGTAGCGCTCAAAGGACATTATGAAATTTTGCAGCAGGATTTATCGCTGCTCGATCCCAAAGCCTATATCGCTTTGGGCGTAAATTGGAAGCTCTTTGATGGCCGACAAGGTCATCTCAAAGCAGAGGAAAAAGCTTTAGAGCAACAAAAAGTCAAAGAAAAAATCCGAGAAGTAGAAGAACAACTGCTTTTGGCCGAGACCAAAGCGCAGGCGGATTGGGATTTGGCCCAAGAAAAAATTGAACTGCAAAAAGCCGAGAAAAAATTGGCCGAAGAACATTATGCGCTAGTGCAAGAACAATATCAAAATGGATTGACGGATTTGCGTGAGCCTTTGGCTGCCCTAAAAAATATTGAACAAGTTTCTTTTTCCTTAGCGCAAACCAAATATCAAGCAAGACGCGCCTATTTGGCCCTCATTCAAGCAAAAGGACAGTTAATTAAGACCATCGAACAACAATAATCAAATGAAACGACTATTTATTTTGGGCCTTCTGCCCCTTCTCCTTTTTAGTTGCCAGACAGAAGAACAGCCACAAAAAATTCAATTTCCTCAGGGAAAAGTAAAGTATAAAACCTTGGGCGTTAGCTCGAAGATTGCTGGCCGCTTGGCAAAAATTTATGTCAAAGAAGGACAGCTGGTCCAAAAAGGCGATACTTTAGCTCGACTCGATATTCCAGAGATCGCTGCAAAGATGGCACAGGCCGAAGGCGCTATTTTAGCGGCCTCGGGACAATTAGAGATGGCAAAAAATGGCGCAACTAGCGAACAAAGAGCGCAATTGGAACAAAAAATTGAAGCGGCCAAAGCACAACTCGCTTTTGCACAAGCTTCTGAAAAAAGATTGGCGGCTTTGCATGCCGATTCGCTACTCTCTACGCAATCTTATGAAGAAGTCGCCATGAAAGTAGAATTGGCCCAAGCACAATTAGCAGCTTTAAAAGAAAAGCGAAAAGAAGTAGAAAAAGGAAGTCGCAGCGAATTAGTACAGCAAGCGCAGGGGCAATTGGCCAGAGCGCAGGCGGCCAAACAAGAATTAGAAGTGGCCCAAGAAGAAATTTATATCATTTCGCCCGCCAATTTTAGAATCGAAACCATTTCGCTAGAAGAAGGCGAACTCCTTGGCCCCGGCTACAGCCTTTTTTATGGCTACAAAACAGAAAGCATGTATTTCCGCTTTAGCATTGCCGAATCTGAAATTTACAACTTTGAGGAAGGACAAAAAATAAATGTTCAAAATCCTTACACCAAAGAAGAAATTCCTTGCGAATTGCGCCGCATCAAACAATTGGCCCGTTATGCCAGCCAAAGTTCTGCGGCCCCTAACTACGAATTGGCCGAAAATTTATACGAGCTTCAACTTTGGCCCATTCAAAAAACAAAAAGTCCGCAATATGTCAATGCAACTGTTTTGCTGCTTGCTGAGGCTACAAAAAAATAAGAGAAATGAAAGAGTTTTTTCAATTGCTGGGCCTAGAGTTTAAGCGTTTTTTGAGCAACCGTGTCATTGTGGCCATCTTTTTTATGGCGCCTGTTTTTTATGGCCTTTTATTTCAGGCCGTTTATCGCAAAGCACAATTGCAAGACTTGCCCATTTTGGTGGTGGATGCCGATCAAACGCCTTCTTCAGCCCTCTTAATCGATGCCCTTTCCGATAATCCAAGTCTAAAAGTGGCCGAAGTATTGGGCGAGGTACAATATTTAAAAGAAAAAATGTTGGAAGAAGAATTTATGGCGGTGGTGCAAATCCCCCAAGATTTTGAGGCCGATATTTTACAAAAGCGTCATCCAGAGGTTCGCGTAGATCTCAATATGGTTAATTTGTTGGAAGCCAACCTCGCCAGCAGAAATTTGCAATTAGTTTTGGCCAGTTTAAATGCGGGCTTTGAAATTGAAGCCCTAAAAAAACAAGGGATGTCGCCGCCACAAGCTGCCGCAGCTTATGAAGCTTTTCAAATTAGTTTTCACAAGTTATATAATAGTAGTGGCAGCTATTTATATTATATGTTGCCTGGTTTGTTGGCCGCCATCCTACAACAAGTGATCTTTTTGGCCATGGCCATTAGTTTTGCTCGAGATTTTGAAGATGGCCATTTTAGTCGCTTGGCCAAGGCTTCTCCTTTTGCAGGCTATAGTTTATTGCTGAAAATTTTGCCTATCGCCATTTTTCTGCCCCTCAATTATGCCTTGATGTATTGGGGCTTCCAATATTTTCAGATCGATTTTTTGATGCCCTTAGATAAATTGCTGCCTTTGGTTATTTATTTTTCTTTGGCCGCTACTTTTATTGGTTTATTATTTTCGATTGTCTTGCCCAGCCAATTAACGGCCACCGAATTATTGATGGTTATTTCTACTCCCGCTTTTGTTTTGAGTGGATTTAGTTGGCCGCGTTCGGGCATGCCTCCACTTTTAGCCGAGGCCGCCAATTATATTCCCTTAACTCCTTTTATTGAAGGCATTCGCAAATTGAGTTACTATGGCGCAGAGCTTTCGCAAATTGAGCCCGAAATTAAACAGTTACAATTTTTAGCGCTTTCGGCTTTCGCTTTACTTTTTGTAGTGGTACAAATAAAAACCCTTTTGCGCAGAAGAAAACTTAATGCTTTGCCCGAATCCGACTCAACGTTTCAGGCCGAATTCCTAAAAAACTAGCAATATCGCTTAGGCGCAAACGCTGAAATACATCGGGATAACGTTCCAACATAAAATCGTAGCGCTCTTTGGCCGATTTAAATTGCATGGCATGCCAACGCTGAATCATTTCGCCCAGCATTTCAATCGCTAGCAATCGGCCAAAGCGCTCAATTAAATGCAATTCTTCAAAGAGTTGCTCCAAACGCTGATGCGAAATTTCATACAAGCGGGCATCTTCCAACAATTCTATATTATATATAGAAGGCTTTTGCTGGAAAAAACTTTCGCTATTGGTCAAAAATTCGCCTTCCCTAAAAAACCACAAACTAATATCACTGCCCGAATCGCCATAATAAAAACTGCGGGCCAAGCCCTCTTCAATAAAAAAAAGCGAGCGACAAATCTTGCCCATCGGAAGAAGTAATTCTCCTTTGGGCAATTTTTTTTCTACAAACTCTTCTTTGAGTCGCGCCAAATCACTTGCAGGAAAATCTACTCTAGCTTTTAGCGCCGCTTCTAATCGCTTCATTTTTTCTGTTTTTGCGAAGATAAGTTTTTTGAGGATTATTTTTTTTGGCGTTACTCCTTTCCGTCGTCGAACTGCGCCCTAAAGGGCTTGTTGTCGCAGCTCGCTGCTCTTTTGGGGCCTCCCGCCTTCGGCGGGCGCTACGTTTACTCCCCTTGGTCGTCGAACTGCGGACTAAAGTCCTTGTTGTCGCAGCTCGCTGCTCTTTTGGGGCC
>Ga0193958_1000912_pt1 | contig 10087 bp, 22 predicted proteins | sample FB_1_MG_FD_140320 | JGI IMG/M metagenome (GOLD analysis project Ga0193958, IMG submission 140320) | Microbial mat bacterial communities from the Broadkill River, Lewes, Delaware, United States - FB_1_MG | ecosystem: Environmental > Aquatic > Freshwater > River > Microbial mats | place: USA...
AGATATATGAAGCTGATAGTATTTCATTTTCAAAGATGAATGAAGAAAAATTTGAAGATTATTATAGTAAATGTTTGGATGTTATTGTAAAATACTTTAACTTTGACAAACAATCAATAATAGATAACGTAGAACAATATTTTTAAACTATGATTAGATTTTATTATGACCCGATACTAGGATTAGTATTTTGGAGTTTTAAAGAACCAATTAATTTAAAGAGTAAAAAACAAATAAAATCATGAACCTATCACACATTAACTTTAATGAGATTACAGACGTTAAATTAAAGAACGTTAAAGAAGATGAAAATCCTGATTACGAAAGTGCTAGAATTAAGTCAGCAGTTTATCAAGGTAAACCATTAACAAAAGAACAGGTAAAAGAACTTAATAACCATCACCAGTATTTTATATTAGAGAAAATATTTGAAACGGTATTAGCGTAATGAGTAAAATAGAAAAAACAGAAGTAAGCAATATTAAACACCAGGAGCACTACAACGACAAATACGGTACTCTTTACTTAATAGGTTTACAAAGAGGTTGGAATCCTTACCAATTCGACATTATCAAACGTATTGATAGATGTTTAAAAAAAGGAGAGTTTGAAAAAGACTTAGATAAGACAATAGAAGTAATTAAAATGTTTAAACATAATCAATAAATAAATATGGAAGTACAAGGAAAGATTAAATTAATTAGAGAAACTGCAACATTTGGAGCAAGTGGATTCAGAAAACGTGAAATAGTTATCACAACAAATGAGCAATATCCACAAGACCTACAATTAGAGTTCGTGCAAGATAAATGCGATGTTTTAAACGGTTACGAAGTAGGTCAAGATGTTGTAATAGGTATTAATTTACGTGGTAGAGAGTGGATTAACCCTGAAGGTAAAGCAGTTTACTTTAACACTATTCAAGGTTGGAATATTAAAAAGTTAGAAGTTACAGATGTACCGCCAATATCTCCAATAACAGAACCTTTAAACGAACCAGTTGACGATGGACTACCGTTTTAACAAAACATTAACACTTTAAATTAGCTTACTACCATTTTAATTCGTACCTTTGTTATTATTAACTTAAATATATAAAAATGAAGGTATGTTTTAAATGTGGTATTGAAAAACCATTAAGTGATTACTACAAACACAAACAAATGGGGGATGGTCATTTAAATAAGTGTAAGACTTGTACTAAAAATGACACAAAAAAAAGAACTGATGTTTTAAATTTAGATCCAGAGTTTATTGAAAGTGAAAGGGCTAGGCACAGAGAAAAATATCATAGGCTCAACTACAAAGAAAAACAAAAGATTTTGGATAAAGATAAGCCTTGGAAGAAAACACAGGTATATAAAAATCTTAGTAGAAAGTTTAAAACACCTAAAGGAATAGAATTACACCATTGGAATTATAACGATGAATTTTTAGAAGATGTAATTTTTATGCCAATTAAAGATCATAGGCGTTTACATAATCAATTAATATTAAATTTAGAAACTAGGATATTCTCAACTAAGCAATTATTTGAGTTAGATACAAAAGAAAAACACATTAAATTTATAGAGTTATTAAAATTAAACTATGAAACAAAAAAAAGGAGTTGATGGTAAGTTAGATAAAGCATGGAGTCAGTTAGTTAAACTTAGAGCAGGAATGAAATGCGAAATAGAAAACTGTAAACACAAACCAACTTTAAATAGTCATCATATATTCAGTCGTAAAAACGCTGCAACTAGATGGGATGTTGATAACGGTATTTGTTTATGTGTAGGTCATCACACAATGAGTAGTAAATTTTCAGCACATGGCAACCCTATAGCTTTTACGTACTGGTTAGAAGAATACAAAGGAAGTGATTTTATAGATGATATTTCTAAAAAGGCACATACTACTAAGAAATGGTTTAAGTTTGAAAAAGAAGAGTTATTAGAAGAATTAAATAATCAAATAAAAGAACTACAATGAAATTAACAGCAAAAGATAATACAGAGGCTTTTTATTTCGATAGCGATGAATGGTTTAGTGCTTGGATTGAAGCAGAAGATTACGAAAAAGCGAAAAAAAGATACAATAAATTATTAAGAAAAAGAACACATAAGATATGAGCACACATATATTCCCAGCTAAAAGAGTGAAAGGAGTATTCTACGTTAACGGTAAAGCAATTAGTTTAAGCGATTACAGAATGTGTAGATACAACGACCTAACAACAACTGAACAGCAACACTTTAAAGATTATTTAAAGGCTAATAAATTATAAATTATGGATGGAGGTGGAAGATCGTACACAATTAAAGAATGCGATTATGAAAAAATAGTATTTTATTTCAATAACAGTAATGACAATACAACATCTGTAATAGCTAAAAAACTTAATCTAAACGTATTTTATGTGAGTTATATTATAGATGTTTATTTGTCTAAAAAACGTAATTATATGGGTACTGTACCTGTATTGGTTAGTAGAGGAAATAGAAAACATAGAAAAGTTATTGTTTACGATAAAAACAATGATGTACTTGATATATACAATTCTGTTAATGTTTGTGCTAGAGAATTAGGTATTAGCAGAAATACAGTATCTAGAAGTTTAAATAAACCATGTGTAAAAAATCATAAAGGATATACATTTAAGTATTATAATGTTAATAAAATTTCTTAGTAAAAGATTATTTAATATTTTTATTTTGTATGTTTGCATTATAAATAAATAAAACTTATGGCAAGACCAAAAAAAGATAACGCTGATTATTTCTCACATGATGCAGATATGCGTAATGATAATAGAATTAAAGCAGTTAGACGTAAATTTAAAAATGAAGGATATGCTATTTGGAATATGTTATTAGAACACTTAACAGATTGTGATTTCTTTGAATATGAATATAATGATTTGAATATTGAATTATTATCTGGTGACTTTGATATTGATCCAAATTCATTAAAAGAAATGATTGATTATTTTATATTACTTAAATTATTATCATTAGAAGATGGGTATATTAAGAGTTTACAACTAATAAAACGTTTTGAATCGCTATTATCGAAGCGTAAACGTGACAATAAAAGAGTTATCGCTAACGAAAACCCCCAAAGTAAAGTAAAGGAGAGTAAAGTAAAAGAAAGTAAAATAGAAGAAGTAATAGATAAAGAAACTTTATACAACATCGACAAACTTCAAGAATACTATTTATCAAATAAAGAAGTTGTTAATTCAATTATAAACGAACCTATAAATAAAATTAAAAATAAAGAACATTTAATTAGTAGGTTAAAAGAATTTAAAGTAATTTTGACAAATCAGGGTAGGTTATCAGAAAAATATAGTGAATATACAAGATACTTTTTAGCATGGAATAGAAAAGCTCCATTAAAACAAATAACCAATAAAAGACCTACTGACAATATAACATCGTAATTATGAGTAAATTTATAGCTTGGGAAACACTTAACCTTAAAAAACAAAGTGGCAAAGAAAAAGTAGCTTGTCCTGTTTGTGATGCTGTTAAACAAAGAAAAGGAGATAAACCAATTGCAATAAACCACAGTCAAGGTTTTGGTAAATGTTTTAGATGTGAAAGTTTAACTTTTAGAAAAGACAAAGAGGATAATCTACAAGAAAGTTATAAATTACCAAATCAGACTATAACGTCAAATTTTGAATCTAATTTTTTAAACTATCTAAATACACGTAAAATATCTGAAAGTACGTTAAAAGCTTTATATGTAACTCAGGAAGAGCAATATCAACCATCTTTAAATAAGAAAGTTCAAAATATTGTATTTAATTACTTTGAAGGTGAAACATTAATTAATAAAAAATATAGAAGTGCTGATAAAAAGTTTACTCAAACAGGTGGTACTAAATCAATATTCTATAATATAAATTCTGTAATAGGTCAAGACATTTGTTATATAGTTGAAGGTGAATTTGATGTATTAGCTATGTATGAAGCAGGAGTTAAAAACGTTATTAGCGTTCCTAATGGAGCGAATGATAATGATGATTATTGGCATAACTCAGAAAAGTATATAAAAGATATTAAAAAGTTTATTATTGCTACTGATAACGATGAAAAAGGAAATGATTTAAAAGAAAAAATTGCACAGCGTTTAGGTCGTTATAGATGTGAATTTATAGAATGGAAAAATAAAGACGCTAACGGTGATTTAATTGCAGGGTGTATAGATGATAGTATAAAAAATAAAAAACACTTTCCTGTAGGTGGTACATTTTCAGTTTCAGATTTGTATGATGACATATTAAGTTTATATGATAATGGTTTACCTGAAACTATATATCCTAAACATCATAGCTTTGGAGAGTTGAAAGATATATTTTCAGTTATGAGAGGTCATTTAATTACAGGTACTGGAGTTCCTTCACATGGTAAATCTAATTTTACAGAGTGGTATGTTTTAAACTTAGTTAAAGATTATAATATGAAAGCATCTTTTTTTAGTCCAGAACATTCACCAATGCCATTGCATAAAACTACATTTATACAAAAGACTTTCGGTAAGAATTTTTGGAAGGAATACGAGGGGACGCCTAGAATTGATAAAGAAGATATTAAGAAATATAAAGATTGGGCTAACGAAAAGATATATTTAACAGGTGCAGAAAATGGAGAGTTTCCAACTTGGGAATGGATTTTAAATAAGTTTAAAGAGCAAATGTATAGTTTTGGTGTTGATATATTTGTTATTGATGCTTTTAATAAGTTAGAATTACCTAGTGGAAATACAAGGGATGAAATAAATAAAGTTTTATCTAAGTTGACAATGTTTGCTCAGATGAATAATGTTATTATATTCTTGGTTGCTCACCCTACAAAGATGAAGAAAGATGAAAATACAGGTTTATATACTTGTCCTACTTTATATGATGTTAGTGGTTCAGCAGACTTTAGAAACCAAACACATGATGGATTTAGTATTTACAGGTATTTTGAGAATGAGGAAACAGGACAAGAAAATACAACTACATTTATAAATCTAAAAACTAAAATGTCATTTCAAGGTGAGATAAATAAAAGCGTTGATTTTGATTATCATATGCCTAGTGGTCGTTATTATGTAAAAGGTTCTGAACCACCAACACACGATATGACAGTTGATTATGAAGAAATTAAAGATATTAGCGATGTTAGATTACCGTATGTAGATCCTAATGATGCTTTTGATACACCTAATGATCCTGATGAAATTCCTTTCTAGTATGGAAATAGATTTTAGGAAATTCAAAATAAACAATAACTTATACGAGTTAACAGGACTACATCTCCTAGAGTATAACGGATGGACTTATGATGTAGTTAACAGAACTAATGGACAAAGAAAAATAATGTCCGAAGCTAAATTAAAAGATTTATTAAATAAATATGATTATGTTATTGTTAATTAAAAAAAGTTTTGTACATTAGCAAAGAATTAACTAATTAAGAAAATGAGTAATAACTTAAATAAAGGTTGACTTTAATAAAGAAAACTAATCACATTTAGTAAGTGATTTTGTATTATACCTATATACGTATAATTTTAAGTAAAAAAGTATATTTATATGTATTAAAGTATAGTTTTGTGTTGACAATTTATAATAAAAGTAAACATTAGAATTTACACAATGTATCGCAAACAGATAGTTATATGTTAAAATTAATTTTAACGAATTAGTAAATGATTGAGTACGAATAGATATAAAACAAATTTAATATGGAAAGCAATTTTAAAGTAGAGTGCCCTTACTGTGGTAAAGTAAATGAGTTTCTTGGTGATGACTGGTGTGACGAACTAATAGATGATAGTGACACAGCAAATTTAGAGTGTATGCACTGTGATTTTCCAATGGAAATTATGACAGATGCAGTTTACACTTTAAAAGTTACGCCACTAATGACTGAAAAAGAGCGAGAAGATTATATTAATAACCAAAGTGAGTATTAATTATTTGCATAGTTGGTGCAAGTACATCCACGTAATGAAAAAACGTAATTAAAGACATCGGCTGTATTTGTTACAACTGTATTAGTATAACCCAAGAAAAAAAGCGGTGGCTAATTATTTTTTAAAATCTTTTACTTTATTGTTGTGTATATCAATATAATGTTATATATTTGAATATCGAAAGGAATTAACCACGATACTAAAAAATAAAATTATGACACTTACACAAGCAAACACAAAAGCAAACGAACTTAACACAAGATTCCCTAACTTAAAATGTGAAGTTGTAACTGAATGGGATGATAGTTTAGCAATTAAAGTTTGTGATTTTGATAAAGCTAAAACTTTAAATGAAATGTTTAAAGGTTATAATTTTATATTTTAATGAATAGTAAAAAAAGAAAAGAGATGGCAATTAAAAACGCTATCTCTTCTTGGGTTGACGCTTTAAACGGTAAGTTTGGATGGTATAACGAATTTGCTAAAGGTTGTACGAAAGAGGAAATACAAAAACAAATAGATTATTTCAAAACATTAAAATTATGAAAAAAAGGACAGAAGAAGAATTAGATAAAGTAGTAACAAATATTTTTGGAGAAGATAAATGTGATATTCTAAATATTGATATACAAAATTTTGACTTATGTGATTGTCCCTACCAAATAAATAAGTTTATTATCGATCACAGTATAAAAAGAAAACAAATTATAAGTTTTAGTAGAAGTGATAAATATTTAACTATGCTTTATGAAAGTTATTAAATAGCACGTGTAGATGGCTTTTTTTAGGTTATACATAGTTAAGTAAAGTTAGTGAGGTGAATAAAAATATTTTTGAGTTAATTAACTGAGATACAAGTATTCGCATTGATTAATTAGTTTTAAAAAGTCCAGTATTTTAATTAATAAACTGGACAAATTGATATTAAAACAACAATTAAAACAAACACTTATTTTATTTAACTTAATAGTATTATGAAAAGGTTGCATAAGTTAGAAAGACTATTTAATTAAGCTAGATAACTTGAAAAAGTTACGATGGTGACTGACTGAAAAAACAACCTTTAATTGTTTAGAACTACCTTTAGATAAAATTAGTTGTGACGAATTATTAATAATTAAATAGATAAAAAATGAATATAGACTTAGTTAAATTAGTAGAAGAAACTTGGAAAAAAGAAGGAAGTCCGAAAAATGTAAACTTAGTTTTTGCACTTACTTGTTTGCAAAAAATGGAAGAGCAATTAATTTTATTGAATAGTTGTGAGCTTTCAAAGGAGAAAGATAAAACAGTTATCGTAGGATTTGAGAATTACATAGGAAAAATACACCCTGATCCAGATAGTGTATTAATAGATAATTTAGAAAGGTGGAAACAAATAGTATTGTTAGCGGAAAAATACGCAAACCAATAAGCCTTTTATTGCTTATCAACTGTATTACGATAAACAAAGTGCGAATATTAATTTTTAAATTTTAAATTATGATAAAAATAGAATACATAGAAAAAAGAATTGCGATTTTAAGAGGAGAAATAAACGCTATAGATTACACATCAAGTATGAATAATTTAATAATTACAAAATTTGAGAAAAAGCGTATATTAGAATTAAGATCCAAAATACAAATACTTAATGATATTTTAAGTAACCATAGTTAGCATTTTGTTTATTGATAGTTAACCGATTTTAAAAAGAGATACAAAAATGAGTTTATTATATAATAAAAAAGAAGATAAAAGTACAGAAGTAAAGTTTAAGCAACTTGAAAATGGAAAAATAACATTGGAGTTTAGTGCTGACTGTGGAAAGTTTGGGACTGACGAACAACTTGATGGATACATACTGACACCTGAAAGATTACTACAAATTTTACAAGAAAGGGTTGATATTACCGATGAAGAACAAGAGTTTTAATTACGGATTAACTATTATTAGTAAATGAAAAGTACGAGTAAATAAAAAAATATTAATATTAAATATAAACAAAATGAGTAAAATTGAATTAAAGTTTAAGGAAGGAATTGAAGCACAAGGAACAAGTGACTTTTGGTATGACTGCACAATGGGTGGTTATATAAAACCTGAAAATTTTTTAGAGCCTGAAAGTGCTGAAATTGTTAAAAAAGCAATAGAAATAGTTAGATTATTTGAAGAGATGGCAGAAGAAGAAGATATTATTTACAGCCTTTAGTATTGCTTATTTACATTAGTTAGTAGCTTTTTAAGAGGTTAACAAAACAGTTACCGTTGATTATGTACAAAGAAAATAAAACGTACTTGGTTTAGGTTTATATCAAATAAAACTTAAATTGCTACTAACTGTATAGTACATGAGAAGCCTTGATAATTTTAACACATAAATAATAAAAAAATGGGATGAAAACAAATAAAGCAACAAAGTTAATGATGATGTACGGTTTAGCTGCTGCTATGAGTATGGATGAAGATATTTATAGTTCACATAAAGAATTTACAGAAGATGAACTTAACAGAATGAAACAAGTAAAGCAGAAGCGTATTAAAACAATTATACCTAAAAATCATAAAGAGTTTTTTTATGGTGAAAATAGTGTATGGGCTTTGAATAAGAAAAACGCTGATAGAAAAGCTAAAAGTAAAGGTTACTTATGTACATAGTTATGCCTCACGTTAAAATTAAAGAATTATGAACTGCACAATAAAAGTATGCCATTGCGAACAATGCACTTACGTTAAAAATAAGCGTAAAAACAGAAAGTTAAAAAAGAAAATTAAAAGGTTAATGAATAAAAGACGAAGAAACCCTTTAAATGATGGTAAAGTGTTTAATTTTTATTGGGCATAACGAATTAGTAAATGATTAGCCACCGATACAATGCTTTAACTGAGGTTAATTATTTGCATAGTTACCTAATGCGCGGATTTAATAAATAAAATATTCAATAAATGACCAATAGTAGTTTTAATAATTTAAGCGATGGCAAATTAGCCGATAGGCTAACACACGGATCACTGTTTAGCGGAATAGGTGGTTTTGATTTAGCAGCTCAATGGATGAATTGGGAAAACGTATTCCATTGCGAGTGGAACGAATTTGGACAAAAGATTTTAAAATATTACTGGCCTAAAGCTAAAAGTTATGAAGATATTACCAAAACAGACTTCTCTATTCACAGAGGAAAAATTGATGTGCTTACAGGAGGATTCCCTTGCCAACCATACAGCGTTGCAGGTAAACGAAAAGGAAAAGAAGATGAACGCCATCTTTGGCCAGAAATGTTGCGAGCAATACGAGAAATTAAACCAGGTTACGTTGTGGGGGAAAACGTTTACGGAATTACTAATTGGAACGATGGATTGGTATTCCACGAGGTGCAAGCTGACTTGGAAGCTGAAGGGTACGAAGTACAACCGTTTATACTTCCAGCTGCAAGTGTCAACGCACCCCATAAAAGAGATAGAGTGTGGTTTATTGCTTACTCCAACAACAATAGAAAGAGCCGAAGAACCATCAAAAATGAGAGCTCGTGCGGAAAAGAACGGAACAAAGTTCAACTGTTTAATGAGTCAAATAGTTTACGGGAACTTTCTACCAACACCGAGAGCAGCAGCAGCGAGAGGGAACACAAGCAACAACAGAGGAAAGGGGAATTTAGAAGACAAAATAGCGGAAATGATGCTGCCAACTCCAAATGCAAGCGAGGGGGAGAAATATTGCATAAACTACAACGAGAACAGCCAAATGGGAAAAGCACTCACTCCTTTAATGAACCGGATAACTGGCAAGAGTTCCCAACTCAAACCCCAATTTGTGATGGAGATGATGGGCTTTCCACACGATTGGACTCTATTACCTTTCCTAAATGGAGAGCCGAAAGCGTTAAAGGAGGAGGAAATGCAATAGTGCCACAAGTAGCATTACAAATATTTAAAACTATCCAGTTATATGAGGAAAAAAGGAAGGAAAAAATTATTGAAACGGAATATGAAAACAATACTTTAAATGAAACTGGAACGTAGCATATTTTGTAACTGTAATTTGGTATGGTTAGAGCGAATTTAAAAACAAGTAAATAACGAATTATGACACAAATAGAAGCAACATTAAAACTTAGAATAAATGAATTAATAGACCATTTAACACATGGTAAT
>Ga0193958_1000915_pt1 | contig 10048 bp, 7 predicted proteins | sample FB_1_MG_FD_140320 | JGI IMG/M metagenome (GOLD analysis project Ga0193958, IMG submission 140320) | Microbial mat bacterial communities from the Broadkill River, Lewes, Delaware, United States - FB_1_MG | ecosystem: Environmental > Aquatic > Freshwater > River > Microbial mats | place: USA...
CATTGCCACGAGCCACTTCCTTACCTCTATCATCATAGACAATAGCTTCAGCAATAATCTGTGTTTTACTGCGATTAACCACCCGGCCCACGGCTTTTAAATGACCTTTATTCACAGGGCGTAAAAAATAAGTGGTAAAGCTAGAGGTCACAACAAAATAGTTCGTATCCAGAGAATTGGCGGCAAAATAAGCTGCATCATCCAAAGCTTTAAAATAAACCGAACCATGCACTGCGCCTGCCGCATGAAAGAACTGTTCTTGTACCGCAAACTCTATCGTTGCTTCACCCTTTTCAACCGTAATTGAAGGTTGATAAAACTCATTACAACGGCCAGAAAGGTACATATTCTCTAGCTTGCTAAAATGTTCTTGTTTCATAAATCCTCTGAAGCGTTAATCTCTTGCGCTATTTTCTGCTGATAATTGGAGTAATTTTGCCAACAACGAAACAATAACCAGGCAGAAAAAATAAAACTTATCGCCAAAACAAGTGCGATCAACTGAGCCAAAATACTGGCTAACGGGGCCAATAGTAATAACACAAGACAGCTACACCATAGATAAAAGCAATATCGACTATGCTTTTGATCGATCAGTTGATGCATGTTAGGTACCAGCATCATGGCTTGCATATTCATACCTGCTTGTTGCTGCAGATGTAGATAAGACAGAAATGGCATAATTTTTAATAACATACCGCTAATAATGGTCAGGACAAAACCAGCCAACCAGCAGACTCCCAACCACCAATGCCAAAGATATAAATAAGCCTCAGGCCAGATCGGCTGCAATAACATCAGCATATTGCCCAGTAATAAACTGCTCCAACCTATTTGCCAACAGCTGCGGGTAGTATCAGGGATTTTCCGTTTTCTGTGATGGATTAAGTACAAAATCAATACGGCAGAAAAACTGCTTAAACAGAGCTCTAGCACTTGTAAAATAAGGCTTATCTCAACCAAGTTGAGCAAGGTGCTAATAATATAAAGGCATAAAACCGAAAAATAGATCCAGGGCCAGATACGAACAAAAGGCTTAGGAAAATCAGGCGTGACATGAAACATAGGAATCACTTGCTGTGCCACGGCAAAAATCAACAACAGACACCAGCCTTTAATACCCAGTGTTAGATGTAGCTGAGTGACCTCCTTACTGATCCAGTGCCCACTAGGTAGGTATCCTTGTAATAACCAAAGGCCAGAAAATAATGTCAAAAGAAGTAAAACCGTCGCCAGTGCGATCCCTTGAGCACTTGTGCCGGCCTGCCAGGGTTTACCGATGACATATAATAAGCTGCTGCTGAAGAGTAGAAGGCTCAAACCCAGTAAACCACCGCCTAATATAAGCAGCTCACTCAAACCAAAGGTAAAGCCTGCAGTTAACCCTAGAACACCGGCAATTAAGATCAGGTGTAATAATCTGGGTAGCCAGTTAATCGCGGGAAAAGCTTTACCGTGCAAGACAGGCAGCACCTGCATCACCGCTCCTGTCATATTCATCAAAAGTACACCCAGTGTAATCAGATGAACAAAAGCCAAGGTGAGCGGTGTCCAACGGCTTAGCGTGATCGCATCCGGTTGCCAAAATAGTAAACAAGCCCCTAAAACGGCAAAGAAGGGCGCGGTTAAGAAAAAACGTACCGGAACCAAAAAAGGCGGTATAAATCGGGTATCGAGCTGGCTCATATTCATGGTTTTGTCCCCATTAAATCTAAGGCCGCTTCAACTGACTTTCGGGCTGCTGACAATAAAACTCACTGCTTGGCTCATCACCTCGCCAGATTAAAATATCAAACTCATCAGGATATAAATTTAATGTTCTGTAGTGCCAATTATTTTCTGATAACACTTTAAATAAAGGGAAAGGCTCTCGACGATGCACCATGCGCAATATTCGATTCTGCGGTAAAACAGCAAGGGCTTGCATCACTTTTTGGAAGGGCTCCGGTGCTGGCAACATCCGAACATCCAGCACCTGTTCTTTAACGATTTGCTCTGTCATTAAGGCTTCTTATATAAAATGGATCATGTTGCTTTCAGTACGCTTTTAACTCACTGACAACAGCATCACTGTCTGCCAAGGTACGATCCGTCATAGGGTACAGTACTTGTTCTTCTTTCATATTATGTTGCTGCATCAGAATCATCAGTGTTTCGCAGACACCTAAACCCTGCAACTTATTTTCATTTGTCACCGCTTGCTCCAGTTCCTGGTATAGGGCACGCATTTGACTGTGCTCCATACGCATCATCTCTGTCGGGCCCTGAGTCATACCTGTGGCTTGCTCAAAACGCGGAAACAGCACGTTTTCTTCCTGCTGTAAGTGATGCTCCAAATCCTGCGCAAAAGTGGCTAATTGTTTACCTGCCTCGACCCACTGCTCATTAGCAATAGCTTGCTCCGCTTGGACAAATAGCTCATCACATTCACGGTGAATACCTGTCATATAACCAGCGATATCGCTCATTGGTTTAGCCTCTCTAATATTTTTATAACAACAGCTTTTTTCCTGTCGTTTTTCTACTGAAACAGCGCCTTACGGCTGCTTCTTCCTCTATCTGAACTGTCTTAATAGATTAAGATAAAAGTTGACTAATTTTATCGGTTTTTATGCAAAACGTACCTTGATCAAAATCAAACTATTTCACTCAACTATTAAGAAGCTTCTGAAAAAGTAGTCACCCCTTCAGGTTACGCCCTTTAATAAATCGATAACGATCTGTCACCTAATGGACATCTCAACGTCAGCTTTTTGTCATGCCGGCAGCCTAGAGTTGCCATACAAAGGATCTATTAAGGGTTAATCCGTGGTGAATATCGAACAGGTGGTAAGCGATAAATATCCAGCCCTAAACCGACGGGCTCCCGTAGTAAAAAATGGTCTGTTCCGTTTTCTACGCTGGCTATGTCGAGAACAGGAGATTAACCGCTTTCTGGCCCAACATAAGGAGGTTGAAGCGGCAGAGTTTGTAGACTTAGTATTAGATTACTTCGACTTCAGTTTATCCGTCAGTGATAGCGAGCGGGAAAACATTCCCACTGAAGGCCGAGTGATTATTGTCGCCAATCACCCTATCGGTACACTAGACGGCCTAGCACTGCTTAAATTAGTACGCAGCGTCCGTCGCGATGTACGCATTGTTGCTAATGATATTCTGATGCAGTTTGAACCGTTACAGCCTCTCTTACTGCCTGTGGATAATATGACCCAGCGGGGTTATAAACAGAGCTCAGCCAAGATTATTGAGGCATTGACCAATGACGAAGCTGTCATTATTTTCCCTGCTGGTGAAGTGTCCCGCGCAGGAGCTTCTGGGGTCAAGGACAGTCGCTGGATGAGTGGCTTCTTACATTTTGCCCGTAAAACTAACAGCCCTGTTTTACCTATCTATCTGGGTGGCCGTAACTCCTCTATTTTCTATGGCTTGTCCATACTGGCAAAACCCTTAGGCACCTTGATGTTATTAAGGGAAATGTTCAAACAGCGTCAGGTTTGTCTACCGGCTCGCATCGGACAAAGCATTCCTATGTCTCAACTGGATATAGAGCATCTCTCTAATCGAGATAAGGTCAAACTGCTTAAAAAGCATGTCTATCGACTCAGCAAGAATGGAAAGCCGTTATTTCAAACGGATAAAAGTATTGCTCACCCAGAAGATCGACGCACATTGCGCCAGGAACTCAAACAGTCCCAATTATTGGGTGAAACTCGTGACAGCAAGCAGATCTATCTGTTTGATGCGCCCAAAACATCCGTCGTGATAAAAGAACTGGGACGGTTACGAGAGATCTCATTTCGCAGAGTAGGGGAAGGCAGTGGTGAAAAGCGAGATTTAGATCTTTATGATCGCTATTATCGCCATATTATTTTATGGGACGAAGAAGAACTCGAAATCGTTGGTGCTTATCGTATCGCTGAAGCGGGGAAGCTAATAAAAGAACAAGGATTAGAGGCCTTGTATTGTAGCCAATTATTTTCAATCTCCCCTCATCTGGAAGAAAGATTATCCCAAGGTATCGAGCTAGGCCGCAGTTTTGTCCAACCTAAATACTGGGGCAAGCGCAGCTTAGACTATCTCTGGTTCGGCATTGGCGCTTACCTGCGTCATCATCCAGAAATCCGTTATATGTTTGGCCCAGTGAGTTTAAGTAATAGTTACCCACAAGCGGCCAAAGATATGATTGTTTATTACTACAGCCACTACCATGGTTCAGAACACAATTATGCTAGGGCCAATGCCCCTTATGTTTTATCCCCTGACGTTAAAAAAGAGATGTATCAGCTATTTTCAGGCAATGATGCTCAGGCAGACTTTTTAACCCTGCGAGAACAACTGGGTCATCTGGGTATGACGGTTCCTACCTTATATAAACAATATACCGAGCTCTGCGAAATCGGTGGCATCCAATTTATGGACTTCAGTGTAGATGCGGACTTTGGCTACTGCATTGATGGTTTTATTTTAGTGGATATTCAGCAAGTAAAAGAGCGTAAGCGAACCCGTTACATTGGTAATTCATTAAGTGAAGATATTGCAAATTAATTGACCTGAAAGATAAAAATCACATTAAAACACCGAAAGAAACGATCTCAATAGACCTTTGTTTTTTATAAAAAATTTTTATTAAATTGTCTCAATTTTGTCAATGCAATGACATACACACTGGCTTATACTGCACTGCATCAAAAGCTAACAATATCTGCAAAACATACTTACTTTATGGAGAAAAAAATGACGCTGTCTCTGGAAGGGAAAAAAGGCATTATCGTTGGTATCGCAAACGAACAGAGTATCGCTTACGGTTGTGCTAAAGCGTTAAAAGCGGCAGGCGCAGAGCTGGCTGTGACTTATCAAAATGAGAAATCTCGCCAATATGTTGCTCCTCTGGCAGAAGCTCTAGATGCCCGTCTATTTTTGCCTTGTAATGTAGTTAAACAGAATGAATTAGAAGATCTGTTTAAAGCAGCAGAAGAAACCTGGGGCGAGATTGACTTTATCGTGCACTCCATCGCATGGTCACCTTTAGACGAGCTTCATGGTCGTGTGGTTGATTCAACCAGCGAAGGCTTTTGTCGTGCAATGGATATCTCCTGTCATTCTCTGATTCGCATGGCAAAACTGGCCGAACCCTTAATGAAGGACGGCGGCTCTATTATTGCCATGAGTTATTACGGTTCAGAAAAGGTTGTGGATCATTACAATATGATGGGACCAATTAAGGCTGCTCTAGAAAGCTCTGTACGTTATCTAGCAGCGGAACTTGGCGAGAAAAATATTCGAGTCAATAGTGTATCTCCTGGCCCGATGATGACTCGTGCAGCTTCCGGCATCGATCATTTTGACGAACTGGTACACAGTGCTGTACACGACTCACCATTACACCGTCTAGGCACACCTGAAGATGTCGGTAATATGGTGAGCTTCTTAGTCAGCCCTCTGTCTTCTGCTGTCACAGGTGGATTACATTATGTTGATGCGGGCCACCATATTATGGCTTAAGGCTAGTCGACTATAAAAAGCCAGGACAGCACAGCGAAGTGCTTCCTGGCTTTTCCTCATCAATTCCTCATCAATAGAGATAACGATCAATACTCATAAACCTTAGCACCACCGTCAGACTGAGCTCTTAACAAAGCACGTTCTGCTTCACTGTACAGAAGCTCATAACGCTTCTCCTCACCAATCACAGAGCTTAAACCTAAACTCATAGAGCAATCTTGTTGCAGCCCCTGTAACAGCTGATGTATTTTCACTGCCAGCTTCATACCTTCGCTAAAGTCCGTATGAGTGCCCCAAAACATAAAACTGGTCTCGCCATTACGACAGATACGCATATTTGGCGGTAGAGCCTGTTTTAATTCATTGGCAATGGTTTTTAATCTTTCCGGTAATAACTCAGCGTCATGAGTGGCTAACTCAACATCATTATCAAAAGCAAGTAAGTAAAAACTATGTGGTACGTCACCACTTAAGCGGCTTAATTCAGAAACAACTTGGAATTCAAACGCTTGCTGAGTCAGTAACGCTGTTAGGGAGTCTTTTTCAGCTAGCTGCTGCAAATTACGATGGGCCTGCTGTAGATAAGCGGTTTGTTCCGTAATGGTTTCCATCGTGCCTAATAGGTCTTGCAGGTGAATAGCAGGTTGCATGGAAAACTCGGTACTGCCATCTAATTTGAGTGCTTCACTGGCTTTTAAAATTCGCTCACCGTCTGCTTGAACCTGTAATGATACCTTTTCCAGGGCCTCCGCTAACTGGTTATAACTGCCCGCCAGCTCGACTAATTCCTTACTCCCCTTTTTCTCTAGGCGGTAACTTAGGTTACTTCTCCCTTCTGCTAGATCAGTCAAAGCGTGTACAACACGGGATATTTGACGGGTAATACTGCGCATAAAGACAAAAATCAGACAGCCAATACTGACAATAACCAAGGCTAAATTAATGAGACTGGTTTCCTGAATTCTTAGCAGATCTTCCTGCAAAGCAGCCATGTTAAGGCCTGTACCCAAAGTCCACTGCCAAGGCTCAAACTGATCGGCATAACTGGTTTTAGGCAATAAAATACTTTTATTAAGAGAATCAGGCCATTGGTAATCCACAAAACCACCGCCTTCAGATGCAACCCGGTAAAGTTCCTCTACCAGAGGCAGACCTGTCGGATCCTGTATCCCCATAATATTAGTACCCACTAGTTCTTTGATACCATTACTAATAGAGATACCGTCCCTGTCTCCCATAAAGATATAGTTACCATCATCATAGCGAATGGCAGAAATAGCTTCGAGGGCGCGCTGCTTCGCTTCAAGCTGAGTTAACTCTCCAGCTTCCGCTTTTTGATAGAAATGCTGCAAGATACTCCCGGCAGATTCCACCATATGCTCAACATTAGAAGCATAACAGCTTTGAATTTCGGTGCGGGTGCTGCTCAATTCCAAGTAAGTGTTCAATACCAGTCCAGTGGTAAATAATGCGAGCACTAACCATATGCGAATAGAAATTGACGTGTTTCTTATATTCATAGTGATCTAAACCGTGATGCCATCAAACGATATGAAGTTGCCTCCCAACTATCGATTCATCCCTGATAACACCGTTATAAACAAACCGATGGACTGATTCTCTCAGAATCCTAGTGTTTTATATAACCATTTCCTTTCCTCTCATACGTAATCATCAGGCGCAAGGAGGCAAGGTAATCCACATAGGCAAGTCTAGTGTCTGTCGGTTATTAAAAATATTACACGCTATTACAGCCCTTCCAGATCTGAAGGTTATCAATAGAGACAGGGGAAAAAGAGATTCTATCGACAAGTTAAAATAGAGTATTTATCTCCCTTTGTTTTTTTCCTGTATTGTCCCTTTGCTAGGATCGCTTTCGGCGCTTAAAATAAAGGCTGAACTTTGACAGGAACTCTCATGGCTCGTAAAAAATATCCCAATAGCTTTTGGCACCCCGTTTTCTGGCCCACGTGGCTGGGTTTTGCCATTGTCTGGATCTGCGCTTATCTGCCTTGGCCAGTGAAGTACCGCCTAGGCAAACTGATCGGCTTGTTTATTCTTCGTATTGCCCACAGTCGCCGCAAAGTCACAGAAAAAAATATTCAACTTTGTTTTCCTGAACTCAATCCAGTCAACCAGAAAAATCTGGTAAGAGATGTCTTCATCCAAAATGGCATAGGCTTATTTGAAACTGCCACAGCATGGTTTCGTCCAAAGGAGAAGCTGAGACCGATCACCGTGGTCAAGAATGGTCATTACATGCAAGACGCCATTGATCAGGGTAAAGGGGTCATTATTCTTGGTACTCATGTCAGTACGTTAGATCTGGCGGGAGCCGTCAGTGGACAGTTCTACGATATCGATATCTTCTATCGTAAACATAACAATCCGTTGTTTGAACATATTATGACCCGCTGTCGGGAGAAAATTTATCGGGATACCATCGATAAAAAAGATCTTAAAAAGGCTATTCGCACCCTAAGAAAAGGCAATATTCTCTGGTATACCCCTGATCAAGACTTTGGCCCTAAAGTCAGCGTTTTTGCCCCTTTTTTTGGCGTCGAAGCAGCAACGGTTAGTATCACAGGTCGTTTAGCAAAAATGACCGGTAGCGTGCCTCTTCCTGTCAGCATTAGTCGTACTGCGGATAATAAATATCAGTTGGAGTTTTTCCCACCACTGACGGACTACCCTTCAGGTGACGATATCGCAGATGCCACCCGGATAAATGAGGTACTAGAAAAAGTCATTCGAATGCATCCCGATCAATATATGTGGATGCACCGTCGGTTTAAAACCCGCCCCGAAGGTGAAGCCAGCCTTTACGATTAAGCCTTTTTGTATCTCTCTAATGGATATATCACTGAGTCAGGCATAATCCTACTTAGTGATATCCCTTCCCTGCGGTATGATAAGCCTTATCTTTACCAATATTCAGCATTGAGAGCCCCTAAAATCAGAAGCTCTCAAGCTTAAGAATTCTTAATTTACAGTACTCTATTTAAGATCTCTCAGCCTTCTAGTACTTGCTTGCTAGAGTTATAGAGTCTTCCTTTTTATTCATACTCACGATCAGGAGCACATTGCAGCCATGGCTCAGTTTGTTTACACCATGAATCGCGTGGGCAAAGTTGTCCCACCGAAACGTGAAATCTTAAAAGATATCTCCCTGTCATTTTTCCCAGGTGCCAAAATTGGTGTTTTGGGTTTAAACGGCGCTGGTAAATCCACCCTACTGCGCATTATGGCCGGTGTTGATACCGAATTTAACGGTGAAGCACGCGCTCAATCGGGTATCAATGTGGGTTATCTGCCACAGGAACCTGTACTGGATAACAGCAAAAATGTACGGGAAGTGGTTGAAGAAGCCCTATCTGAAATTAAAGATGCTCAAACTCAACTAGAAGCCGTTTACGCTGCTTATGCCGAGCCTGATGCAGATTTTGACAAGCTGGCAACCGAGCAGGCTCGCTTAGAGAATATCATCGAAGCTTCAGATGCTCACAACATTGAGCGTAAGCTGGAAGTTGCAGCAGAAGCCCTGCGTCTACCAGACTGGGATGCCAAGGTTGAGCACCTATCCGGTGGTGAGCGTCGCCGTGTGGCCCTATGTCGTCTACTGCTATCTAACCCAGATATGCTACTGCTCGACGAACCAACCAACCACTTGGATGCAGAATCTGTGGCTTGGTTAGAACGTTTCCTACATGAATATGCCGGTACTGTTGTGGCGATTACCCACGATCGTTACTTCCTAGATAACGTCGCCGGTTGGATTCTGGAATTAGACCGTGGCCACGGTATTCCATGGGAAGGTAACTACTCTAGCTGGCTGGAACAGAAAGAAGCCCGTTTAGAGCAAGAATCCAAACAAGAAGCGTCTCGCCAGAAATCCATGAAATCGGAACTGGAATGGGTACGCTCTAATGCTAAAGGCCGTCATGCGAAGAGCAAGGCGCGTCTGGCACGCTTTGAAGAGATGCAGTCTCAAGACTTCCAAAACCGTAACGAAACCAATGAAATCTATATCCCACCTGGACCTCGTCTGGGCGATAAAGTGGTTAACTTTAACGGTGTGAGTAAAGCCTTTGGCGAAAAGCTGCTGCTGGATAATCTGGACTTCAGTGTTCCTCAGGGTGCAATCGTCGGTATCGTCGGTGGTAACGGTGCCGGTAAATCCACCCTGTTTAAACTGATTGCTGGTGAAGAACAGCCTGATGCGGGTAATGTCGAAATTGGCGAAACCGTTAAGCTGGCCTTTGTAAACCAAAGCCGCGAAAATCTGGATGGCAGCCAAACCGTATGGGAATCTCTATCTGACGGCCAGGACATTCTGACTATCGGTAGCTACCAAGTACCTTCTCGTGCTTATGCTGGCCGTTTTAACTTCAAAGGTAATGACCAGCAGAAGTTCGTTAAAGACCTATCCGGTGGTGAGCGTGGTCGTCTGCACCTAGCACAAACCCTAAAACAGGGTGCTAACGTACTGCTACTCGATGAACCGTCAAACGATCTGGATATCGAAACCTTACGGGCACTGGAAGAA
>Ga0193958_1000917_pt1 | contig 10037 bp, 6 predicted proteins | sample FB_1_MG_FD_140320 | JGI IMG/M metagenome (GOLD analysis project Ga0193958, IMG submission 140320) | Microbial mat bacterial communities from the Broadkill River, Lewes, Delaware, United States - FB_1_MG | ecosystem: Environmental > Aquatic > Freshwater > River > Microbial mats | place: USA...
ACGCCACAGTTTCGCGACACATCTGTTAGAACGCGGCGCGGATATAAGAACTGTTCAAGAACAGTTGGGCCATTCAGATGTGCGTACTACAGAGATCTACACCCACGTACTCAATCGAGGGGGCCGCGCAGTGATAAGTCCGCTCGGTGATTTATAAAAACCATCAATCAACCATTTTTTTCGCGGCATTGATCATGAGCTAGGCGGCTGCCCTAGCTCATACACTCACCCTGCCCTTGCAAACCTATCCTCAAGCCGGCTTGTTCCTAACCCACTCATCTTTTTCACTTTAATCTGCACAGGAATACGCTCTTTCATCGCTTCTATATGGCTTATCACGCCAATCATTTTTCCTGAAGCGTTAAGGCTATCTAAGGCATCAAGTGCTGTATCTAAGGTTTCACTGTCTAGCGTGCCGAAGCCTTCATCCAGAAACAGTGAATCGATACTGGTTTTCTGGCTGACAAGGTCGGAGAGCGCCAGCGCAAGCGCCAAGCTAACTAGGAAGCTTTCGCCGCCGGATAAGGTCTTAGTATCGCGTACGGTATCGGCTTGCCAGGTATCAAGCACTTGCAGCTCTAGCGCGCCCGATTCTTTACGTTGCAGTAGATAACGGCCATGCAAACGCTCTAACTGTGCGTTTGCCAAGTGCACTAGATGATCTAAGGTCAGCCCTTGCGCAAAACGCCTAAACTTATCGCCCTTTTGCGAACCGATTAGGGAGTTGAGATAAGCGAGATCATCTGCATGTTGCTTCGATCGCTCCACCTCTTCAAACAACTGCTGTTGTGAGGTTCTACGTTTTTTATCGTCTTGTAACAGCCCGCTGTTTTCGCCCTGCTGTTGCAGTAACGCCTTAATCTGCTCACCACACTCATCTAACTGCTGTGCAATAAGCGCACAGGTAGAGATATCATACCCTTGTGCTGTTGCAGTCTGTGCGAGCTGTTCAACTTGCTGTTGGCTCTGGCCTAGCAGCGCCACATTGTGTTGCTCCGCTTTCACCAATTCATCTGACAGCGTTTTTAATCTCTGCCTCTCATCTGAGGGTAATAACGCGGCTAACAGCTGAGACTCATCCTCAAATGGGCTGGCAACAAGGGCTTTCTGCCATGCGCCTTCCACTTGTTGGTTTTCGCTGATCTGATGCTGACGCTGTTGCTCCTGTTCTTGCAGACCCGCTTTGAGCGCCGTCAGCTGACGTTGCTGTTGCTGTTCTGCTGCCAAGCATTGCTGATGCGCCTGCTCCGCCATTTGCACACTGGCATGTAGCCCAGCTCGCTCCTCTTTAACCGATCTGTCTGCAAAGAGTGCTTTGCGTTGATTCTGCTTATCTGACAACTCACTACTGAGCGCTACAACGACCTGCTGTTTCTCATCGATCTGAACAGTGTTCTCTGTCAATCGCTGGTCACACTGTTTCAGCTCTAACCTCAGCCCTTCTAATGATCGTGATAATTGATCGTGCTGCTGCTTAAACTGCTCTACCTGTTCGATTTGCTGCGCTAGCGATTGTAGCCATGCCTGCCAATCGGTCTCTGGAAGCGTCAAACTTAAGCTTGAAAGTTCAGCGGTCAGTTCTACTTTGATCTGCTGTATCTGCTCAGACAGTTCCTTAAAACGTGCAGACTCTTTCTCTCTTATGCTAAGACGGTTAGCGATCTCGGTTTGTGTAATTTGAAGCTTACCACTGACCGCCTGCTCTGCCTGAACAGCCTGATGCAGCGCTTGTTGATGTGTCTGATGCTGCTGATTTAGCTGTCGTAGGGCATCTATATCACGTTTCTGTTGATCTACTTGCTGGGTGTTCTCACGTACAAATGCAGCTAAGGTGTCTGCATCTTGCGGATGAAAATCTATTGCTAACAGTGTTTGAAGTGCTGACCACTGCGCCTTGAGGTTTTCAAACTGCTGCGAGGACTGTTCAAGACGACGTTGTAGATCCGGCTGCTGAGATTCAACGATCTGCTTTAAACGCTCTTTTAGCTGCGTGCCTTGTGTTTTGAGTTGATCAAGCGCTTGAACTTCAAGCTGAAGGCGATTCTCAGTGTCACTTAGATTAAGCGGCTGATAATCAGATACCAACGGATGTTCGAGTGAGCCACACAATGGACAAGGCTGGTCAGCTTGTAACTTAGCACGTTCCGCTTCTAAGCTGTGGATTCGTAACTCTTGGTCCAGTAAACGCTTTAGATCTTCTACCTTTTGGTTTTGCTGCTTGTACTGCTCGCGTAACCGCCCTAATTGCTGCTCAATCTCTTTAACCGCATCAATCGATATCTGATATTCGGCGGTAAGGCTTTTGTGATCTGCTTCGCTCTTTATATATTGCTCAGCGATTAGGCTTAATTCGGCGGATTTGGACTGTAAACCCAGTTGCTGATTGTAATCTGCTTCTAGTTCGCCCAGATCACGGCCCGCTAGGCGGGTATTTAAAGCGCTTTCAACTTCGCCACTTGCGCGTACACAATCCGCATGCCGAGCGGAACTCTCGGACAACTGCTGCTTTAACTTCTCAAGCTCAGTACTGTGCTGCTGCTCTTCAAGTTGCAATTGCGTAATATGCTCAGATAAGGCCTCAACGCTTTTTTGCTGTTCTTCTATTTGCTCAAGCTGTGAACGCCATAAAGAGATCCGTGTAGATGCACTACCCAGATGGCTTAGGGCTTCGATTTTCTGAATTAACGCGCGATCCTCCGACGCTCCGCTGTCAATTGTCTGGCTTAGCTCGGTCTGCTGTTGCTTCAGCTCAACGCCTAACTGCTGAGTTTTCGTCACTTCAGCTTTTGCATTATGCTGTTGCTGTAATAACCGCTCACATTCGGCATCAAGCGGCACAACCTTTTCGTTAATGAGCTGTTCTTGCTCAGACTGAACTCGCTTAGCTTCGGTTAAGGTATCTTGCGCTTGATTAAGTGCTTGAGCACTCAGTTGGTGTTGATCTGTAGCGAGGGTTATTTTTTCTTGTGTCTCTTGCTGCGTATGTTCGAGCAGTTGCAAACGTTGCTGACCGCTTTTATACAGATCAAAAGGCGCTCGAAGTTGTTCCGCAGGTTCGCCTGCGGCAAGCTTGGCTAGATCCTCTGCTGAAGCCTCTCTACGTTGTTGAATCTCACTCTGCTCGGCTTTCGCTATTGCCAATTCCTGTTCAGCTTTCTGAAACTGCAACCACCAGCTCTGCTTTGACTGTAAGGCCTTTTGCTCGATTTCTAGCTTGCCAAGCGCTTCTGACATTGTTTCTAGTGCTAATTGAAGCTCAGCAACGCGCTCTTCCGATAGCAGTTCTACCCCTTTGGCTTGGGCTTCTAGCTGTTTTAAGTGATTATCCGCTTGCTTGAAATGCTCGTATACTTTTTCAGATATTAGCCCGTAGATCTCGGTACCTGTTAGCTCTTCAAGCAGCTCAGCCCGCTCATTCGCATCGGCATTTAGAAAGGCAGCGAACTGCCCCTGAGAAAGCATCATCGATTTGGTAAAACGGTCGAAATCTAAACCACTAATCGATTCGACTAACTGGTTTTTATGTTTCACTTGGGATGCGAGAATTTTGCCTACACCCTCTACATTCGCCTGCTCTACATTTGCCAGTTCTTCATTAATAAGCTCAGCAAGTTCGACTTTTGCCTCTTGCAGGTTGCCATCGACTTGATCTCTAGAGCGGCGCTGACTCCAAAAAGCCCGGTAACGTTTGTTCTTAACTTCAAACTCGACTTCAGCCATGGAATCGGCTGTACCGCGCGTCATCAACTCGTTGGTAGATTTGGAGATATTCACCAATCTCGGCGTACGGTGATATAGCGCAAGACAGATAGAATCGAGAATAGTTGTTTTACCAGCCCCAGTTGGCCCAGTAATCGCAAACAGGCCGTTATCGACAAACGGTGACTGGGTGAAATCGATCTTCCACTCGCCCTTTAGCGAGTTAATGTTCTTAAAACGTAGCGAGAGTATCTTCATTAGCCTTGCTCTCCACTCGTATCTTCGCTTAGCATCGCAGCGAATAGATCATCCTGATCAATAACCACCTCTGGCGCTTTTGTTTGTGTTTTTGAGGTAGTGTGTTTTGTTTTAGCCGATGCGGGCAGGTCTTTAACTTCCTTTAGGTCGCTTAAGGCTTCATTTAGATCGCTTAAGCTTTCATCCTCGAACAATGCTAAAGGCTCGCTTGTATTCGTTTGCTTGTCCTCTGGGGATTTAATACTTTCAGGTGCTTCAATACTCTCAGGTGATTGCATAACTGAATCACCTTGCTGCTCACTGCTTTCAACCTTATTAATAACAACGTCTGCTGTCACATTGTTTTCAGCTGTTTCTGGCTCTGTCATTTCTTGGTTATTTTCTAACGCCTCACTCAACTCTGCGTTGTCGTTCTGCTTGCTTACGACGTCACCAGTTAGAAATGTTGAGCTAGGTCGGGAGGGAGCCATGCCATGTTCTTCCTCTACCTCACCGACTATCTGACAAAAGTTATCTTTAAGTCGGCCTAAGCGTTCCTGCTCTTGTGATGTTTCGAACAGCTCAGCGCTTACTCGTCTCTCAAAGACCTCATAAGCGTTTAACTCAGATAAAGTTTCTTTCTCTTGCCTTGCAAGCTCTTGGCTTCGCTGTTTACGCGCACGGCGTAATAACAGCACTTCGACATTTAGTCCTTCGGTGAGCTGCTCAATACGCTGAGTTAAATCATTTAGATAATCCTGCGTCTCGACTTCAATAGAGAGCCACACAGGAAGCGCATTGTTCTCAGTTTCAAGCGCCTGTAGCTGCTCCTCTATGGATTGCAGATCTCCTTTAACAACCTGCATCGGTTGGAACAGTGGTACAGATAAAGGCTCAACGCTAACCAAAGCGGTCTCATCAAACTCAGCGATTAATACCTGTTTATTACTGCCAATTTCATCAAAGCTTAAGGGAATCGGTGAGCCGCAATATCGAATATGTTCAGATTTAGCGACCATTTGCGGACGGTGAATATGCCCTAACGCGATGTAGTCTGCGGGTGGAAATGCACTGGCGGGGAACGCTTCTAGATTTCCCACATAGATATCCCGCACCGAATCTGAACTTTTAACGCCCATAGCAGTTAGGTGCCCGGTGGCGATAATAGGGATTGTCAGGCCTAACTCGGCGCGTTTCTGTTCTGCTAACGCATAGATCTGCTGATAATGCCCGGCAATGGCTTCACCCAATGCTTGCGCTTTATCTTTAGCCGATTGATCTGATTGGCTTTGTAAAAGATCACGGGGGCGTAAATAAGGGATAGCACAGAGAATCGCTGACGGTTCGCCTTGGCGATTACATAAGGTAATCACTTGATGATCCGGTTCCGATGCAACGGTTGAAACCACCTCTGCGTTAAGATGTTTTAATAGGCCTTTTGATTCATTAAGCGTTGAAACTGAATCATGGTTACCGCCTAAGATGATGAGCTGACATCCCAGTTTATTAATAGCGACGACTAGCTGATTGTATAGCTCTCTTGCATAGCTAGGCGGTGAGCCCGTGTCATAGACATCACCTGCAATAATGACTGCATCTATTTGTTTCTCTTCAACTTTATCTAATAGCCAACGCACTAATTTCTGGTGCTCTGCCAGACGGCTCTTGCCAATAAAGTGTTGCCCTAAATGCCAATCAGAGGTGTGTAAAACGCGGATCATATACTTTTAAACAACCTACAAGTAACCAGAAATAACAGACTAGGTTTTAGCCTAGCATTCCTGCCTATAATGAAAATTTGATGAGTGCTCTAATAACGCTGTAGTGCTCTAATATCGCTGTAGCACTCAACACCCCTTACAGCCTCTATCATTAACTATTCGATGCTGGCTGCTGTAACGCTGTCATTAAGGCAACCTTGGCATTGGCACTATGATAGGTATTCGACAAGATACGCTTTGACTCGAATGTAATTTCAAGCACCTTGTTACGATCAACAAGCACCAGTATATCTAGCTCGTCTTCCTCTTCAGCGCCGTCGTCATTCGCTTCAAATTGATAGAAGCCAGGTTGAGGAATGGATACCTCTTCTTCGAATCCATCCAAGTACTCTTCTATCCCCATCTGATGGATCTCCAAAACAGGCGATCCAATAAACTCAATCACACTATACGTGAGGGGAACAGACAAGAAATCTCGTTTGACCGAATAGGCAAGATATAACGATTCTGTTGCCTCGTTTTTAACCGTGAAGAACGCGGTATCAATGCCCGCTTCGGTGTCTAACGGGCTGATCTCTTCAATTGGGATAAACTGCGTCACAATTTATACGTCCAAAACATAAGCAGGAAGTTCACCTTCAGCAGGGACCGGTGTTGGGTTACCTTGCTCATCAATCGCCACAAACTTAAACGTTGCTTCAGTCACTTTCTCTCGCTGGCCTATGCGACCACGACGTACCCAGGCTTCAACATGGATATCCATAGAGCTGCGCCCTACTCGAACCACATCGGTATAAACACCCAAGATATCACCCACTTTAACGGGACGAATAAAGCTCATACTGTCTAAGGATGCCGTCACAACACGCGCTTGTGCTCGCTGGCCTGCGCAAATACCCGCTGCAATATCCATCTGTGATAATACCCAACCACCAAAAATATCACCCGATGGGTTTGTATCAGCAGGCATAGCAATCGTTCTTGTTGTTAAACGACCTTGTGTCTCTGTCTGTTCGCTCTTATCAACCATCTCTAAACACCTACTACAAACAAAAAATGTAGCTGCAAGGATAGAGGATAACTCACCTGTAAGAAAAGCTGATTTCCTATTAATCTTTCACTTTAGTCTATTAAAAACGGCGATAGGATATCCCATGCAGCGAATATCCCTTCAGATGGCACTACAGCCACAATAAAATCAACGCTATGATAGGCCCATATTTTTTACTCGAGTAATAATCATGTTAATAGTTTGCCCCTCTTGCTTTACCTCGAACAGAATTCCAGATGACAAATCACACGTACAGGGCAAATGTGGTAAATGTAAACAACCCCTGCATACCCACGCACCTGCCGAATTAACCGATAGTAATTTTGAGAAGTATATCGGCCAAAACGAGCTACCCGTCATCGTCGATTTCTGGGCATCCTGGTGTGGTCCTTGCCAGATGATGAAACCGATCTTCGAGAAAACAGCAGCCGAATCTGAAGCACTGCTGTTCGCCAAAGTGGATACCGAAAAAGCACAGCAAGTTAGTGCCAATATGGGAATCCGCAGTATACCGACCATTATTCTGTTCCAGAATGGAAAAGAGATCGATCGTGTTGCCGGTGCTCTACAGGAGCATCAGTTGAAGCAGTGGATATTACAAACCTTGCAGAAGGCTTAATCTAATAATGATCTCCAACACGATTGCGAATGAGCTTGGCGTTAAAGAAACACAAGTTAAAGCGGCGATTACCCTGCTTGATGCAGGAGATACTGTTCCCTTCGTCGCTCGATACCGCAAGGAAGTAACGGGTGCTTTAGACGATCAGCAGTTACGAATCTTGGCCCAACGTTTAAATTATCTGCGGGAGCTTGAAGCGCGAAAAAGCCTGATCCTAAAAAACATTGAGGAGCAAGGACAACTCAGCGCTGCCCTAAAACAGTCGATTCTAGCGACCGACAACAAAACCCAGCTAGAAGATCTTTATCTTCCTTACAAGAGTAAGCGACGTACTAAAGCGCAAATTGCCCGTGAAGCAGGACTTGAGGTATTACTGGATAAAATCATCAGCAAACCCTCTTCAAACCCATCGCAACTGGCCAATGCCTTTATCAATCACGATAAAGGTTACCCTAACGCAGAATCGGTACTTGAGGGTGCAAGCGCAATATTAAGCGATCGTATCGCAGAACAACCCGAACTACTGCAACGTTTACGTAGCCAGCTAATCGACACCGCATCGCTCAAATCGACCGTCACTAAAGGTAAAGAGAGCGAAGGGCAAAAGTTTAGAGACTACTTTGATTATAACGAAGCATTAAAGCGCATCCCTTCGCATCGCTTACTCGCCCAACTACGCGGTGTAAGTGAGGGCATTTTAAAAATCAAACTGGTAATTCCAGATGAAGAGTACTGCCAGCAGCTGCTTACACGTTACCTACAGCTTCCACGCAAGGCGCTAGGTGGCGAATGGTTGCAGGCTCAAGCCGCACTATGCTGGAAGAACCGTTTAAGGCCTAAGTTACAAAAAGAGCTTATACAGCGCTATAAAGAGAGCGCTGAGACAGAAGCTATTCTCGTGTTCAGCCGCAATCTAAGTGACCTGCTATTAGCTGCTCCCGCTGGCCCCAAAGTAACGTTGGGTTTGGACCCAGGTCTTCGTACGGGCGTTAAAGCCGTGATTGTTGATGCAACAGGCAAACTTCTCTCGTATACGACGATCTACCCCCACGCGCCTAAAAACCAGTGGGACCCTGCCATTAACGATCTATATAAGCTCTGCAGTCAATATCAGGTAGAGCTTATCAGTATTGGTAATGGAACAGGCTCCAGAGAAACCGAAAAGCTTGTTGGAGAGATGCTGAAGAAGCATCCTGATATCAATGCGCAGAAGCTGATTACCAATGAAGCCGGTGCGTCGGTCTATTCTGCTTCTGAACTGGCGAGTAAGGAGTTTCCGGATATTGATGTCACCATCCGTGGCGCGGTATCAATTGCGCGCCGCTTACAAGACCCATTATCAGAGCTGGTTAAAATTGAACCTAAAGCGATCGGTGTTGGGCAGTACCAACACGATGTAAACCAGCAACAGCTGTCAGAACAGCTAGAAAGCGTTATCGAAGATTGTGTAAATGCGGTAGGTGTTGACCTTAATAGTGCGTCTGAAGCGCTTCTAACTCGCGTCTCAGGCCTCAATTCGACCTTGGCAGGTAACATCATCAAGTATCGCGATGATCGTGGCGCTTTCACCTCACGCTCTCAGCTGCTCAAGGTTCCACGGCTTGGCCCTAAAGCCTACGAGCAATCAGCTGCCTTTTTAAGAATCAGGGACGGTAAACAGGTTTTAGATAATTCGAGTGTGCACCCCGAATCTTACCCATTAGTTGAGGAGATGGCGAAAGCGCAGCATACATCAGTCAAGAACTTGATTGGTGATAGTCAGTTACTAAAGCAACTCAACCCAAACAGTTTCGTTAACGATAGCGTTGGCTTGTACACCATCAACGACATTTTAAAGGAACTAGAGAAACCAGGAAGAGACCCTAGACCGGAGTTTAAAACCGCTAAGCTTCTTGAGGGTGTTGAAACCATGGCTGATCTGGAACCCGGTATGAGGCTAGAAGGCACCGTGACTAATGTCACTAACTTTGGCGCATTTGTCGATATAGGCGTCCATCAAGATGGGTTAGTACATATATCTCAGCTTGCCGACAAGTTCGTTAAAGACCCGCATACGATCGTCAAACCGGGTGATATTGTTAAGGTTAAAGTCACCGAAATTGATCAAAACCGAAAGCGTATCGCTTTAACGATGAAGTCGCTTTAATTCCCCAAATGCCAATCCGGTAGATATAACGCATTGATTTATGGGCGTTATATCTGCCACTTATCTAATATAGATAAATAAGACGATCTCCTACCTCCATGAGTTCCGCAATTCTTGTTTGAAAAAACCTTTTTTTAAATTAAAAATCAAAGAGTAAGGCAAGACATATTGATCAACTAATACTAGACTGCTTAAACAAGCCTGAAGTATAGATAGAACCCATGAGTACAATAAAAACAAATCTATTATGGCTACAAGCTGGTGCATGCAGTGGTGATACGATGTCGTTACTATGCGCGAGCCAACCCTCTTGGCCTGAACTCGTTGCTCAGCACAATATAAATGTATTGTGGCAGCCCTCTCTTTCGACACGCACAATGAAAGATCTTTTGGTTGATATAGACCTAATTTTAAAAGATGAATTATCACTAAATATTCTTTGTGTCGAAGGTAGCTTAGCCCTAGGCCCTAATAAAACGGGCATGTTCGATACGCTTGATAGCAAACCTAAGGCCTACCTCATCAAAGAGCTTGCAGACAAAGCAGACTACGTTGTTGCAGTGG
>Ga0193958_1000918_pt1 | contig 10033 bp, 8 predicted proteins | sample FB_1_MG_FD_140320 | JGI IMG/M metagenome (GOLD analysis project Ga0193958, IMG submission 140320) | Microbial mat bacterial communities from the Broadkill River, Lewes, Delaware, United States - FB_1_MG | ecosystem: Environmental > Aquatic > Freshwater > River > Microbial mats | place: USA...
AAAATCTATAATATTAATAAAAAATAAAACCATGGGGTTTGGCTAACAATTCCAGTAACTACACTAATAAGACTTATTTTAATGATTTTATTCATTCTAATTCCTTTTCTTTATTTGTAAAATTATAAAATAAAAATATTACAGTATAGTTACTTCTCACATATTAATAGTATTCAGAGATGTATACACACTATTTATTTAGATATACTATCTTTAATAATCAAAAATTTGAAAAGGATAGTTAACAATGAAAAAAGATACAGCTAGTTCTACTGCATATACTGTTGTTCATGGGATATTACATACAAAACAGAATCCTCAATTATCATATTTAGTTCAAGAAGACACAGCCATTGCATGTTCAAAAATACTCTGCGCTTCTAAAGAAGGACAAAAGCGTCTTGAAGAACTAGAAAACCCATTGAAGAGTAAACTACTTCCATTATTAGAATGGTTGTTAATGCCAGGCATAACACTTAACTATGTGTTAAGAAAAAAGTATATTGAAGAGAAAGTTCATAAAGCCATCAAAAATGGTATAACACAAATAATCAATATAGGTGCGGGATTTGATACTTTGACATATAGACTAAGTTCTTTATATCCTAACATTAATTTTATTGAAATTGATCATCCTGCCACTAGTACCGAAAAAATCAAAGCATTTAATGAGAAAGATTCCATAGAAAACCTCTCTTTTATCTCTGCAGATTTAAGTAAAGTATCTCTGGAAAAAACCTTACATAATAATGATAAGTTTGATAGTATGAATAAAACACTTTATATCAGTGAAGGGGTTTTAATGTATCTTCCAAAAGAAGCAGTAAATGAACTTTTTAACTCTCTTCGAAGACTTACAGGGAAGGGGAGCATTTTTATTTTTAGTTGTATGGAACCTAAAAATAGTAGTAAAAATAATATTAGACCACTTTTATATTATTATCTAAAAGTGAAAAAAGAGGAATACCTTTGGTATATAGCTGATACTGAAGTACATTCTTTTATAAATGAAAACAATTATTCTCTTTTAGATATAGCAGATAGCAACACTTATAGAAAAAAATATCTTGATTCAAATTTTATTGGTACACTTCACCAAGGAGAATATATTGTAGTGACGGAGGTAAATTGATATGGGTTATACATTTATTCATGCAACAGACATAAAAACTTTAGAAAAAGTTCATCGTTTTCGATATAAAGTAATGCATCATGAACTAGGCTGGATCGATGCAAATTTAGATGGTAAAGAAAAGGATGATTACGATAATTATTGTGACCAATTTGCTATTTTAAATGATCATGAAGAGATATGTTGTACAATGCGTTTAATCTATCATTCTCCTATAGGATATCCAACAGAGCGTTTTTTAGATTTACAACAGCCTGAGTATAAATTTAATCGTGAAAAACTTGCTGAGATGTCACGAATATTTATAGATCCAAAATACCGAAATATGAAAGATACAAAACTATTTATCAATTCTATTGTAAAAAAACTTGCTTACAAAAAAATAAAAGAACATGGAATTGAATACTGCTATGGAATGCTAGAGCAAAAGTTTTTAAAACTAGTAAATATGTATAAAATTCCATACAAAGCAATCAGTAATATAGAACAAGACTATGATAAATTTAAGTATCCAAGTATATTATCCGTAAAAGAGATGGAAAAACATAATCCCGAGTTAAGAAAAAGTTTACTTGTGTTATAATAATGGAATAAAAGAAAATTTTACTAACGGTAAAATATTGAAGGGATCATATGACATCTAAGTTTTTCTGGAATGTTTTAAGCACTAGTTCTCTTCTATTAACAAGTTTAAATGCTCAGAGTAATAATATTTTAGATTCTATTACTAAAGATATGGATAGATTTAACAATGTTGCAACAATAACAAAACAAAACGAAGATTATCAACCATATATCATATCTGTATTTAATGGTAAAGAACTAGAAACTCTTGGAGTATCAAATCTAAAAGAATCTCTACAGCTTGTACCTGGTGTAGATATCACTACTGATAATTTCAATAATCAAACGCCTATATTTCGTGGCTCAAATGCTCTTGCGTACGGTCAAACCAAACTTTTTATCGATGATATTTTAGTAAATAATCTTTTCTTTGATTCCTATTCTGAATATCTTGGGCTTCCAATAGAAATGATAAAAAGAATTGAAGTTGTAAGAGGTCCGGGGAGTAAAACTAATGGTGTTAATGCTTATGCAGGTTCTATACATGTAATTACATACGCCGAAGACTTTAAGGATTTCGAATCTAAAGATAAAATGATTTTTAAATATGGTTCATACGATTATAGGATGAGTGGTTTTATTCAAAAATTTAAAACTGAAAATCTTACAGCAACGGTTGACTTTTACTACCAAAAAGACAATAAAAAGCTAAAAGCTGGTCCAGATGGTTATTCACAAGGTTCAATGAGTAGTACTGATCTTGGTAAAGATAATACTACTTTATCTCAAAATGGTGATGCTCCCGTTTGGAATGAAGACTATTCATTAAGTCTTAATTTAAAATACAAAGACTTCACTCTAAAAGGTCGTTCACTTAATCATACACAAGGTAGTGCTTATGGTATTAATCTTTCTTTACCACAAAATGAGGATAGAGTGAAATTACCAAGCTATTATCTTGAATTAGGTTATGATAAAGAGATTAGTAACTTTTATTTGGATATTAAAGCAGGAGTAAAATACGATACTTTTGATTCAAAAGCAAAACTAGGACCCAATGGTGTTGATTTTATCGACTATGAAAAATTTGTTAATAGCAATAACACAATAGTCAATAATGTAATATTTCCAAATGGTATCTATGGGGAACATTTAGCTAAACAAAGAACATTATATCAATCTTCGTATCTTACATATAAAGGGATTGATAACCATACTATCACTTCAGGTTATCGTTTTCTAAAAGAAGAAACAACTGATATGGTTTCAAAATTATCAAATTGGGCAACAGGTGATGCAGCACTTGTCGACTATACAGAAACATTTCCTTTTTTTAATAAAAATGCAGAACGGAATATTAAAATTTTTTCCTTACAAGATGAATTTCAATTTAATAAAAAACTCAATTTTATATATGGATTCAACTATGAAACTACTTCATACGAAGATGCAGGTTTCGAACCTAGAATATCTATGGTATACCAGAAAGATTTAGAAAATATATTTAAAGCAATCTATAGTCGATCACATAGAAATCCATCTTGGCAAGAGATGTTTACAGCTAATAATGCAGCACGAGTAGGAAGTACAGATTTAAAACCAGAAAAAGTAGATGCCTTAGAGTTTTCATACATAAAAAAGTTTTCTACAGATACATATTTACAAACGAATATTTTCTATTTACAAAATAAAGATCAAATATATAATTCTGCAACAGATCCATTATATAGAAATGTTGTAGATACTGACATCTATGGTTTAGAGCTTGAATATACAGGTCATTTATCTTCAGATGATAAATTATATTTAAACTATACATACTTAACAGGAACATCAACCATTACAGATACAGGGGAGAGATCATCGTTAACTAATGTTGCTCATCATCTTGCAAAAGGATATTATATTTATAATTTAAATAATAACTTATCACTTAGTGGAATTGCAAAATATGTAGGAGAGAAAAAAAGAGTCTTAAGTGATACTCGTAATAAAGTAGATGCATACACTACAATAGACACAACACTAAATTATAAAAATCATACATATAATTATGATATTGCTTTTAGTATAAAAAATATATTTGATGAACATGTTATTTATCCTTCCACACCAAAAACCTATAGTCAAGATTACACACAAGAAGGTAGAACATTTCTAGTGACTTTAAGAAAGGAGTTTTAATATGAAAAAAATACTTTTTCTTTATTTAACTCTCATTAATGTTGCTTTTGGATATCACTATGATGATATAGTACTTAAAGCACAAGCTTCTATTTTCCCTAAAATTATTCTGCTGGATAAAAAAATACAAAATAAACTAATAGATGGTAAAATAGTTTATACTATTGTTTATAATAAATCTGATTACAATACTGCGTTATCTATTGAAAAGTTTATAAATAAAAACTTTCAAGGAAGTCTTGATAAATATAACTACAAAGTAAATTTAGTAGAGTTTGAAAAATTTTCAATTCAAACACAGGCTTCAGCTGTTTATGTACTTAATTTAAGTGAACATATAGAAAAAATTGCCAAAGTTGCTAGTGAAAAGGGTATTATTTCTTTTTCATATGATATTAATAACCTTAAAAAAGGTCTAATGTTTTCTTTAGTGATAGAAAAATCAACTGTTTTATATCTCAAAAAAGAAATTTTATTTGCAACTAAAATAGAGTTTGTTGATGCATTGTTACAAATGGTTCGTTTTGTTGAAGCTGATTATATAGATAAAAATAATTTTGATTATCAAAATAAACTTAATTCACGAAATTATTATGCAAAATATTTTATGAATCAAAAAAAATAAATGGTATAAAATTATAATATGAAAAAAAAGATGAACTCCTTATCTCGTAAAATAGTATTTTTAATTACAGCTGTTACTTTAGTTTCTTTTTTACTGATTTTTAATCTATTTGAAAAAATCAACAAAGAAGCATTTTATAATATAGAAACTGAAAAAGCAAAATTGATTCTGAGTACTATTGAACCATTAATTGCATTAAATATTTACTTAAATCTTAATAATAGAGTTGAGGAATTAACTAAACAGCTTATTACAAACCCTAATATTTTAGCAGTTAAAGTGCTGCAAAAAAATAAAATCATATCAGAAATTAAAGCTTTAGAGTTTGAAAGTAATGTAAATGATTCATTTATTGTAAAAAATGCTATATATCAACCAAACTCAAAAAAAGAAATTGGAACATTAATTCTCACATATTCTAATAAAAATTATAAAGAACTTGTAGATAGATATACAACTCTTTTAATTAAAGTACTTATTTTATTTGTGATTTTTTTCTTAATTTTTAGTTTATATGTAAAAAGACTACTTTCCCCATTGCGAAAAATTGCAAAATTAGTAAGAGGATATTCTCCTGATCAAAATATAAATATACCATTTGATAATCAAAATAACGAAATAGGTTTTATTTCACATGCACTTAATAATATGCAACAAAGTATTACTAAATATTCTGAACAACAACAAAATATAAATAAATATCTGGAAGAAAAAGTAGAAGAAAAAACAAAAGAACTTCGCCATCAACTTTATACAAATGCGCTTACAGGATTACCTAATAGACGAAGTTTATTACATGATATCAATTATTATGAAAATGGAGCTTTATTAATCATCAATATCGATGACTTTAAAGAGATTAATGACTTTTTTGGCCATTCAGTAGGAGATAATATTCTTATTTCATTTGCACAAAAACTATCAGAAATAATCACCAAAGAACATGAATCAACTCTGGTACATCTTGCCGGGGATGAGTTTGCTCTATTTTTTCTACAAAAACCAGCTAAAAAAGAATTTATAAACTTTATAAACTCACTTTTGAAGAATATAGAAAAAATTATTTTTACACATGAAAATAATGAATTAACCATTAGAGTTACAATAGGAGCAACTTATCAGGCTATTGAAGCTCTAGAAAAAGCGGATATTGCATTAAAATCTGCAAAAAAACAAGGGAAAGACTTTTTAATTTATGATGAAACATTAAATGTTGAACAACAATATAAAAACAATATGGAATGGACAAAGAAACTAAATTGGGCTATAGAAAATGATAAAATTCAGCCTTTTTTTCAACCAATATATGATAACAAAACAAATAGAATTGTAAGTGCTGAATGTTTAATTAGATTATTGGATAAAGATAATAAAATCATCAGTCCTTATTATTTTTTAACAATTGCTAAGAAAAGTAAACTTTATTCTAAGTTAACAAAAATAATGATTCAAAAGAGTTGTCAATACTTTGAACATCTTGATTGTGACTTCTCTATAAATTTATCAGTTGAAGATATCCTAGATATTGATATTGTTAATTACATTTCAAAAAGTATCCTACAATACAATGTTGCAAATAAAATTATATTAGAGCTTTTAGAGACAGAAGAGATAGAAAACTACGAAGAGGTATCATCATTTATATTTGAAATGAAATCTTTAGGATGTAGAATTGCAATCGACGATTTTGGTTCAGGATATTCAAATTTTGAATATCTTTTGAAACTTAATATTGATTATATTAAAATAGACGGTTCACTGATAAAAAATCTAGAAACTGATAAAAATACACTTATTGTTGTAGAAACAATTGTAGATTTTGCTCAGAAACTTAACATTAAAGTTATTGCAGAGTATGTACACAACGAAGGTGTTTATAACAAAGTAAAACAATTAGGCATTGATCGTTCTCAAGGTTTTTATCTTGCAGAACCAAGGAATGCTTTACCTTTACCATAGTTTGAGGAACTATAGTAAGTCATTTTTAATATAAATGACTTAAAGAAAAATTTAAATGCCTAATCCTACTTGCTTACAAATTACTACATAATTTGATTCACCTATCTCATTTTTCACATAATTTTTTGTTTCTTTACATGTGTTACAATTACATGATTTTGGTAATACAAATAACATTCTTTCTGCATTTGATTTCGCCTCATAATTAAAATTATTTTTTTTCATTTTAAATCCTTTATTAAATATACAAAAATTATATAATATAAATTTTATTCTTTAATTACCTATTAATACTATAATTATAATATTATTTTATTTTAATATTTGGATTTTTAGATTAATTAAAAATTATTAATTTTAAAGTTATTTATAAAAGAGAAACAATTAATAGAGATAATAGCAGGAGTTATTTTAAAATTTTTAAGGATGAGTTATAGAAAGTTGGAGTTTAGTACCTAGTCTAAACTTCCACTTCACACTTGATACTATGTGTTGAACACTTTTTATATATCTCGTTTACTTCATCTTTAAAATCACCATTTTTTTCAAACATAATAAGAGGTGGTAAAATTTTCAAAGGTGATTTAGAAGCAATACGGGCATATACCATAACTAAACTAGCTTCTTTAGCAGAGTTTGGATGTAAGAACTGAATAGCTTCTATATTAAGTTTTGATTCTCCTATATTTTTAACTATATTATCTAACTGCTTTGCATCATAACAAAAGAAAAACTTTCCACTGTTTTTTAATATTTTTGCAGACTTAAAAATAAACTGATCTAAAGGCATACTATCGCTATATCTGGCTATTTTTAAAGATTCATTTTCACTTTTTATCACATCACTATGGTAAAAGGGAGGGTTTGAAACTACATAATCAAACTGTTTATCAAACTTATAGTCTAAAATACTTCCTTTATGAAGTCTATTTTGTATCCCATTTACCTCAGAATTTTTTTGTGTTAAAAACTGAAAACTTTCTTGGATTTCACATTGATTTAAGTGAAGTTTTGGATAATCCCGTGCAACTAAAAGACCTAAAATTCCACTACCACTTCCTATATCTAAAAGTTCACCTTGTATATTTTTATATTTTTCTAAATTTTTACAAATGAAGTTATATAAAAAATGGGTATCGCTATTGTAGCAATACCCATTTTGTGGTTGGTATAAGTTTAGAGTTTTAGACTTAGTGTAAGTCTGCATTCAGTTTTACTTCTCTTGTAGATCTCATAGCAATAATTTGACCATTTACAGAGTTTTGTCTAAAGTGAACACCATTTACACCTTGGAAGTCCATACCTCTCATAAGTACAGAGATCTTTTTTTCTGGATTAGCTTCAGAAATAGCAGCAACTGCTTTTTCAGATAAAGTGATTTTAGTTCCTGGTAAAATTGTAACACCAGCATCTAAGATACAAGAATCACCGATCGCTGTACCTGTACAAGAGTTAGCACCTAATAATGTGTTTTCACCAATAGAAACTGGAACACCATCAGTACCAGAAAGAACACCAAGGATAGAAGCACCACCACCAACATCACTCCCAGCACCAACAACAGCAGAAGAAGAAATTCTACCTTCAACCATAACAGCACCTTCTGTTCCAGCATTAAAGTTGATGTAAGCAGCACCAGGCATAACAGTAGTTCCACCAGCTAATTGAGCACCAAATCTAACTTTTGCAGTATCTAAAATTCTTGTATTATCTGCAGGAATAACATGTTGTAAAAATCTTGGGAATTTATCAACAGCATCAATATTAGGGTATTTTCCTGTTAATTTAAGAGTTAATTCATTTGCTCTTAACCAATCTAACTCAATAGGGTTGTTACCTTCCCAAGCTACATTGTGTAATAGTCCAAAAATACCATTTAAGTTAAGACTTCTTAAAGCAGCTTTTCCAGTAGAAAGAGCATTTAATTTTAAGTAAGCAGCTTCAACACTTAAGGCATTTTCATCTTCAAATACAAATACAACTTTAAAATCATCAGCAGATAAACCAAGCTCTCTTGGTAATGCAGAAAGATTTAAAATAAGTTGTACATTTTTATGAGCTTCACCCTCAGCTTCTTCGATGTATGGGTTAAAACTTTTGATACAGTTAGCAACAAAATCATCAGTAATACTAAATACTTGCTCTGATTTAGTAGTATCTACTTCTACACCAGATTCTTTTAAAGCATCCATAAAAATAGCTGCACTACCAAAGTTTTCATTCCAGTTTACTACTGGATATGTAGCTTGTAGTATTTTATCACTGTTTAATTGACCTCTATCTACTCTAGCTATACCAAAACCGATTGGGTTTTTATACCAGCTTTGTGATTGGATATCTGCAACTTTTGCTTTAAATTCTTCTTGTGTTTCTAACATATTATTATTCCTATTATGAGTATATTTTTAAGGATTATATCTAAAATGCAATAAATTTTATATAATAATATTTAGTTAATATAAAAATATATTTAGCACTCAATGAAGATATATGCTAATTATTTACAAAACTTTAGCTTTCTTTTATAAACTTATGTTAAAATTTCACCCTAAAATTTAATAAATTACATAAAAAAAGGAATATATTATATGGCTAAACATGAATTTCAAACAGAAGTAGGGCAACTACTACAACTTATGACTCACTCACTATACTCAAATAAAGAGATTTTTATACGAGAGTTAGTATCAAATGCAAGTGATGCTATTGATAAATTAGAATACTTAAAATTAACGGACGAAAAACTTAAAGGTTTAGAATCAACTCCACAAATCAACATCAAAATTGATGAAGAAGATAACTCTTTAACAATCGTTGATAATGGTATAGGTATGAATGAAGCAGATTTAATCGCTTCTATTGGTACTATTGCTAAATCTGGAACAAAATCTTTTATGGAAAATCTTACAGGTGACGCTAAAAAAGACAGTAACTTAATCGGTCAATTTGGTGTAGGATTTTATTCTGTATTTATGGTAGCTGATAAAGTTGATGTTATCTCTAAAAAAGCTGGTGAAGATCAAGCATTTAAATGGTCAAGTGATGGTTCAGGAAGTTTTGATTTATCTCCTTGTGTAAAAGAAGAGCATGGAACTGTTATCTATATCAAACTAAAAGAAGAAGAGATCAGTGAATTTGTTTCTAAACCTAGAGTAGAAACTATCGTTAAAAAATATTCTAACCATATCGCTTACCCAATTTTCTTAATCTTTCCAGAGGAAGTGACAGAAGAGTTAAGTGAAGAAGATAAAGAAGCTGGAAAAGAAGCTACAAAATCTATAGAAACTAAAAGAGAACAAGCAAATGAAGCTACTGCACTTTGGAGCCAACCTAAAGCTAAATTAAAAGCTGAAGATTACAACGAATTTTATAAAACTATTTCACATGACTCAACAAACCCTATGACTTATGTGCACACAAGAGCAGAAGGTGTAAGTGAATATACTACATTATTTTATATCCCAGCAATTGCTCCAATGGATATGTATAGAGTTGATTTCCAACCGGGTGTTAAACTGTATGTAAAAAAAGTATTTATCACAGATGATGAAAAAGAACTTTTACCTACA
>Ga0193958_1000919_pt1 | contig 10033 bp, 7 predicted proteins | sample FB_1_MG_FD_140320 | JGI IMG/M metagenome (GOLD analysis project Ga0193958, IMG submission 140320) | Microbial mat bacterial communities from the Broadkill River, Lewes, Delaware, United States - FB_1_MG | ecosystem: Environmental > Aquatic > Freshwater > River > Microbial mats | place: USA...
CGTGCCAAAACGTATTATCTTTTACTATCAGCTACTTATGTTCTTATGCTGAATGAGTTTGGTTAGGAGGTTTTATGATATGGTGATTTATTTTTATGCAATTGATGATTTGGTTAAGTGCTTGTTAAGCTGAAAATAGCTCACAGGTAACCGGTAAGGCTCACTTTTAGAACGGCAGCACAAGGTTGTACTGCATAAGCTGTAAAATCTTATGTGGTAATATTTCAAACGAATGTGTGGCATTGGCAGTGTGAAGTGCTGCTAAGAGTCAATACGACGTGTTATTGGGCTATTATCGTTGTTGTAAAGCAGCGGGTAGTCAGTGGCTTGCTCTTTAGACTTTAGATAATGCCTGCTTTTTTTAAGCGATAACGACACTGTGGCCCTGTCATACCTAAATTTCTGGCGGTTTCTAGTACATTGCCCTCGGCATACTCCAGTGCTTTTTCAAGGACTTGTTGTTCAAGGTGCTCAAAGCTCATGCCATGCTGTAGCATTTGGGAGAGAAGGTTGTCGATGGGGCTACTGGCTTGTTGCTCTAACTGCCCTGCTTGGCCAATCACCATATAGCTGTCTTTAGATTCAGGCATGCCCAAGCAGGCATGGGTGGACTCAATTCGTGCATAGTCCTCTGCCAAAATGACGCCACGCTCTAATACATTTTCTAGCTCACGAATATTGCCCGGCCACTGGTAGTTCATAAAGCGCTGGAGTGTATCATCGGTAATGCCTGACACATGTTTGCCATAGGTTTGGTTATGCTTTTTGAGGAACTTTTGAATGAGGCCGGGAATGTCACTCTTGCGCTCTCGCAAGGGTGGAATTGTGATAGGAAAGACATTTAACCGGTAGTATAGGTCGGCCCGAAAGCGGCCGTCTTTTACGCGCTCTGCTAAATCGGCATTGGTGGCAGCAATTAGGCGTACATCAACACTGATTTTTTCAGTACCGCCCACTCGCTCAAATTCGCCGGTTTGTATGGCGCGTAATAATTTGGCTTGCGCACGTTCGTTTAACTCACCTAATTCATCCAGAAATAAGGTGCCGCCATTGGCGCGCTCAAAACGTCCGGGGCGTGATTTATCAGCGCCCGTAAAGCCACCTTTTTCCACACCGAATAATTCAGACTCTACCAAGTCACGAGGGAGTGCAGCACAGTTAACTGCAATAAATGGCCCATCTTTGCGTTGCCCCATTTGATGGACGGCTTTGGAGAAAATTTCTTTACCAACACCAGTTTCACCGAGCATTAACACTGTCACATGAGTTTCAGCGGCTTTATGTAGAAGGTACATCACCTCTTTAATGGCAGGGGATTCAGCAATAATATGTGCTGGTTTAGCATCGTTATTCATTTCGCTGCGAAGAAATTCTACTTCTTCTTCCAATGAATGAAGTCGTTCAGCAAGTGGGGAAGGGTTAAAGATACTTTGCATGGCTTCATGATCTTCCCATTCGCTTAAAGGCTTTCCGATAATGCGACACTGTGCATCGCCTTTGCCAATACATTCTACCTCTTTATATAAAATGGCCTGTCCTAAAAATGCAGAAGTGTAACCGGTGGCATAGCCTAAAAGGTTCCAACATACGGGTTCATCAGAGATGTCATATAAGCGTAAATGTTCTGAGGTTTCAAAGGAGTTCTCCCATAGAAACTCGCCATAAAAATGGTTGGTATCAAGATCCAGCTCTAGTGCAACGGGCTCGACTTTGACAATACCTTCTAGGGCATGTAACTGAGGGCCAGCACAGAACATTTCATGTAATGAGGCATCACCACGTAAGCGCTTTGCAAGCTGGGCATCAGACTCTGCAGCAGCATAGCCCATACGCATGAGTACCCCACGGGCGTACTCTTCACCAAAAGATTCGATCAGTTCAGCACGCATTGAGCCAAAGGCGGTGGCATGTAGTAAAATCATGCGCTGTTGATCAAGCCAGATATTGCCTGTTTCTCCTTCAAACCGAATCAACTTTTTTAGATCATCGTTTTTTGGAAAAGCGATTGTGTCATTGGGGGTAGCCACATCTCCCACTCCTTATTTCCTCAAGGGCAAGCCTAGCACTTATAAGGTGCTAAGTTAATATCGATATTATTTAAATAATCGATATTTTGAGTGCAATGGTTTTATGATGAATGAATGCTACTTGGGTTTGATTTGTTGAAGGCTTTGGGGGGAGTAGCTTGATGAAGATAAGAAAAAGGCGCCCCTTAGGACGCCTTTTTAAGTCTTGCAAAGCTTTAGCTATTAGGGGATAGCATCCAGCTCATTGTCTGCGGTTTCATCTTTCTCTGGTGGCAGTAGTGCTTCGCGTGTTACGCCCATTACAAGCAGTGAGCTACTCGCTACATAGATTGATGAGTAAGTACCGATCACAACACCTACAATCATGGCAATGGAGAAGCCATGAATAATCTCACCACCAAATAAGAAGAGAGAAATTAATACTAATAAAGTTGTGAAAGACGTTACCAACGTTCGCGCGAGTGTTTCATTGATAGAGGTATCAATGGAGTCTGCGGTATCAACTTTGCGAAGCTTTAAGAAGTTTTCTCGAATCCGGTCAAACACCACGATGGTGTCATTGAGCGAGTAACCGATAATGGCCAAAATAGCAGCCAGAATGGTTAAGTCAAATTCAATGCCCGTCAGTGAGAAGAAGCCGATGGTGACAATAACATCATGCAGCAATGCCACAATAGAGCCTACAGAAAAACGAAACTCAAAGCGTAGGGCGATGTAAATTAAGATCCCCCCCAGTGCCAGTAGCATCGCAATACCACCTTGGTCACGCAGCTCATCACCGATTTGAGGGCCAACAAAGTCAACACGTTTCATCACAATATCAGGTGTTGTTGCTTTCAGTGAGCTGACAACATCGTTGCTCACTTTACTGCGATCAACGCCTGATTGCTCAGGAAGGCGAATTAAGACATCTTGTGCGGTACCAAAAGGTTGCACTGAGGCGTCATAGCCCGCTTGTTTAAGTGTTTCGCGGATTTCACTGATATTGGCATTCTCTGGGTAGCCAATTTGGATTACTGTGCCGCCTGTAAAATCAACACCGAGATTCAAGCCACGTGTCAGTAAAGAGCCCACCGAGAGTAAAATCAAAACGGCGGAGAGGATCATGGCGAACTTGCGTTTGGCCATGAAGTTAATATGTTTTTTTAGAAACATGGTCCGCTTATCCTATGTTGAGTTTTTTAACACGACGCTTGCCGTAAATCATATTAATAATGATACGGGTGCCGAAAATGGCCGTGAACATGGATGACAAGATACCAATGGCCAAGGTAATGGCAAAGCCTTTAATAGGGCCGGTTCCCATTCCATACAAAACGACAGCAGCAATAAAGGTTGTGATATTGGCATCGGTGATGGTTGAGAATGCTTTTTCATACCCTGAGTGAATCGCACTTTGTGGGCTGGTACCGGCACGCAGTTCTTCTTTGATTCGCTCATAAATCAGTACATTCGCATCAACCGCCATACCAACGGTCAGTACGATACCAGCAATACCCGGTAAGGTAAGCGTTGCCTGAAGTAATGATAGCACCGCGATAATCAGTACTAAGTTAAGGCTCAATGCAAGATTTGCCACAATACCAAAGGTACGGTAGTAGATCAGCATGAAGATCAGTACTGCAATAAAGCCGTAGATTACGGAGTTAAACCCTGCATTGATGTTATCAGCACCTAGGCTTGGGCCAACCGTTCTTTCTTCAACAATGTATACCGGAGCGGCCAAAGCACCTGCACGAAGTAGCAGTGCTAGATTATGGGCTTCTTGTGGAGAATCTAATCCGGTGATTTGGAAGTTTGAACTCAGTTGCTCTTGAATGCGTGCAACATTAATGACTTCTTGCTTCTTAACGGTCTTTTTAACAATGTTGCCATCTGCATCACGGCTGACATCGGTTTTATTTTCAATAAAGACCACACCCATCAGCTTTTGTACGTTGGCACCAGTGGCGCGCTCAAACATACGTGCGCCTTTACCATCCAAAGTAATACTAACCGCAGGCTGTTGGTTTTGGTCAAAAGTGGCCGCTGCATCCGTGATGTAATCACCTGTTAGCATGACCTGACGCTTTAATAAGATAGGATTGCCGTTACGCTCTTTATAAAGAATATCACCAATTGGCACACGCTTATTCGCTTGAGCGGCATACGCATTATTATCCTCATCCACCATTCGGAACTCTAGCGTGGCAGTTGCACCTAGAATCTTTTTGGCTTCACTCGGATCTTGAACACCGGGTAGTTGTACAACAATTCGCTCAAGACCTTGTTGTTGGATAATGGGTTCAGCAACACCCAGCTCATTCACACGGTTACGCAAGGTGGTGATGTTTTGTTGTAGCGCACGCTTTTTGATGCTGGCAAGGTTGCTATCTAGAATGCTAGCACGCAACGCAGTACCTTTTGTTGCATCGATCTGTTCAAGTTTTAGCTGGTGTTGATACTGACGGTTCAAGACTTTGAAAGCAGCGTCTAATCCAGCTTGGTCTTTGAATTTGATGGTTAAGGTGTCATCAGACTCACGAATTACACCAAGGTACTTAAGCTTCTTGTCACGCAGATAACTACCGAGCTCATCCTTGTAGTTGTTGGTCGCCTTGTCTAAGGCTGCCACCATATCTACTTCCATCAAAAAATGAACACCGCCTCGCAAGTCAAGCCCAAGGTACATCGGTTGTGCCCCTGCACCACCAAGCCATGCAGGTGTGGTGGGTGCTAAGTTCAGTGCCACCGCATATTGGTCACCTAATGCAGCTTTAACCGGATCAACCGCAGCGAACTGAGCATCAGTATCGGCAAAATGCACCATCAACTTGTTATCTTTGCTCTCCACACGCTTAATCGCGATACCAGCTTCACCTAAGGCTTTGGTAATGTTTTCCGTTTCGGTACCCTGAAAACTTTGCTGGTCGTTGGTTAAAGAGATCTGTAGTGCAGGGTTGGAGGGATATAAGTTTGGAAGGGCGTATACCATGCCGATCACACAGACCATGATCAGAAGCAGGTACTTCCAGGTTGGATTTTGATTCATTGTTATAATCCGATTGTGCAAAAGCCCTGAAAGATTTCAGGGCTGTGTCGATCATTAATAAAATTACAGACCTTTCATTGTACCTTTTGGCATAACGGCTGCGATGGCCTGACGCTGTACTTTGATCGTTGTGTTCTCAGACACACTCATTTCAACAAAGTTTTCACCTAAATTAGTGACTTTACCAATGATACCGCCGCCAGTTACGATCTCATCGCCTTTGTTAATAGATGCGATAAGCTCTTTATGCTCTTTAGCACGCTTTTGTTGTGGACGGATAATCATGAAATACATGATACCGAAGAAGATCGCCATCATAATGATTAGCTGCATGCCGCCACCTTGTGGTGCTGCTGCGCCGTCTGCCATTGCATCTGAAATGAAAAAGTTCATAGTGTTCTCCAAATTGTCTATGTGTGCTTAATTCTGTGTATCTGTTGTACGTATGCGGTCAATCGCGGCATAGTATGCCATATTCCAAGGCGACGATTTCATGCATTTTCCCAGCTGAAATTCAGTACCTCAGCCAGTGAGTTTGCGCCGGTTTTTAGCATGAGCAAACGGTCAATACCAATGGCTATTCCCGCACACTCTGGCATGCCTGAGTGCATTGCGGCTAAAAAGCGTTGGTCGCTTGGCACTTGCTGCAAACCCTGTTGTTGGCGGTTGTGCTGCTCTTGTGCGAGTACCTGAGTATTGCGTTCGGCTGAGGTTAATTCTTGATATCCATTGCCAAGCTCTAAGCACCCCACATATACCTCAAAGCGCTTGGCGACCTGTATTTGATCAGCTGGGCGATATTCGGTTTGAGCCAGCGCACTTTGGCTAGCGGGATAGTCATAAATAAAGCTGAGACGGTCCGTTGCTAATTGAGGCTCAATACAGTGTGTCAGTAATAAGTCCAGTGCCCCTTGACGGTCTAGCTCCCCTTGTAACCCCGGTACAGCCTGCGTTACTCGCATCTGTAATTCATCATCCGCTATGGTATGGGGGTTAATGCCTAATTTATCAAGGAATAGTGACTGATAAGTTAGGTAATCGCTTGGAGCTTTGAGCTGAGGGAGTAAACTGCTTAGGAGTGTGTTGACCTCTTGCATCAGTTTGTTTAAGTCAAAACCAAGCCGGTAATACTCCAACATCGAAAACTCAGCATTGTGATGCGAGGATGAAGGTTCGTTGCGCCACACTTTACAAATCTGATAAATATCACCACTGCCTGCTGCCAGCAAGCGTTTCATGGGATATTCCGGTGAGGTGTGAAGGTAGCGTATACCTTGATCGGTGGCGAGCTGAAACGATTCAATAAAAGGGTCGGTATTGGCAGATTGGGACAGAGCAGGGGTCTCAACTTCCAATACTTGATGTTGGTAAAAGAACTCCCGAATTGCGCGCAGCATATGTGCGCGGGCAATTCGGGTTTGCTGATTGGCTTGTGGTTGCCAGTGCATCAGTCTTAAGATTCTTTAGCGCGAGATAGGTATTCGCCGGTACGGGTATCAATTTTTACCATTTCGCCTTCTTCAACAAATAATGGTACTTTGATGGTTGCACCTGTTTGTACTGTGGCGGGCTTAGTTGCACCTTGTGCAGTATTACCTTGTACGCCCGGCGCACATTCAGTAATTTCCAATACAATGAAATTAGGTGGGGTGATGATGAGTGGCTCACCATTCCAAAGTGTGACCATGTAGCTTTCTTGTTCTTTTAGCCAGTTCTTAACATCAGCAACGGCGGTGTCTGATGCTTGGTATTGCTCAAATGAGGTCGGCTGCATGAAGTGCCAGAACTCTCCATCGGTATAGAGATATTCAACATCCACTTCCATCACATCAGCGGCTTCTACTTTCTCACCGGATTTGAAGGTTTTATCAACCACGCGACCTGTTTTTAGGTTACGGATTTTTACGCGGTTAAAGGCTTGGCCTTTACCTGGCTTCACGAATTCATTTTCAACAATATTGTAAGGGTCACCATCCAGCATGAACTTCAGTCCACTTTTGAATTCACTGGTATTATAACTTGCCATTGGGAGTACTCCTGAGAAAAATGAATCGCGGTATCATAACCGGAAAATGCGGCTGAACCTATGCTTTTCAAGTCTTTCCAAGGGGGAATGTCATATTGGGTTTCCGTCGAACGGTCATCGATTGCGAATCGTTGGGTGTTATAGTGCAGGCTAATAAATAATAAAAAATTCTGGAGGTAACTATGAGTCAGCTTTCTACCCCCGAGAAGAAGAAAGCCGATGCCGCACTGCTAACCACCGTTGCTCAAGCAAAAAACTGGGTACAAGAATTGCCTTTAACCAATATGGGGGAGGTGACACGTGTTTTATATCAAAGCATGGTTGCTGTGAACCAGCACCCCTTGCCTCCACCAGTACGTATTGATATTACGGAGGTTGTATTACCCTATGTCAATATGGCATTGGAGAACCTTGATCGGCACTTTTCAACCCGTGCCTTTCCATTGCCAGAGCGCAGCCAGAAAGTTTTTGATCTAAAACAAGCTTTACAGTTAGAACTGGCAGGGTCGTACCAGTTAGCAGCCTTGGATATGTTAACGCGCGGTGCGACGACTCAGAAACGACTCACGGTTGCAATTGGTCGAGCGATTAAGTACATGGGGCGTACGCTGGTGAACACCTATGGTGTATATGTCAAAGGTAAGCGGAATATTTGGCATGATGTACACCATTTATATTTGCTGGCCTGTGAAAATGGTATCCATACCAAAGTCGTTCCCAAAAGTGCAGATGGGCAATATGACTCATTTACGATTGAAGACTTTTACAAGCTGTTTAATCTAGTTGCACTGGGTGTGCCCAATAGCCTAAGGCAGGGCGAAGTGGATCGGCTAGAAAAGTTTTTTGCCAGTACCGTGGGCAGTGTGTCAATTTTAGATGATGTGGATTGTATTGCAGGAGACTATGCGCATATAGCCTTGCTAAACAGTGATGAACCTGCGGCACTGATGCCAATTAGTGAGGTGTTAAACTCACCCACTAGCCGCATTTTTGATGTGACTGAGATTGAAAAAATCTTACAAGATTTCATTGAAGTGACCGCTGAGGCAAGCTTTGGTCTGCACCAAGACCAACCAATGTTGAACCGTGGTTTGGCAAAGCGTCTATTAAAAGCGCTGACGACTGCTAGCAGTCGTAGAAATAAACGTTTTGAACGTGATGAGGTTGCGGGGGTAGTGTTTCGTTTGACCGATGTCGTCTCAGTGGTGGCCGCAACCGGGCAAGATAGTGAGAGCACAGATGATCAGGCTGATGTTGAAGATGATTTGTATGAGCGCTTAGCTTTTGGAGAAGGTCCATCAAGCCCTTGGGTTGATATTGAGGTTGAAACTAGTTTAGAAGACAGCGATGCTGAAATTCAGCCTTGGCATATTGTAAACAGTAGCGCCCGAGGATATGGCCTACGGCAGAAAGTGGTGGGGCCATCTTCCGCTAGAGTGGGTGAGATTCTAGGGATTCGTGACCCCTCCGATGAATCAGAGAATTGGCAAATTGCTGTCATTCGTTGGATGGACTTTTATCGTGATAAGGGCTTGTGTTTTGGTGCTGAAATCCTCTCACCAAGAGCGTGTAGCGTGTCCGTTCTGGGTATCGTAAACCGTGAAGCGCCTCAGCGTTTTCCTATTCAAGGTTTAAAACTGCCTAAAATTGAGGGAGTGAGGGAAAAGCCGTCACTGGTGGTTCCTGGGCATATGTTCTTGGTCGAGGATATTGTGAATATTGAAATTGCAGGTCGTCAGGAGCAAGCACAGATTATTTGTATTGATGAGTGCTTGGGTAGCTTTGCATACTGTGACTATGTCGTATTGGAGCAACAAGAAGATAAGCAAGAGGATAATGACTTTGCAGGTGTCTGGGACTTTATCTAAGGCATCTGTCTGTAGTTGCCATGATTGACAGTTAGTCACTAAACTTGATTCGATAATCCGTCTGGCAGCTGCGGGTTATTTTTGATGCCGTTAGCGTAGGCGGTATGTACAAAATCCCCGTCAATACGCTCATTATCGGCTTTACCAAAGTTCAGCACGAAGCCTTGATTAAAGACTTTGCCAAAGTTGATCAGGCCGTGCGCGCTAATACCGACTCGCTAAATGTCAGTGACTTTAAATCTGCATTGCAAGCCTCAGCAATTCACATTGTCTTTATTCAGCACCAAGCACGCGTAAACTTAGCGGCCTTACACCGTGTGTTAAAGCGAAATAACCCTGATTGCATTATTGTGGAGTTGCTTGAGTTACCTGACTCGATTGATGCGCTAGTGTTACCAGAGGGCTTGCAAAGCTGTCAGGTCATTTATGACCGTAGTCGCCCAGAGTTTTTGTTGGCGCTGCATTTTATTGTTCAATATACCCGCCTTAAAATAGAGTTTCGCCGCTGTAAGTCATTGTTGTATTTATCAGAAAGACGCTCAGCTAAGTTGGTTAATACCAGTAGTGTAGCCATTGCGTATTTGGCCAAGGGAAAAATTTTACACGCTAATATTCCGTTTTTAGTATTGTTTGGTGCAGAGTCTGTGGAGGAAGTTAAACGCTTTTCTTTATTAAGGCTTATTGATGAAGCAGAGCGTGAGGTGTTTGCGTCTTACTTATCTGAAGTTAAACAATCTCCTTATTTGAATGCTGATCTTCATCTCAATATGAAACGAACCTCTGGTGCTCCTTTTAGTGCGACAGTGAGCATTTCGCCAATGGTGCTAAAAGGGGTGCGCTGCTATCAAATTTGGGTGGAGCCTAAAGTGGTTACAGCAGCTGAGGACGTTATCCCTGTAACACAGTCGTTAGATGTTTGGGGAGTACCTGTAGAGCCTGAAGAAACACTTCAAGTAAATCCTTTTGATGAGGTTTTAACTCCTACAGAGCCTGTGGAAAGTAATGCGGAAGTGATGTTGAATGCTTTACGCGGTGATGATGCGGTTAGTTTGCAATATCGTGACTTACATCAGGTGGATTC
>Ga0193958_1000921_pt1 | contig 10017 bp, 7 predicted proteins | sample FB_1_MG_FD_140320 | JGI IMG/M metagenome (GOLD analysis project Ga0193958, IMG submission 140320) | Microbial mat bacterial communities from the Broadkill River, Lewes, Delaware, United States - FB_1_MG | ecosystem: Environmental > Aquatic > Freshwater > River > Microbial mats | place: USA...
ATGGAGCCTGAAAACTCAGGAAGATTGAGTTTCTCAAGGCATTCGACCTCAAATCTAAGACGTACCACCTTGAGTGCATGAGTGTTATTGCTGGTCAGGGGCAGGTTCAAATGTGGACTCCTTTTCGTGAGGGAATGTTAATGATGACTGCGGCAAGTTTGACTGGGTCGCTATTTACCAAGGCGCTTGAGCAAGTCATTGAGTGTGGTTCTCAGGACGGATTCCTCGTTAAGAATGCGAGCAACCGTTTTATTGGTTCCTCGTACTCCGTGAGCCATGCTGTTGCGCAGATACTTGAGAACTGTGTGGTCTTCGGTTTCGATAGCCTCGAAAGCTTTTTTTCGCTCATCAAAATCGTTGTGATTGGCTTTGCTATCGTAAGCGGCTTGACTGGCACAAGATTCATGCAGATAAGTGCTCGCACGCAAATAGTCCTGATGTTTCAGGTAGGCTTCAGCAAGGGCTTGTTCCTTTTCATAGCGATGATGCTTGCGAAACCAATTGACGCGTTTGCTGAGTGCATCAGCAAACAAACGCCCCATGGCTCCAGCGTGTTCACTAATATCCATAAACACACTGCTGAGTTTCTCACTGGCTTTCACCGGGTTGCCAATGCGTTCGTAAAACGCTGCTTGCTGTAGCAGGTCGGCTTTTTTCCTATCCATGCCGTCGTCAGCCAGCAGTGTGCTGAAGACACCGTAATCGCCACTTTTATCGTAAACCGCGAGTGACTCGGTCCAGTCGAGCATGCGCAGCAGACTACCCAATTCCAGAACCGGCGTTTCGCCGCCGGTTGGGGTCATTTCCAGTGCGCCGTAGTAGAGGTTCTTCACCGGAATATTGCGCACATGAGTCAGATAGCGGGCAGCGACCAGTGCCAGCATTGGCAAATGGCGGAAGCCATGAGTGACGTCAATGACGAGTTCTTCGCCGGTAGAGATCACATCGGCCAGCGATTGCAGGATCTCGACCTGTTGCTGTTCGTCTCTGGCATGTGGAATCAGCAGGCAGGTCACGGGCAAGCCAAGTTTCTCTGTCAGGCGTTGATCGTACCGTTGCAGCATGGCCTGGGTGACAGCCGATTTCTCGACTGCGTCGATCAGCTCTAGCAGCAATTCGTCATCACCGAGGTTTTGATCGGAGAAAAACACATCCCACATGCTGCCACTGGTGCCCGCCAGTATCAGCCGATCTGGTTTCAGAAACTCTTGCAACGCAAGGCCGAAGTAGGGCACCTCACGAGCAAAGTCGTTAGAAAAACGATAGTTGGCGGTGCGATAGCCTCGCTGGCGATCACCTTTGCCGATAAAACTGAGGAGAGTGCTCATTCAGGAAAGTCCCTTTTTATTTTCTTGATGGCCTTGCCGAGCTTGTTATTGGGTGGCTCGTCAATATTCAGCGCTAACGTCAGCACCTGCGCTTGCTGGTCTGGGGTCAGCTGGGCTTGCTGTTTATGCGCCTTGTTGAATTCGGATGCCAGCTTGTCTTTGGTGGTTTTGGTGCAGGCCTCTGAGTGATAGGTGCTGGCCAGGTCTTCAATCTCCATCAATAACTGGTCTTCGTCGGAGGCACTGGCCTTGGCTTCGGCTCGGGCGGCCTTTTCTTGTACAAGTAGCTCCTGTTGCTGAATATCAGCCAGGGTATCTGTCAGATCGCTTTGATGGCCGGTTGGAGTGCTGGGTGAATAATCATCGGATGGCTGCACGGCTTTTGCTTTGTGGAAGGTTTCCACCACCTCATCGAGATTCTTCGAGTGACGCCACTCAACAAACTCTTTGGGTTCACTGAAGTAGCGCAAGCCAGCCAGTGATGCACGGTCGCTGACGGGACGGGCCATATCACGCAGCGCCTCAACCGGGGCAGCGTTCTCCCACTGGTTGCCAGATACACAGAGGAATTCCCGCATCATCTGGTCAAACTCAACACGGCAGGCTTTGAGATATTGCTCAGGTTTCTGCTTACAAACGTCAGAGCCATCGTTAGCGCGCATTTTTGACCCGGTCACGGTCAAGCCGACCTGACCGAAACCAAAGGGCTTGCCGATCCCGAGGCCATGGCGGCATTCCGGCTTATTGCCAAAATCCAGCGACCATAACAATGCGCCCAGTTCTACCCGGCGCAGATTGTGGAAACGGATCTTGAAGTTAAATACCGAACCTTCCGACACCGCTTCGAGACGAACCTGGGTTTTGGGATTATCAGCGGCCTTTCCTGTTGGATACTGGATATCCAGTGCTTTGACCGGGTAGCGCTTCCACCCCGCCAATTCGCTGTTGTTTTCCATCAACTGACGGGCCTGATTACCTTGGCCATCCTGACGAATATAGGCCGGATAAAAGGTTGGCTTGGGGCCATTCAGAATCATTGGCCCGTGCCAGCGTAAGGCTTCAGCCGGTTGAGCAAGCTCTGCCAGGCCGATGTTGACGCGGCCTCGAGCTCCCCATTGGGTGCGGTTCTGGCCGGGGTGATCATCACCGAGATAACCGAAAATCAGGTCGGGCAGGTCGGGTTGTTCGCTGTCGAGATGGTCAGCCAGAGTATGGCGAATAGCATCGTGCAGGCTGTTTTCATACGGTAGCTTGTACATCATGGCGAGGCCCATGGACTTGATGGAACCGGTGCTTGTGGTGTGGAAAAACACTGGAATACCGAGATCCAACTTTCCGCCGGAAAGTTGATTCTGCCAATAGCTCCATTCATCGCTGTCAGCATGGATCTGCTTGAAGCCGGTCATGGTTTCAGCACTGAGTGCTAGTGGGTCTTTGGCGGAGGTGTGAAAAACAAACTCGTATTTCTTGGCGCTTTTGTTTTTGTCATAAGCCTGACCAGGTTGACCAGTCACTACGATACGACCATTCAAGGAACCGTCTGCTTTAGGAATCGCCTTGAGCTTGCCGCCATTTTTCATGGTCGTGGTATCAAAGCTGACTTCAGGGCACACACCGATCAGGCGATAGCGATCGCAGGCCTTGGATTGGCGGGTCCAGTCGTCTTTGCGTAGCTTGCACCAGTTGATCAGATCCTCCTGATGCAGCCGGGAAAACTCACAAGGCTGTACCTGCCACTGGCCATTGTTATTGAACGACAACCAGCCCGCCTGAACGGGCGTGCGCACTACGGCCTTGCAGTAGAAATTGTTGGAGTCGCTGATATCGCGTACCCCAAGTCGCTTTTCTTCCACCTGCTTGAAGCGCGCAAAGCTGGCGATTTCCAGCACATTACGCAGCATGCCCTTGATGCTGCTGCCTGGAATGGCGGGCTGGTCATCCGGGGTGCGGAAAAAATGTACTCTGCCTGCGGTTTCTTTGGAGCTTGGGTCTTGGTTTCCCCCCACGCACAATGGCGTATCACAGCTGAGCTGAATTGAGAGTTCACCGTACGTACCGTCTTCAAACGGCATGTCGTGGCTGACCTGACCGGCCCAGTCGGGTAGCAGTACGACTTTGGATGCTGGAACAAAACGATAGGGTGCAGAAAGGCTCATACCAGGCGCTCCTTGCGAGGGGTGGATTCAATGGCCATCAACAATGCAGCAGTCGCACTTGGGGCTGAGTCTGGCTCGCTGGCGCTCCAGAGTTTCCAGTAGCTTAATTGGGTGTCGTCTTTGCTTGTGTGCAGGTGGCTGACTGGCTGGGCCAGACAGTTGGCTTGCTCGGCTGGGCAGGCTTGCAGCTGGTGGTAGGTAAGCTGCCATTGGCCGCGTGGCAATTGGGCCAGTTGCCAATGGTTAGTGCAATGATCTGTCCTGTTAAAAAATTCTCCGGCCAGTGGCAGAGATTCCAGTTCGATGCTCTGCATGTCCAGCTCGACGACACGGCTGGTTTCAGTCATCCAGCCGCTGACGTCCCCCAACTTTGACAAAACTTCTGGCAGTTGTTCGAGGCTGAGTGTACTAGCGGTGCAGTTGTGCAAGAACGGCTGCCAGAGTTGAATGGTGGGAGTGAGGTCTGGCAGCAGCGCCAGATCGTTTACCCATTGTTGAACCTGACTCATGCCATCGCCTCCTGCTCAGAATTGGTTGTTGGGTGTTCATCTGTGTTGATGGACTCACCTTTGATAAAGGCTTCTTGGTCGGACCAGACTGGGCCTTTGCCGCTTGGGTCGCTGAACACACCAAGTCCACGGCTGCCGTTCGCCCCGATTGGCAACCAACCATCGGCAAGATCTTTCAGAGTGCGTTGAAGAGCTTTGCGGGTATCGGCATCCAGGGTTTCCGTTCTCGGATTGGCTGGAATCTCAATGCGCAAGGTCAGTGGGGTTTTCCACAACACCTCTTCGCTGAACAGCGCACCGTTCATAACGCCACCGGTAAAACGGTCGATGCGGTTGTGCATCAGAACGGCGGTGTCGGTTTTTTTGGCGTCCAGTGGTACGTCGCTGAATTGCAGTAAGCCAGCCAGCCCCGTATCGGCTTCACTTTTGCCAAACAGCGCAACAACCGCCGGACAGTTTTCAGTTGTCTGCTCGCTTTCAGCCGTGGTGAAGTCTTTTTGCAGACAGCGATAGTGGTAGGCCACCCGGTGGCGAATTGCCCCTTTGATGGCGCTACCGGGCAGCAAGTAGCCGTGATCCGAGAGTGTTGCCTTGTTGCCGTTCCACTGAATACACAGTTCATGCTGGGGTAGTAGATCGGGTTCTTTGTCGTGGCGATTCAGGGAGTGTTCGCCACCGCCAATGCGCCAGCCCGCTTCGGCTTGTAGCGTCAGACTGACATGCAGCGGTGCTTTGGGTGCCAAATTTACAGGCTCCAACCCTGTGCTGTTGGCACGGGAGCGTGGACGGTTCTGATAAGACTTGCGGCCTTGCGGGGTTTTCAGATCCCAGCGAGCCTGCTCAAGCGATTGGATTTTGAATTGGCCCTGACCGTTGCGGGTACTGTGGCCCAGGCGCAGCTCCGAGGTTGCCAGCAAATCCAACACGGCTTTCCAGTCTTGCCGGGACTGCTCACTGCCGTCGCACCAATAGCCCATGATGGTGGTATAGCGCGCCCCGGCAGGAATTAGGGTGACGTCGAACTTGCCGGTTTCGGCGGCGGTACCGCGGTCGTTCAGGCGTACTCGCTGGCGCACCAAAGGCTTGCTATCGAGTAATGGCTGCAGTAGCGAGTCGGCCAGTTGTTCGTTGGTCAGCAGGCCTTCGCAGGGTTGGTTATTGCTGTCGTGAATCATGCCCCAGCCGACGCTCAGCATGGAGGCTGCGCCGTCCCCTTGAATGTGGCCAAACAAACGCTCGGCTGCTTCCGGGTTCTGGCTGGCAATACGGTGGCGCAGCACACCGGCAAGGCTGGTGCCGGGTAGGGTGGGCAGACCATTCGCGTCGCGTACCAATAGTATGTCGTGGGTATGGTCGCCCATGCCACTGTGAATACCGTGTGCGCTTTTCGCTTCCAGGATGATACGGGCCATGCAGTAAATATGGCGTTCAGTGATCATGCGGCATCTCCTGTGCTGTGCTGGCCGTCCTTGCTTTTCGTGTTGGTGCTGCCTTTGCAGCTATCTTGCCATTCAGCGGTATGCCCCAAAGCGGCCAGTTGGCCGATTAACTGTGGGAAATCTGCCTGGTCTTTATAAGGTTTGAGCTTGGCTTGAAGCCATTCTGACAGGGTATCGCTGGCAGTCGGGCTGTAAGGCAGCTCCCAGCCGCTACGCGGGCGCAAGGCACCGTCATTGTTATCGAATAATGCGCTCCAAAGGGCTTGTGGGTTGTTGCGATGATCGTTCGCAGCCTGTTTCAGGCGACCCCACTGGCTCTTGCCTGGGGCGGTTACTGAAAGCCCTTTGGTAATCATCACGATCTCGTCACCTTCAGGAATCGCCAGATAATGACGCACCAGAGCAACCTGTTGGCACAAATCTGAGAACAGCGCTCTGGCTTGGCCGGACACCCGTTGCTCGCCGGTACGGCGTTGCAGTCGTGCAGCCAGTACCTGAATCAGCAATGTATTGGGTTGTTTGATGTCTGGAGTTTTCTCTGTATTAGGGGGCAGGGAAATCGCGGTTTTGAAAGACGGCTTGGTCTGGCTGAGCAATTCTGGGTTAACCAGCACCTGACCCAACCCGGACTCGATTTGCAGGCCAAGACCTTGTTGTAACGTACCCAGCTGTTCTTCTGACAGGGCATGCGGCAGTTCGTAGCGCAACACGCTACCACGGCTGATCACCTGGCGTTCGCTGTCGTAGTGACGGCGATAGGCGTTGTATAAACTGTAACGTCGGCTGCGCAGAAAACTGCTGTCCACCAGCCAGTGGCTGCCCTCGGGCAACCCGATCAGTTCTGGCAGCGGCTGCAGGCAAGGCTGGCCGTTCTGTTCCAGCAGCAGGTCGCTTTGCAGCCATAGGGTCAGTAGGGTGCCGTTGTCAGCTGCAGGACTGACTTTCGTATCTTTGGTTTTGGCAATCATCACCTTACCAAACTGGGCGCTGCGAGAACGGCCCAGTTGTGCCCGACCGGTCAGTGCAGTCGTCAGTTTGTCCCACAGCTCTTGGCTAATGTCATCGGCAGACAGCGCAAAGCGGAAGGTCTGGTTGGCGGCCAGTGCCTCGTAACCAAACAACTGGCTTTCAGCAGCTTTGCCAGTGTTGGGGTTAATGGCGGTTTTCAGGGTTTGTACCTTGTTCGGTGACACGGTCTGCCCCTGCTCGGTGGCGTAGCCGTTACGCATCTGAACCGGTTGGCGGTTGGCGTCTTCTGAAGCCTGGGATGCGTCAAATAGCGCATCGGCGTTCAGGGCGTTGCCGTTTTTATAGGATTCACCTTTGTTGTAATGCCAGCACATTGGCATTGGGCTCGCTACCTTTTGGCCAGTCAGTGGCAGAGCATCACCAAAGCGCACCAGTCCACTATGAAACAGCAGCCAGGCTGAGTCTTGATTCAGCGTGCTGTACAAGCGACTGGCCGCGAGGCCAAGTAAAATGGAGCCGGGAATATAGTCGAGGCTATTGTGAGCGCCTGCACTGGCAGACTGTTGGCTGACCACCAACGGCTGCTGCAGGGAAATATCAAAGCTTGCCTGTGGCATAATCAGCGTCCTTTGCGTCTGTTTTTAGTCTGTTTCTTGGCTCGTCGGGCGTTCTTTTGGGATTTGCCGGAATGCTTTTGGCTGGCTTTTACCTGCGTTTTTTGGCTGGAACCACCTTGATTCAGACTGGCGATGACTTCACCAAAACCACGGCTGCGGTTTGCACCAATGCTGTCGAGCAGGTGTAAACAGGTATCGAGTACCTGCCAGACCATGCCGGATTGCAGGTAGCTCCGCTGCTGGTTACGTAGTGATGGCTCCAATCCGGTTTCCATCAAGTCAATGGATGCCAGAAGCTGCAATGGGATACAGGCTTCCATACCACGCAGGCTATATTGTTTAGCGCTGCCGGTATCGGTATCAATGGCAGTGCTGTACAGCTCGGTGAACAGCTCTTCACGCACTTCAGCGGCTTGTTCGAGTGCCAACCATTGGTGTTCGGTATCGGGAAGATGAGCGTTTTCAATGATCAGAACTCCCGGCTGGGTTTCATAGCGCCCTTCTTGCTGACTATGGCTGCCAAACAACAGCTCTTCGTGGCTACTGAAATACCCTTCGGGCAGATTGAACTCATCCAGCCAACCCCAAGCTTCGGCACGTCGCACGCAATGACGCAGCAAGCCCTTGATCTGGCGTCCGGGAATCATCGGCAGGTTGTCCTGATCGCGCTCGCACAATGCATCCAGATGATAGCCATTGCCCTGACCGCTGCCTGTGTGCCAATAACTTTTAATATCCAACGTCAGCTGTGCTGTGGTAATCATGCAGAAACCTCCGCTGTTTCAGTGTGTTCGATTTGGGTTGCTGGACGTGGAGACTGCTTGCCCGAGCGTCGAATGGTCAGCAGGTGGAGCAGGTCTGAAAGTGGCGACGAGTAGACACTAGCTGTGTCGGTTTCAGCGCTACAAGGCAGTTCACTCTGGAGTTTGCCAACCAGTTGGGTCATAAAATATTCAAAGGCTTGCAGATCTTGCGCGTTGTTGCGATTTGCCAGTTCGTACCAGCGGCCATAGGCTTTTTTCGCCAACTCCGGGTTGTCGTGCCAGAAGGTAACCAGCTCACGCAGAGGCCGGTCGTTAAAATGCAGCGTGTCGGAACGGTTGTCGCGGGAGTTGGCGAACAGGGTGACCAGGCCATTCAGAGCATCCAGTGACGGGAGTTTACGCTTGTGGTTGCTTTGGGCGGCGTGAATGCCATACACCGGCAGTGCCAGTTGCCAGGATTCGTTCTGATGAATGATCTGGTTGTCTTTGTTGAACAGATCTTTAGCGTCCTCCAGCAGGCTGTCTTGAACCTTGTGAAACGCGATAGAAGAAGGCATTAAATCCTGATCGGATGCACGTGCTTTTCGTGAAGCATCTTTGGCTCGTTTGCACAGACTTTCTGCCAGGTCGTGCCCGGCCAGGAATGGTTGGGAGCATTTCATATAGCTGATGCCTGCGCAGGCGGTCAGATGCTCTGGCAGTTGAACACCTGCATCAGTCAGCCCCGCTTTTTCAAACTCTGCGCGCAACGTATCCATGCTGGTGCGGCTGTGTTGCTCAAACGCCTTCAGAAACACTTGGGTATAGGGCAAGGCCAGATCGGCACGAGTCACAATGGTCAGGTCGTCGCCGCCCAGCACCAGAGGTCTGGCGGGCAATAGCCGGTTGCCATGGTCGATGTCGATAGCAGCGGGTAATAACACGGCTTTGCTGGCATCGCGGGCCGCGCCGAGCGTGGCTGAGGTCAGGCCATCGGAGAAGGTTTTATACAGTTTGATATAAGTGGCGTCTTCAGCATTTTGGCAGGCGCTGTTCAATACCCGCAGCAGTTCTCCCAAACCATTGCCATCGGCGTGAATCAGACCGACCAGGCGGCGGTCATCCAGTGGAAAACGGCGATCCTTCGGGGCACTTTCTTCAAAGTCGGTTGGCCAGAATACTTTGTTCTCGTTCAGGAAACGCTGGGCTAGCGAGGCTTCTGTATCGGTGCGTTCAAACACCCGTTGTTTAGCGGTGGCAGCGTCAAGAGATTCACCTTTGATGTTCTGAACGGCGGCCAGGCCGGTGCGTGGGCTGCGTTCAGACAGCGGGCCGGGGCGAGGCAGGTCGGCGTTAATCTGATTACGTTGGGTGCGCAGTAAATTCAGCCCGTTCTTGATCGCATCGCGAGCTTTTTCTCCATAGCTCAGGGTATCTACCTGCTCCACTCCGGGAATCCAGTTGGCACACGCAATGCGCCACACTGCCTGAAAACGCTGGGCATCTTGTTGTTGGTCAAACACCAGGTAGAAAACGCCCCCAGCGTTGCGCGGTGCTTTTGGGGACAGGTTCAGTTTTTCCAACACCTGATCCAGCAAGCCGCCGTCGGCACAGATGTAATCCAATAGCTCGCTGCCACCTTGCATGTCTTTCAGCTTGCCGCTGGCAAACAAAAATCGCTGAATGCCTCTGGCCTCAAATAAATAAGCGTACTGCATGGGAATTCCTTCTCGGTGTTTTATTAATAGGATGTTCTAACAAGTGGCAGGGGACTGTGGGCGGGCGGGGTAGCAATAATGAAAGCAGGCATCCATTTTCTCCGTGATGAACTGTGCTGATGACTGTGTCACGGACGCTGAAGCTGGTGATCGTTCAAAAGCATTTGAAGTCGATCAGTCGTCCGTGAACCTTTAGGTCAGAGTCAGACCATAATCATTGGATTTCGGTCTGGCAATCTATAATTTTGTTCTATAGTACGGCTGTGCTGGAACCTTGATCTGAAGTTTTTGAATACAGATGCACAGCGTTTCATGGCTGGCCAATGTGTTCATATTGCCCCGCTATTCTATTCATCGCAGGCTGTCAGCAGGTTCTTGCCAGGTTTGGCAGCCCCTTGCTTTCAAGATCGTATTACCCCTCACCTCACAAAATACGCTGCCGGTACCGCACCCACTCAAAAGCAGGGCGGGTTAAAGGCTGGAGTGAAACCGGCAGTTGTTCAAACGATGGTTCAAGTGGCTGATTGCTGCGTAGCAG
>Ga0193958_1000923_pt1 | contig 10005 bp, 6 predicted proteins | sample FB_1_MG_FD_140320 | JGI IMG/M metagenome (GOLD analysis project Ga0193958, IMG submission 140320) | Microbial mat bacterial communities from the Broadkill River, Lewes, Delaware, United States - FB_1_MG | ecosystem: Environmental > Aquatic > Freshwater > River > Microbial mats | place: USA...
AAATAACACGGCGGGTACCGGATAATGCTGCGGTAGTGGCTGACTCTTGAATCAACTCACGCGAGCGCGCCTCACTGCTTGGGAAAGCGGCCATATATTGATAAAAGACCGTACTGCAATCAATCTGATGATTGGGGTAGAAACGATCAAGATATTCCTCTGTTAGCGATTTCAAGCATTTAATCGCCGCAATATCTTGGTGACGGTTGCCTTGCTCAGCATAACCTAAAGATACACTACGCACCCCCTGTCCTGCGGCCAGCAATGACTCTAGAATATTGACCACAATGGGGATACACGGCGGTAATAATGTTGCCGTTAAAGCACCAAAAAACTCTCGGTCTAAACGCACTCCATATTCATCAAAATAATAGGCTGTCAGACGATCTACGTACTTCCAGCGGTTAATTGACTGTGCCAGTGGGTAATCTTTGTAATAAGGCACATTGTAGCAAATCGCTCCTCCTTCAAAACCGGTGATGCCACTGGCGTAGGAGACCTCTGCTAATAAACGAGGATCGAGACAACTATGACGAATTTGTACCGGCACTGAGCTTGCCTGATTAATGCTTTGAAGCGCTGCGACCCCTGCATTGACCGCAGGGAAACCATTGAGTTTTCGCTCAACCATTTCCTCCTCAGCTAATGTGTAATTATTGTTTCTGGTTAAGGAGTCCACTTGATAGGACACAATCCCCGCACCGCCTTTAGAAAACTCACTAAACAAGTGATGCTGGCCTTTCACATCTCCCACACCAGAGCGCATTTGGCAAATAATCTCTCCTTGCGTATGTAATGCCTCTGGCATCGAAGGGGCTTGGCGCAAGCATTCGGCATTACGATCAAGATCCCTTGCTGCTCTACCTGTTGGCCAATGCCCTAGTACTCGCTCACGGGTCTCCCATAACAGTGCATCTGATAACTTGCCATACTCACCCAGCTTAGCTTGTGAGCGTGGACTTAAATCCTCATAGCATGACTCTTGAGATTTAGGCTCAATACCTGCCAGATCATCACGCAAGGTTTGCATCACTTCTTTTAGATCAACATGCTGCAAAAAAGCACGGTTAAATCCTTTGTCTAAAAAGAATGCATCGGTTTGCCCCTCTTCAGACATGGTGAGATTTCCACCCACATACCAAAGCGTGTTGGCACGGTGTTGTTTGGGAACTTCAAAGTTTCTTAAGTATTTTGTCGCATGCCCATCGAGGCTTGACATCATAATAATATTGCAGGCATCAGCAAGCTCTACAAAATCATCTGGCTGATTTTGAATACCCAAGAACTTAACCGAGTACCCATCTTGTACCAAGCGCTGGCGCAGTAATTGTAACCCCACACAATGTGAGTCTCCGCCAATACCGCCAATGCCAACCACATAACCATAGCCGCTGCTACGACCGACCGAACGTAGCCCTTGAGGAGCTGTATTATTAGCATCTGTTGAAGACGTTTTTGAGTGTTTCATTCGCATATCATCCATAGTTATTCAAAGGCTGATAACCTTTGGTTCCTCCAGCACTTTAGTGGGCTGGTTTAACATCATGGGCCGCTGTTTATTTTGAGTTTGTTTCAGCGCAATCATGACCGTGAGATTATTGATCAGGACCGTAGTCAGTAAGTTAAAGCTAAAGAAAAAAGCACCGACTAAATTAACTAATGTTGTGGAGTACAGTACCCCCAATGTGCCTTTAAGACTGCTCTCTAAGCTGTGTGCAAGCTGGAATAAGTTTGGCATTCTTTCAAGTGAGTCACTCATCAGCACCACTTGAGCTAAATCACGCGCCACACTGGAGGCACTTTCCAAGGACACCGAGACATCTGCTGCGCGCATCGCCAGTGCATCATTCACACCATCACCGACAAAGCACACCTTATGCCCTTGCGCTTTAAGCTCATTAATAATTACTGCTTTATTTTCTGGCATCACACCGGCATAAAAGCCATCAAACGACAACTGCCTTGCGAGTGCCTGTGTGGGCTTTTCATGATCACCCGAGAGAATAAACAGCTTTTTCAGCCCTAACTCACGCAGTTGGCTAATCACGCTCATGACTTCAGGACGTACCCGCGAGACAATTTCCAAGGAGCCAATGACTTGCTGTTGGTTTGCCAGCAAAATAACAGAATGTCCTTGCTCATAAGCGTGGTCGATATCGGTTTGTAGTTGCTCGGTGAATGGAATGTTCTGGCTTTGAATAAAGCGTGGACTACCTGCGGATAATTGCTGTGCATTAATAGTGACGGTTAAACCCGACCCCACCTGAAAATCCAGTTCACTAATCTCAGGCAGTTCCAGCTGCTTATCTTGAGCTTTACTAACAACCGCTCTGGCAATCGGGTGTGTAATATTATTTTCAGCAGCAGCCAACTCGGCTAGGACTTGATCGGGTGTGTAGGTATCAACATAACTTTGAATAGCCCCAACCTCCGGCAACTCCTCAGTTAATGTGCCTGTTTTATCAAAGACAATGGTGTCAATTTTGGTTAACTGCTCCAATGCTCGCCCATCTTTCACCAAGATGCCTTGCTCGGTCGCTTGGTTCAAATGATTAAGTACACACAATGGCGCAATTAAGTGCATGCGACTGCCGAAAGTACTATTTAAAATCGCAGTGACCCCAGCCAGTCCAACAAAGGGTGCGCCAAGCACTGATGTCATCATCAACGGCGAGGCAATTTTATCCGACCATTTCTCGCCATTACTTAGCAGCGATAGTTTAAAGTCAGTTGAGCTATTTAAGACCTGACTAATCTTTGATGCAGCAGTATCCTCACCCGTTCTACAGACCCTAACCACCACTCGACCACTAACTACACGTGTGGATGCCAGTACCTCATCCTGCACCGTTTTTTCAGCAGGCATTGACTCGCCTGTTAAATTTTTCTGATCAATTTGTACCGTGCCGCTTTCAATGATGCCATCAACGGGCACCAAATCACCGCTGTTCAACACAATCAGATCATCTTTTTTCAAGCACTCACAATCAACCTCAACCTCCGCTCCATCTTGTAACAACCACGTTGTCTCTGAGGTCTGAGTGAATAGATCCGTGAGCATGTGTCGCGACTGGTTTTGCGTATTGAGTAATAGCTTGCGCCCCAAGTGCACAAAAAATAGAGAAATCAGCAATGCTGAAACCTGACCCGAGATAAAGCTCAGCACCACCAAAGCACTGTGTAAGAAGTGATGTCCTAGCCGTCTTTCCTCTGACCACTCAGCCACTGCTTTTTTTAAAATCGGTACACATAAATAAGCAATGGAAAGGTGTACCAGCGGCTTTACAAACAGGTATTTGTAGCTCATACCGTGTAAAGCCAGCGTTAAAAAGCTCACCCGTAAATAGTGATTCGCCTTACGCTTTTCAGGCGAAGAAAGCTCCACGGGTTTTCGCACCTCTATTACATTTTTTTTAGGCGACTTAACCGCATTGTGTGTTAAACGAAGTGCAGCAGGGCGCTGCTTTAGTTTTTTGGTTTTAGTGCGCATGACAGCAGAGCCTAGCAATAGTCCACTACCAATAGTTAGCACGGTCACTAGCATTGTGTATAAACCTTTTCCAAAGTGAAATGACGGAAAATAACACTTCAAGGATTATTTAAAATACTCTAACTCTCAAGGTTTCGTCACAATTGTTGACAAAAGTATTTGGGCTGGTCATGCAAAGGAGCTCTTAGGCATCAGCATCGCCATCACTTCATCATTGCCTGTTTGCTGGCCATTGCAGCACAGCAAACAGATAACCCACCGCATGATAAGTGATACTCACGCGCGGCAAAGTAGTCGCTAACGCGTCGTCATTATTTCTTTCGAGGTAAGCGCGTCACTAAGCTTGAGGTATCAAAACGATTACCGCCATTACTTTGCACTTCTTCATAGAAGCGATCTACCAGCATAGCCACTGGCAGCTCAGAACCATTATTGTTTGCCTCAGCAAAACAAAGGCCTAAGTCTTTGCGCATCCAATCTACCGCAAAGCCATAATCAAACTTTCCATCAATCATGGTTTCATGACGGTTATCCATCTGCCAAGATTGGGCCGCACCTTTGCCAATGACTTCAAACACCTGTTTAGCATCCAAGCCTGCATTTTGTGCAAAAGCAACCCCTTCGGATAAGCTCTGTACTAGGCCCGCAATACAAATTTGGTTTACCATTTTTGTTAATTGCCCTGCACCTGATTCACCCATACGCTGCACCGACTGAGCAAAGCAGTCAATTAAGGGCTGTGCTTGGTCATAGCTGGCTTGGGCGCCACCGCACATTACTGTTAGGACGCCATTCTCAGCACCTGCCTGACCACCTGATACCGGCGCATCTAAAAAGCCTAAGCCAAGCTCTTGTGCTTTAGCAGCAAGTTCACGCGCCACCTCCGCAGAAGCAGTGGTGTGATCAATAAAAATAGCCCCTGTTGGCATGGTATTAAACGCCCCTGCCTCACCCACCGTGACGCTTCGCAGATCATCATCATTGCCCACGCAGGCAAACACAAAATCAGCACCATCTGCAGCTTCAGCTGGTGTGTTTGCATGACAGCCACCATGCTCTTCGACCCAAGCTTCTGCCTTACTGGTAGTTCGGTTATAGACACAAACACGGTGCCCTGCAACAGCCAAATGTCCTGCCATAGGATAGCCCATTACCCCAAGCCCGATAAAAGCAATATTATACTTGCGCATGCGTTTCCCCTTTGTTCTGCATCAGCAATTTTTTAGTAGATTGCTTATATTATCAGAAGACTGTCAGGGAATGTGGGCGGAGGCTATCAAGTGTTTCTATGCCCTCAACTCAGGCAATTTGGCGAAGCCCATCCACTTCTTTATGACGTTTTGCACCACTTTGTACAAAATGACGATGATAACGAGCATTCAAATTATTCACATCCAGTAAAATGAAAATATCGGCTACATTAAACGCTGTATCAAGACAAGGCTCACCGGCCACCCAAGCACCTAGTTTTAGATAGGCTTTTAGTAAAGGCGGCATCCGAACTCGCTCTGCTGGCTGCACAGGCATAAGCTGTTGGCGTGGAGTGACCCACATCTCACTAGGGGCTAAATGTTTGCGACGCGCTTCATTCATAATCGCTGTCACCTGACTGCCACCATCACGCACACCAACACTGGCACAACCAAACATATAGTCTACCTTGTGTAGCTCCATAAACTGCGCCAAGCCTAACCACAATGTGCCAATTCCTGCCCCATTGCGAAAGTCAGGATGAATGCAGGTGCGTCCAATCTCAATGGCATTGCCACGCAGATTTTGCAGCATATCGCCAATATCAAACTCATTGGCAGAGTAAAACCCCCCAGCCTGCTGTGCGCTACTTTGTGTCAAAATACGCGTTGAGCCAACTACCTCCCCACTGTTCAACTCACGCACCAGTAGGTGATGGCAATGCGGGTCATAATGATCGTAATCAAGTTGCTCAGAAGCCGTTGGCAATATTGCCCCCTGCTCTTCTGCAAAAATGCGGTATCTCAAACGTTGAGATGCTAATAAGTCATCTTGGGTTGCAGCTAACTCAACGCTTAGTTGTGTAGGATTGGTCTTGGCTGGAATACTCATTCAATAACCCTTATTTTAATATTTACTCATGGCTAAGCCTAAGGTGAGCAGATAACAATTTAATGACGCTTTGTTGTCAGTTGCATTACAGTAAGGTGGTGAGAAAAATACTGCCCTGTGCAAGGCTAAACCCAAGTAATCCACCAATAATGACATCACTTGGATAGTGAAGACCCAGTACTACCCGCGAGAGAGCAACCAGTGTTGCAAAGGGAATTAGCAACACGCCCCACTCTGGATAATAGTGCAGTAATACCGTGCTAAAACTCACCGCATGCAGGGTGTGTCCTGAGGGAAAGCTAAACTGATCAAGTGCAGCAACATTTTGAAAAATACCGGCGTCATAGCTGTAAGGACGTACTCGTACCGTCGAGCTTTTTAAGCCCTTATAAATAATCAGTCCTGCGAATGAGGCCAGAGCCATATGTAATGAAATAAGTATTGCAGGTAGGCCATATAACACGGGCAGCACTAGCATTAACACATACCAGAACACACCATTTCCCAAGCGGCTGACCGCAGCAAAAAAAAGGCTCACTGGCTTCCAGTGATTTACACGATTAAACAACAGGCAAAGCGGAATCTCTTGAGCATTAAGTTGGTGTAGACGCTTCATGATAGACCTCTGTTAACAAGTCATTGATAATATTGTCTAGACGATTTACCACGCTTTCCCAGCTCAATTCTTGAGCGGTTTCACGGGCCAAACTCCCCATTAATTGACGCGCTTGTGGCGTATCTTGTGCCAATGCAATGGCTGCTTTGTGAAAGGCCACCTCATCATCAAAAGGGACGGCCACTCCATTGTGACCGGATTGAATATATTTATGGGCAGCGGCGTAATCGTATGTCAGTACGGGTAAGCCACTTGCCATCGCTTCAATAATCACATTGCCAAATGTTTCACTGGTGCTGGGGTAGAGAAATAAATCGCCAGAGGCATAGTGCTCAGCAAGCGCTTGTCCCACTTGCATTCCAACAAATAAACAGTCGGGATGTTCAGCTTCTAGGCGCTCACGCTCTGGGCCATCTCCGACCAATAAGAAACGCGCATTGGGAACAACTTGTTGGATCTGACGAAAACTAGAAAATGCGAGATCTAGGTTTTTCTCCTGTGCCATACGGCTGACTAGCACTACCAATAATTGCTCATCGGAAATACCCAGAGACGTTCGAAGTGCATGACTGCGTTTTGCTGGATGAAATAACTCAGCATCAATCCCACGCTCTAAAATCCCTAAGCTGCGATAGCCTGCCTCAAACAGTTGATGAAGCAGCTCATGTGTCGGCACTAATGTGCATAGTGTTTGATTGTGTAAATGACGAAGGTAAGCCCCAGCGAAGCGAAACGCATACTTCAAATGATAGTGACGGCTGTATTGATCAAAGTTGGTGTGAAAATCACTAAAGACGGGGATCCCCAGTGACTTGGCAGCCCGCATAGCCGAGTACCCTAGCGGTCCCTCTGTCACAATTTGTACAATATCTGGGCGGTGCTGAGTCCAACGCTTTTTTAGCGCCCAATATTGAGGCAGGCCAATATTCACTTCTTTATAAAAAGGTAAGGTAACCCCTTTTGTTAAGTACTCTGTAAAGCCCTCTTGAACCTGAGCTTGTTCAGCCGCAAACTGCCTTGGGCGTACTAACTCAAGCTGATAGCGATTCAATTTCCGTAACCCTTGTACAAGATGATGAATCGTATGAGCCACCCCATTGACCTCTGGTGGCCAAGTCTCAGTGATCACCGCAAGGTGAATACATGTTGGAATATTTGCTTCAGACATTCTTCAAATTGTGGCGATTTGAGGCTGCAAATAAATGACAATTATGTGATGTTTTTATGTCGTCTAATTATTATTCAGTACCCAGTTTGCTCTGTATGTAGAACCAGCGAAGGCATCATCCTGTCATTATAGTGTCATACTGCTCTGGCAAGCTGCGCCCCATAATCCATATCCAACATAATAGGGTGTAACAGTTATGAAACCTGTATTAAAATTTTTATCTGCTGCTGTCCTTGCTGCACTTAGCACTGCTGCGATTGCTGATCAATCTAAATTAACACGTGTTGCGGCGGTACAAGCTGGCGCTGAAATTACGGGTTTATTTATTGGTGTTGATGGCGAGTTATTCTTAAATGCACAGCACCCCTCTGACACCAATCCAGCACCTTACAACAAAGCTAATTTGATGGTGATTCCAAGGGCTGACTTTGCAGCAAAAGCATTACCTGTTCCAGCAGATGCTGATAAGAACAAAGTCACCACAACGTTGGGGGGCTTGCGTATTATTGCCTCTGCGGGTGATTTTGATGGTGTATTAGGCCAAATCAAAGCGGCTGATGGCAGCACACTGCTTCAGTCAAATGACCCTGACTTCAATGCCTTTGTTGCGGTTGATAAGGACTCAGGCTACCTCTTCACTAACTGGGAAGACCGTCCAGGTGGTATGTCTCGTATCAAGCTAGAAAGAGATGGTAATGCATGGAAAGCAACCGATGCCATGATGATTGATTTCACATCAATCGGCGGTACTTGGGTCAACTGCTTTGGTACCTTGTCTCCTTGGAATACGCCACTAAGTGCTGAAGAGTTGTACTTTGACAACACTGCTGATTGGAATAATGCCGCATCAAAGTACTTTGCAGATCAGCAAAACCTAGAAAAGCACTTGGGCAAATTCCCTAACCCATACCGCTACGGTTACATTGTTGAAGTCACTGACCCTGCTGGCACACCAAAGCCTGTAAAGAAATTTGCAATGGGTCGTTTCTCTCATGAAAACGCGGTTGTAATGCCAGATAACAAGACCGTTTACTTATCTGATGATGGCACCGATGTTGTGTTCTTCAAATTTGTCGCAGACAAAGCAGGTGATCTATCTGCCGGTACGTTATACGCGGCAAAAGTCACTCAAGAAGAAGGCTCTAAAGACCCTGCAGTAGCCGGCTTTGGCGTGGAGTGGATTGAGCTAGCCCATGCAACTGAGGCTGATGTCGAGAAGTGGATTGCTGAGTACGATGCCATTACCCCTGAGCAGTTTAAAGAAGGCGAAACATCTTATATCAGTGATGCTGATATCGCTGCTTGGGCAGAGGGCAAAGCAAAAGACAATCGCGTTGCATTCCTAGAGTCTCGCAAAGCGGCGGCGGCTAAAGGTGCAACGGCTGAGTTCCGTAAAATGGAAGGCGTGAACACCAACGCAAAAGTCCCAGGAAAAGTCTTTATGGCAATGTCTGAAATCAGCAAGGGCATGAGCGATGATAAAGGTGATGTACAGCTGGATCAGAACAAGTGTGGTGTGGTTTATGAAATGGATGCTGATGAGAACCAAAACATTACACACATGAAGCCATTGGTTGCAGGCATGGGCTACAACAAAGCTGCTGAAGTGAACCAGTGTTCTGTGGATAGCGTATCAAACCCTGATAACTTATTAGTACTGGATAATGGTGATGTATTAATCGGTGAAGATACCAGCAAGCATGAAAACAACATGCTATGGGTCTACAAGCGTTAATTCGTTCATTAACAACAAGTTCACGTGACCCTTGTTAAGTACAAGGGTAAAACACCGCTCAGACTCCAGTCTTGAGCGGTGTTTTTGGTTTTACAAGGTGGCTTACTTACTCATCAGAAGGTTACTAAGATGACACATCAATCTCTCTTTTTTCATAATCGCTTTGGGTCACTATTAACGGTTAGTCTAAGCCTTACCCTACTAAGTACCCATGTGTTTGCAACTCCTACTGATACGGATAAAGCAATCCAAAGCGCACTTGCTGGCTTAAACAGTGTTGAGCTTGCCAAAAAAGGCTTAGTCAGTAACCCAGAAGCTCCGATTCCACCTCAGTGTTACACCCGTACTGAAGGGCAATTTAACCCTTGCTACACCTGTCACCAGACTTACAAAGACTATAGTCGCGACATACGCAGTAACTTTATGCGTGATGGAGGATTACAAGGCTTGTATGAGTTTTCTGATATTGGCACCACTAATCACTGGCAGAACCTATTTAAAGATCGTCGCCAAGCCATTGCTGCGATCAGTGATGAAGCCATCTTAAGCTATATCAACAGCGATAATTACAGCGCCATTGTGAATCGCAAGAAATCCTATGACTACAAACAGTGGGCACCTGATTTAAAAGATTACCAGCTAGGCGCACAGGCATTTGATGCACAAGGCCATGCCAAAGATGGCTCGCATTGGGTTGCCTTTAACTATAAACCACTCCCTTCTACTTTTTGGCCGACCAATGGTTCTACCGATGATGTGCTACTGCGTTTAGCTAAGCCCTTTCGGGAAAATGCCCAAGGCCATTATCAACGTGATATTTACCAAGCGAATTTAGCCTTGTTAGAAATGAATATTCTGGGCCTTAAACACATCAGCACTCCGACGATTGATGAAACTGTGGTCGGTCATGATTT
>Ga0193958_1000924_pt1 | contig 10000 bp, 6 predicted proteins | sample FB_1_MG_FD_140320 | JGI IMG/M metagenome (GOLD analysis project Ga0193958, IMG submission 140320) | Microbial mat bacterial communities from the Broadkill River, Lewes, Delaware, United States - FB_1_MG | ecosystem: Environmental > Aquatic > Freshwater > River > Microbial mats | place: USA...
ACTGCTTCAGAGATAAATGCGACTTCTATAATATAAGGAAAATACTCGTACACATTAAATATACCCTTGCTTGATAAATACATTAATAATACTGCAATAAAAACTATAATCCAACCAGCTAAAATAAAGTATGCTTGCCTATTCTTTTTATATGTTGCATATATACTTAATATAAGTACAAAAACTAATAAAATTAAAGACATCACATTTCTTGAAGTATCCCAATAATCTGTAAGAATAGGAATTAATATAACAATAGGTGTGACAATTAAAAGAAAATTTAATATCTTGTAAAATATAGGATATTGTTTCGTTTTTAAAAAATATTTACTAAAAAATGCCAAAAATAAAACTGGCATCATCCCGGCTAATGATCCAAAATTAATTACATAGTCAAATACATCACTAGAAATAAAATAAATAAAAAGTACCCCAGTATAGATTGATTGATGATATATAACCCCTAAAATATACAAGACGTAAAATAGATAACTAATATCCTTAGAAAATATAAATATAAAAAAATTATAAATCGCTAAAATAGCCATAGCACCAAAAAATAAGGCTAAATAAAACTGATGCTCCAACTCTTTGTTATAAAAACTTTGTTGATCCCAAAGATTTAATTTTATTATTAAAGTAGTTACGAAAGAGGAAGCTTTTATATAATATACTCTTGATTCATAAGCTTTTAGTTCAATATTAAAAATAGGATTAATTGTCTTCCTATCTTTTTTTATCTGAAGTACGCCATCTTTTTCTATATAACCTAAAGTTGTGTCATAAAAATCAATATGAGTAGTTAGAGTATTTCCATATTCTAGAATTTTATGAATTGTTTTTGGGGAGTTATTTTTTAAAGAAAATTTAATCCATACGTTAAAGTCTGGTGAATATCCGTACCCTAATAATGATTTATAATTTTCATTAAATACTATTTCTTTTCTAGTTATATCCGTAATTGTCATCTTTTTAGTATAATCAATATATATTTGAGATTTGGATAGTATCTCTTGCTGTTTTATTTTATCATTAAGAGTAATCTCAGTACCACATAAAATGGATGTAGTAAATAGGTAAATTAGTATTATTATTTTTATCATAAAAAGAATTGTATCTATAAACTGTCACAATAAATGTCACAAAGAAAAGAATATCTCTCTATTCTCTATAATCATAATAGAGATATGTTATAATGAACACTATATAGATATTTCAAAAGGTAAAATATAAATTATACATATGCAAAAAATTTCATGTAAATACTGTGATACATCATTAAGAATTAGAAAGTTTACTCCTGGTTTTGAATACTCTTGTCCTCAATGTGATGGTGTGGTATATAGAAGTGGAGCATCGAATCCTGTTGTTGTTACCTTATCTTTATCTACACTTATACTATTCTTTTGGATGACCACAAGTACACTATTAACAGTTACTGTGCTTGATTCAAAAAGTTACTCCGTTATTGATACAATAGTCATTTTATCTGAGCATGATTTTCCATTAAGTACTGCAATATTATTAATCACTGTTATTATAATACCTGTGTTAATGATTTTATTAATAAACTTTATTATATTTTCTAAAAAATTAGGATTTAGTAAAAAGATTACAGAAAAAGCTATCTCTTTTTATGACGGTATAAAAGAGTGGAATATGACAGAAGTTTATCTAGTAGGTGTTCTTATCTCTATGATTAAGCTAGATGAATTAACACAACTAAGTACAAATGTAGGATTATGGATAAACTTTATATATATCATTATGTTTTATATTACTGTAACATTTTTTAATCCACATGACATAGCTAATACAATAGATATAAAACAAAAAGATGATAATTCACTCTTTAAATCTTGTCTTTACCTTGGACTTGCAATGATTTTTATTATCCCTTCAAATGTATTACCCATAATGCCTTCATTTAAATTTGGAGTAGAATATCCAAATACTATTTGGGGTGGAATTGTTGAACTTTGGCATGCCAAAGATTATTTTGTAGCATTTGTAATATTTTTTACTAGTATTTGCATACCACTCTTTAAAATAGTTACCGTGATTATAATGATACTTATGGCAAAATACGGAGTTTTAAAAAATTTAAGAAAAACAATGACAATTTTTTATCGTTTTACAGATGGCTGGGGTAAATACTCTATGCTAGATGTTTTTGTCGTAGTGATTATAGCCGCATTTATACAATATGATCAATTAGTACGAGTAGAAGCAGGAACGGCGATTATGCCTTTTACATTGGTAGTATTTTTTACTATGATGGCAAGTAAATCATTTGATGTTAGATTAATATGGGAGAAAAAATAGATGTCTTTAGCAGTCACAAAAAGAAAAAAATCCATTGTTATATTAGCTTGGATTGCACCTATTGTTGCTATTATGATATCTGTTGGTATGGTATATGATTATTATACAAAAGCAGGAAATAGTATAACAATAACTTTTAACAATATTGATGGATTAGATTTAAGACAAAGCCATATTCAATACAATGGATTACATATAGGGGATATATCATCTATGACCCTTGATAAAAAAAATATAAATCAGTTTACAGTAACAGCAAATATTTATGCAGATTATAATTATCTCGTAAAAGAAGGTAGTATCTTTTATAAAGTTTCACCACAATTGTCATTTGATGGTGCAAGTGCATTAAGTAATGTATTAAAAGGGAATTATATAGAAATTATTCCACCAACAACAGATATTAACAAGTTAAACATGCTCAAAAAGAAATTTTATTTTGATGGTTATGATGAAAAACCAAAAACTAATGGGATAATATTTACGATAACTTCTAATAATGGAGGTTTTGGGGTAAGTTCAGCTATTTTATTTAAAGGTCTAAAAATTGGTGAAGTAATCAATAAAAAAATAAATAAATATACTGTAAATTATAAAGTTCTTATTTACGAAAAATACAAATATCTAATCTCGTCCACAACTCAATTTTATCAAATCAATCCTTTTGAATTAAATGCTTCATTAGAAAGTATAAATATTAAAATACCTTCTATAAAAAATATGTTGAGCAGCTCTATTGGTTTTGTAACACCATCTTATGATAAAGGTATTAAAGAAACCTATAAATTATACTCATCAAAAGATAAGATTATAGTAAATAGTAAAGATAAAAACTATTATACATTTAAAATAAAAGCAAATAATATTTCTACTACTGATTTCGTTCTTTATAGAGGTGTGATTGTAGGACATATTGATAAAGTAGAATTAACAACAGATATAAATACTGTTTCAGGTAAAATATACTCAAAATATAAATATCTTATCAATAATTCTACATCTTTTTATAAACCAAAAGCAATCAAAACAAAACTTTCAACTGAAGGTCTAAAACTTGAAATTCCTGCACTTAAAGAGTTAGCACTTGGGGGTGTGAGTTTTATTACACCAAATTCAAAAGAAAAACTAACGAATAAAATATTCACTTTTTATGAAGATATTGATAGTTTATATGAAAGTGAAAAATTTAGTATTATACTCAATGTCCAAGATAATCATAACATCAAAACAACATCAAAACTTTATTATAAAAATATAGCGGTTGCACAAGTTAAAGCAATTACACTTAATGATAATATCATCATTAAAATTGAAGGTGAAAAAAAATACCAATATCTCTTTGGTAAAAATTCCAAAATCTATTTAGAAGGAACTAAAATCTCTTTTGAAGGTATTAAAAATTTATCATCTTCTGTACTTGGAGATAATCTCTATCTCATAGCAGACAAAAACAATAGTTTCAAAACTCAATTTACACTTGATTCTATCAATCCTGATACTACTCACTATAAAAAAGGTCTTAGAGTACAATTAAAAGCTAAAGAGAGTAAAAATATCACCGTAGGGTCTCCTATTTACTTCAAAGGTTTTGAAGTTGGTGAAATTTATGATGCTGATTTAATTAATGATGGAGAGGCAATTGTTTTCGATCTTTTTATAGAGGAGAAATATAGAAATATTGTAAAAAGAAATAGTCAATTTTTTAAGGCAACTATTATCGATATGGATGTAGGTGTATTTGGAGCTAAAATTAAAATGGGAAGTGCAAAAAGTATGCTAAAAGGGGGAATTATCTTTACCAATCCAGATTCTGAAATTAAACCTCAAAGCGCAAAAGATGGTACCGTTTTTACTCTTTTAAAAGAGAAAGAGTAAAATAATACTTGATGTCTAACCTTTATACTTATCCACTTTTTAGACCACCTGCAGAAGCAAACAATATAATCATCCAAGTGACTTATGGATGTAGTTATAATAATTGTAGTTTTTGTTCTATGTATAAAGACAAAAAGTTTCAAACACGAGCTTTAGAAGATATTTATGAAGATATAGACCTTTTAGCTTCAAACTATCCAACTGCATCTAGAATATTTTTAGCAGATGGAGATGCATTAACTTTAGATACTAATACATTACTAAAAATATTACAATACCTTAATAAATCATTTTTAAAATTACGAAGAGTATCCCTGTACGCATCAGCACAAAATATACTTTCAAAATCAAAAGAAGAATTACAAACCTTATATCAAAACAATCTCAAATTAGTGTACTTTGGTATAGAAACTGGAGATAATACTGTACTCAAAAAAATCACCAAAGGCGTATCTAAAGAGGATATGATAGAAGCATTAAATAAAGTTTCACGAGCGGATATCAAAATCTCTGCCACAGTTATACTTGGACTTGCTGGAAAAAAATACACAAAACAACATGTTAAAAACACTGCAAATATAGTCAACAAAACTACAATAAATTATCTCTCAACTTTGCAATTAGGATTAGAAAATGATGTTATAGAGAAGTTCTATAAACACTTTGATGACTTTATACCTTTAAATGATATAGAAGTACTAGATGAACAAAAAAGATTTATAGAACAAATAAATCCTACAAATCAAGTGATTTTTAGATCAAATCACGCCTCAAATGCTTTGCATCTAAAAGGGACATTACCAAAAGATAAGATAAGATTATTAAAAGAAGTACTTATCGTAGAAAATTTAGGAGAAGATGCTCTTATACCAAAACAGTTTCGAAGTTTTTAATCAAATTTTTCTATTAGCTTTTTTCTTTATAAAACCTAATAGTATTTTTTCCTGCTGCTTTAGCATCATACATTGCAACATCTGCAGATTTTAAGATATCATTATATTTTTTACCATCTTTTGGAAATATAGCTACACCAACACTTCCTTCAAGTTTTATATGAACATCACCGTAAAGTTCATACTCTGTAAAAATATCTTCAATAAGTTCTTCAATTTTTAATTTTACTTCCAATTCATTTTCTATATCTCTAAATAAAATCACAAACTCATCACCACCTAATCTTGCTGGAATCTCTAGTGGTAAATTATCTTCATCAAATAAGAATATATTTTTATCATTACCCCAAAGTGAAAAATATTTCATAAGTTTTTTGGCAAATAAAGATAATAATTCATCCCCTGCCCTATGTCCATAAGTATCATTTATTTGTTTAAAACCATCAAAATCTATAAATACTAATGCACCTTTTTTATTTAACTTATTCATCTCTTCTAATGAATTGTGTGTTAACTCATGAAAATAGTTTATATTAGGCAATCCTGTATTCATATCAATATATGCAAGATGTGCTATTGCATTTTTATTTTCTTGGATTTTATTCATCATATTAATGAAACCATTATTTAATTTTTTTATCTCTAATGGCAGAAACTTTGAAATGCTAAATTTTACATCAATTTCCAAGTTACCTTTTTCAATAGATTTAATCACTTCAGATAATCGCTCTAGTGGTTTAATAAGAGTTAAAGAGATTGGAATTGTGATTAGTAATGCTAAAGATAAACCAAACAACATAACAAGTATTGCAGTTTCATCAATCTCTTTAGCCTTATTTTTTAATTCACCTAAAGGTTGAGGAACCATTACTCCCCAATTGGCATTTGGTACTACTGTGTATCCTGCAATCATATCACTCTTTAATGCAGGAGAATAAAAAATTTCTACACCTGTTTTCCCCTGCATCATTTTTTGAACAGCAGAAACTTTTGAGATATTTTTTCTAGCTTTAATCCATGTATCAAGTGGATGAGACATAACATTTCCATCTTGATCTACAATTGCAGCATGACCTTTTTCCCCAAAAGCGACTTTTTTACCCAAACTAACTATATAATCAGTCGATAAATAACCTAAAATCAAATTCTCATTTTTTCTCTGAACAGCTAAAAGAATTGGACCTGTATTTATACCTTTATCTTCAGTTACAGAAGAGAGAGTAATTTTATCTTGTTTAAGAGTTTTTAATGCTAGTTTCAAAATATGTGAAGATATCTTTGTTTGACAGGTAGTATTGCTAAGAGAAAGACAACTTAAAACATCCCCTGTTTTAGTTATCTCCATAACAGATTGATAACCATAACTTGAGAAAAGAGTTTTTACAGATTCCTTTTCATCTTTTATTTTGTCATCTAATATATTAAAAACACCTGTTACATCTTCATAGTAACGTTCAAATGCACCTGCAAGATTTTTAGCAATAACTAAATGACGTTCCTTTACATCTTTCATCTCTGATTCTAAAGCTTTTGAATAAGGCCATACCCAAAATAATGCAACGGGAAGTAAAGCAACTAGACAAAATGTAATAATAAATAAATAACGTAATCTCATTTAATCAAATTTCCTCGGCATTTTACTACAAGCATATCATGAATTAGATAACAACGAAATTAAGACATTATATTTCATTAAATAAATAGAAAATGAAGAGAAACTCTTCATTTTATTGAGCCTACTTTTTAGAGTTTAATCTTGATTGATACTCTTGTGGATGTTTACACACAGGACAAACTTTTAAAGCTTTTTTACCATAATGTACATGGCCACATACTTCACAAATCCATGCTTCCTCTTCATCATCACTGATATGTTCAGCTCCATCTTCTAGTCTTTCTAAAAGCATTTTAAACATATTTTCATGTTCTACTTCTATTTTACCAATACCAGTAAATAATCTAGCAGCTTCGCTATATCCCTCTTCTTTAGCAATCTTAGCAAAGTCAGGGTACATAGTAATATTTTCATAACTTTCACCGTCTATTGCGTACTGCAAGTTTTGAGCAGTATTTCCAAAGTTATTATCACTTTCACTTATCATTCTATTGTGTAAAGATAGTTCTAGTTCCGCATGTACTTTTTCATTGTTAGCAGCTCTTTGGAAGTGTTCAGCTATATCTCTATAACCCTCTTTTTGAGCGACTTTAGCAAAGTATTCATATTTGTTTCTAGCTTGTGATTCGCCAGCAAAAGATTTCATAAGGTTTACAAGAGTTAAGTTTTCTGTAGTCATTTGCATAGCTTCACCACAACAATGTAGTTCACCACCACCAACATTTTGTACTTCTACTTCATTACCACAGGTATTACATTTGTATGTTTCGTACTGTCTCATTTTATATTCCTTTTTTTGTATATATAAAATTATGACATAGTAAAACTTAAAGGATAATTATTATCCTTTAATATTTTTTATTTATTTGTTTAAAGTTTTTTTACTGATTCTAAAACATCGTCAAGATTAATATCTGTTTTTTCACCAGTTTTTCTGTTAATAAGTTCTACCATACCATCTTGAAGTTTTTTACCAATTACTATAGCATAAGGGAAACCAATAAGTTCAAAATCACCCATTTTGAAACCAAATCTCTCTTTTTTTCTATCATCTATCATTACTTCAATACCATTGGCTTTTAATTCTTCATAGATTTTGATTCCAGCATTAAGTTCATCTTCTTTTTTTGCACTTGATACGATAATATCTACTAAAAAAGGTGCAGTTTCTTTAGTCCAAATACACCCTCTTTCATCATGACTTTGTTCTATAACAGCAGCCATAATTCTACTTACTCCAATACCATAAGTTCCCATTTGAAATGGTTGTGTTTTCCCATTTGAGTCTAAAAAGTTTGCCTCTAAGGCTTTACTATAGGTATCTCCCAGTTGGAAGATATGTCCAGCTTCGATCCCTTTTGTATAAGATAACTCGCCACCACAACAATTACAGATATCACCTTCTTGTACCGCAACTAAATCAGCAAACTCGTTTTCATGAGAGATACTTTTACCTGTAAAATGAAAGTTTACATCATTTGCACCACAAGCCATAGAAGTTTTGTCTTTTAATTCATTGTCAATTACATATGTAATATTCTCTGGTAAATCAAATGGTCCAACATATCCAGCAACTAAACCAGATTTTGTAATTTCATCCTCATTTGCATCTACTAGCTCTAAAGCATCTACAGCATTACAAGCTTTTGTTTCTTCTAATTCATCTGCACCATTTATAAAAAATACAACTATTTTAGATTCTTCTTCATAAACAGCTTTTTTAATAACGGCTTTTATTGTTTGAGAAGCTTCAATTTTTAAAAATTCACTCACCTCTTCAATTGTTGTTAACTCCACAGTTTCTACTTTTTTCTCATCTTGTGCTATAAAAGTATACTCTTTGGGAGTTCTTATAGCAGCTTCAATGTTTGCACCATATTCACATGATTTACATACAACAATAGTATCTTCACCACTATCTGCTAACACATGAAATTCTTTACTACCAGTTCCACCAATAGCTCCACTATCAGCATCAACTACTCTAAAATCAAGTCCAAGTCTTGTAAATATTTTCTTATATGTTTCTTCCATATGTGCAAATTCTCTTTGCATATCTTCAGCACTTTCATGAAAAGAGTACCCATCTTTCATAAGAAATTCTCGACCTCTCATAAGTCCAAATCTTGGTCTTGCTTCATCTCTAAATTTTGTATTAATTTGGTATAAATTTACTGGTAGATCTTTATAGCTCGTAATCCTATTTTTTACTAACTCTACCATCGCCTCTTCATTTGTTGGGCTTAATACAAAGTCATTATTTTTTCTATCTTTGATTCTAAGCATCTCTAGACCCATCTTTGAAGCCCGTCCACTTTTTTCCCATAATTCCATTGGAGTTACAAATCCAAGTTGTACTTCACTACAATCTGCATTATCAAGTTCTTCTTTTACTACTTTTCTTATTTTATCAAGTACGATTTTTCCCATAGGCATATAGTTATATAAACCACTACCTTGTTGGTTGATAAATCCAGCTCGGATTAAAAACTGATGTGATGGTAGTGTAGCGTCTGATGGTGTTTCTTTTGTAGTTGGTATAAATAGATTTGAAAATTTCATTCGTTTGATGCCTTAAATTATATTTTTAAAATGTATTTTACTATAAAAATGCTTATTGCTTTTAAATAAAAATGTTATAATACAAAACTAAAATAATTAAAGGGTAAATTATCATCTCAATTAAAGAACCAATCCAAACACTATTTAGTGAATTTTGTAAAAGAAACAAAATAACTAGCATGGAAACAGCAGTAGAATACTTCGCTATTTTTGGTGGATTAGATGTAGATATTGACACATCTATTCCAATAGATAAACTCATAGAGATACATATATTAAAAAGATATAAATATCTTAGAAACTTTATAAGTGACATCACAAAAGGAGATCCAGAATATAATAAGATTTTAACAGCACTTGCTATTGGTGATAGAAGAACAAATTCAGCTTTTAGAAAAGTGGGAATATCATTTGATAATGGTATCGATATCGTTGATGATTTATGTAAATTAAAAGTGTTAAAACTAGAAAAATCTTTACAAAAACTCTCAAACTTAGATGACCAATATACTGTTTCGGAAAGATTGTTGTTCACAGCTCCAGTTGTAAGATTTTGGTTTGCATTTGTTTCTCCATTATTTCAAGGAATAAAAGAGAAAAACTACGAAGAGTTTTATAAGAAATACAATAATAATAAAGCAGAATTTGCAGATGTTATCTTTGAACAATTAGCTCATGAATACATAAGAGTTATCAGTAAAGATGATTTTATGTTTACTCTTGGAAGATA
>Ga0193958_1000925_pt1 | contig 9999 bp, 10 predicted proteins | sample FB_1_MG_FD_140320 | JGI IMG/M metagenome (GOLD analysis project Ga0193958, IMG submission 140320) | Microbial mat bacterial communities from the Broadkill River, Lewes, Delaware, United States - FB_1_MG | ecosystem: Environmental > Aquatic > Freshwater > River > Microbial mats | place: USA...
GGTAGTTTTTTAAATTCATTTTTAAGTTTATAAAATGGTATTTTTAAAGTTTCACAAGAAGTTTCGATTGTCTCTTCATCTTGTCTAATATCAATAACAACATATTCTCCACTTGATAAATCAGATACAACTTCTACTTGACCAATGCTATTATTTACATCATCAATGATTTCATCAACAAATATTCTAGTAGAGTTTTCTACTGCTTGATCGAGAACTTCATAGTTGAATTTTTTAGAAACCTCTTCCATTCTCTTATATGAACCATGAATAATAGGGTTTTTAGAAATTACGCCACAATATTCTGGCATATTTTCAGCAAACCTTTTTGTTCCTATATCATTTGCAATATTCATAATTTCAGGTTTATTCATAGTTGCTAGTGGTCTTAATATTAGTTTGTTTGTAACTTGATCTATTAAAGCAAGATTTCTTAATGTTTGACTGGATACCTGAGCTACACTTTCTCCTGTAAGTAAAGCATCTATTTCCATCTCATTTGCTACTTTTTCTGAAGCCAATAACATAAGTCTTTTAAGAGTTACTCCCATGTATGATTCACTTGTAGATCTAAATATCTCTGTAACAACATCTTCAAATGGTATAGTAATAAATGAAACTCTATGTGAAGAACCAAACTTATTCCATAGATATAGTGCTACTTGTTTTACACCAATTTCATGTGCAGTTCCCCCAAGGTTAAAAAATACAAAGTGAGTTTTTAACCCTCTTTTCATTGTAAGGTATGATGCAACTGTAGAGTCAAATCCACCAGACATTAAAGATAAAATGTCACCTTGAGTTCCTATTGGGAATCCTGCTAACCCAACATGTTTGTCAGTGATAATATTAAGTTGGTTATTTAACATCTCTATTTTTATAGTAACTTCAGGGTTATGTAAATCTACAATACTTCCCGGATTTCTTGCTAACATATATCCACCAACAGTTTGTTCTATGTTTGTAGATTTAAAACTATGAGTACCAGATCTTTTAGCACGTACAACAAATCTTTTATTTTGAATTGTATGTGACATCATCTCATTAACTTTTACTTTTATTTCATCTAAAGTATTGATTTGGTCAAATTGTAAGGCTTCAAGAACCTGTTCAATCCCTGGCGTTTGAAGAAGTACCAATCGTGTTTCAGTAACATTTTCAATAGGAGTTACAACTTCAATTTTATCTAAAAATTTTCGTACATTAATATCTTTTGAGATTCGTTCTAATAGTTTTTGTAAGTTATTAAAAAGTTGTCCAACCATTTGTTTTTTTGCAGCTGGACCTTTTACCATGATTTCAGGAAAAAATTTAATAATGAACTTTTGTGTTGTGATTTGTGATGTTTGCATTGTTTATTATAACCTTAAGTGTGTATTAGCCGAATTATAGCATATTTGATATAAGAAGGTAAAAATATTCAATTTTCAAAAAAAGTAATTTGAATGTAGATATACAAATCAAAAACTTAATTTTGAAAACTTATTAAGTAATAAATAGATTTTTGTCTATTTATATTATATTTATTTTGAATCTTTTTTTAAAAGCTCACAATATTCTTTTGCATGATATGTAATAATAATACCAGCACCTGCTCTTTTAAAACTAATTAAAGTTTCCACCATAACTCTTTCATAGTCTATTAAACCTTGTATACCTGCATTCTTAAGCATAGCATACTCACCGCTTACATTATAAACTGCAAGTGGTAGATTTGTATTGTTTCTTATATCTCTTACTACGTCTAAATAAGGAAGAGCAGGTTTAACCATAAGTATATCTGCACCTTGTTTTTCATCTTCTAGAGATTCTTCAATAGCTTCTAGTCTATTAGCTGGATCCATTTGGTACATATTTCTATTCCCGTGGCTAGGAGTTGATTCTGCTACATCTCTAAATGGTCCGTAATAACCGCTTGAAAATTTTGTGCTATATGCCATGATAGGCATGTTTTCATAACCATTTTCATCTAAAGCTGTACGTAAAGTTTCAATAATACCATCCATCATACCACTTGGAGCAATCATATCTGCACCTGCTTTTGCATGGACTAAAGCTTGTTGTGCTGAAAGCTCAAGCGTAGCGTCGTTATCTACTGTTTCTTTATCACTTAAGATTCCACAGTGTCCATGGTCTGTATATTCACAAAAACAAAGATCAGTTACTACAAACATATCTGGAAAATCTTTTTTAATAGCTTTGATAGTTCTACTTATGATACTGTTCTCACATAAACATTCACTTCCAACACTATCTTTAACATCAGGTATAGCAAATAAAATAATACTATTTAAACCAAGTGTTCTAATATATTTACACTCTTCTAAAATAATATCAATAGACATTTGGAAAACGCCAGGCATTGAAGATACTTCATCTTTAATATTTTTCCCTTCTCTAACAAATAGAGGATAGATAAGATCAGTAGGATTAACCTGTGTTTCTCTTGTCAAGTCTCTTAAAGTTTCATTAATTCTCAATCTTCTAAATCTTTTAAACATTTTATTTACCTTTTTTGGATATTATTGGCCTAATATTAACGAAATAGGGATTAAATATTTATGAATATAGAAGTTTCAAATGTTGCGAAGTTACCTACTAAACATGGTGATTTTTTAATACAATCTTTTAAAGAACAAAAAGAGAGTGGGGCTAAAGAACATTTAGTTATTTTTACACAAGACCTTGAAGAGATACCAACAGTTAGAATACACAGTGAATGTTTAACTGGTGATGCTATTGGAAGTATCAAGTGTGATTGCCAAGCTCAATTAAATTATGCGCTGGACTTTATTAATGACAATTTAGGGATGGTGATATATCTTAGGCAAGAAGGTCGGGATATTGGTCTTTTAAACAAGGTTAATGCATATTCTTTACAAGATCAAGGGTTTGATACAGTTCAAGCAAATCATCAATTAGGTTTTGCAAGTGATCAAAGAACGTATGAAATTGTTGATTTTATTTTTGATTACTATAAAATAGACAAAATCAAATTAATGACAAATAATCCTGCAAAACTAAATGGTATTAAAGCTAAAATAGTAGAGCAAGTTCCTGTGCAAGTAGGTAAAACGGAAGAAAACAGTAACTATTTAAAGATAAAAAAAGAAAAAATGGATCATATATTATAATGTTAAAAGAAAAACTAGAAAAGTTAGATTTATTGTTTGATGAAGTGTTTTATGAAAGGTGTGATAAGTATATCGCACTTTTACAACAATGGGGTAAAATTCATAATCTAACTGCATCATTAAAAAATGAAGAGATTGAAAATAATATTATAGATAGTGTGTATCCTTTAAAATTTTTAAATGAATTTACTTCATTAGCTGATGTAGGAACAGGTGCAGGTTATCCTGGTATGTTATTAGCAATTGCTAAACCCGATGCCAGAGTTGTGCTTGTAGAACCACGTGCAAAGAGAGTTGCTTTTTTAAATTTTGTAAAAAGTGCTTTAAAACTTGAAAATGTTTATATTGAACAAAAAAGAATAGAAGACTTACAAGATGATAAATTTGATATTATCACTAGTCGTGCAGTTACTAATACTACACTTCTTTTAGAATTAACTTCTCATTTAAAAGATGAACAAACAGAATATCTTTTCTACAAAGGTAGTTTATGTGAAGAAGAGATAAAAGATGCAGATGTAAAAAATGCTCAAGTATTTAAAGTAGGTGAGCACAGAAATTATTTATATATGAATAATGAGGAACTATAAATGGTAATTAAAATTTTAATATTAGGTATCGTTCTTTTTCTAGTTTATTTAGTTTTTTTCAAAAAAAATCGTGAAAAAGACATAAGCACAAAGAAAAAAAATGAAGAGATTACAGATACCATGATAGCATGTCCTAAATGTGGTACCTATACATCAAAAGATGACGCAATATTAAGCAATGGTAAATATTTTTGTTCAAAAGAGTGTTTATCATGATTTTAATAGGTGATAAAAATATAGCTTGTGAAAGTATTGAAAAAATAACTTCTATATCAGATATCATTGATACAAATTCTAATACTACAGTTTTATATGATTTTAATTTCGATATCTTAAAATATACACAAGAAAATAAATTAAATTCTGCTATCGTTGTAAAAGATCTTAAAGAAGTTGTTTATGCTTCAACTTTTGCTGTTAAGTATATTATAGTAGAAAAAAATATTGCAAAACATGCTCAAGATATAGCAAATAATTATATGCTTGATAGTAAAATATTAATAATAATTAATTCAGATGATGAGATAGTAGAAAATGCCTTAGATGAGATAGATGGTGTAATTTATAAAAGTGTGGTGGAAAATGGAACTAGATGATTTAGATGAGATAGAATATTCATCTCATACATTAAAAATGAGTATTTTAATGACTCCAGATAAAGCAAATTTTTCTGGAAATATTCATGGTGGGGCTATTCTTAAACATTTAGATGAGATAGCGTATGCTTGTGCATCAAGATATTGTGGACATTATGTTGTAACATTATCTGTAGATAAAGTTTTATTTAAAGATCCTATACATGTTGGAGAGCTAGTAACCTTTTTAGCGTCCGTTAATTATACAGGTGAAACATCTATGGAGATTGGGATAAAAGTGATTGCAGAAGATGTAATAAAACGTACAGTTAAGCATACGAATACATGTTTTTTTACAATGGTAGCCTTGGATGAAAATGGTAAAACTACAAAAGTTCCGCCATTAGAGCCTACAGACCCTATTCATATTAGAAGATATGAAAAAGGAAAATTAAGAAGAGAACTAAGAATGGAGAATAAAATCTAATTAATTAGATTTAAAAATATATCCTGTATCGATAATAGTCTCTATATATTTATTATCAACTATTTTTCTGACTCTTCGTATTAAACTTCTTATTGATTCTGAAGTTACATAATCTCCTTCCCAAACACTATTTTCTATCTCCTGATAGGTGACAATCTTGTTTTTATTGGATATTAAAAGATTCATAAGTAATCTTTCTTTTTTAGTAAGCCGTACTTCTTTATTATCCATGATTATAGTTGAAGATTGATAATCTAAATATGAATTTTCATCAAATTGAATTAAATTTGTTTTTATATCGCAAAGTTGTTCAATTTTAATTTCTAACTCATCAATAAAAAATGGTTTTTTAATATAATCATTACATCCAAAATCATACGATTTTTTTATAATATCTAGCTCCACAGATGCAGATATAATAATCACGGGTACTTTATGATAATACTCTCTTATACGTTGTAATATTTTAATACCATCTACATTAGGGACATTTATATCTAAAAGAAAACAAGTGTAGTTATTTTCTATAGCATCAAGAGCATCTTGTCCATCAGTAAAGGAGTCTATTTGATATCCTTTCATCTGTAGACGTTTGTTGATTGTTGTATTAAGTTTTATATTATCTTCAAGAAGTAATATTTTCATTTTCATCCCTTATATTATGTGGAATAGTAAGGGTGAAAATAACTGTATCATTTTTATTTTCTACTTTTATATTTCCATGCATTTTATCCTCTATAATAACTTTTGCCATATACAATCCAAACCCTGTACCATCTTTTTTAGTAGTAAAGTAGGGATCAAAGATATTTATAATGATATTGTCTTCAATATTACCACCATTGTCAATTATTTTAATAATGGTTTCGTCTTTATTTGAATCTATACTAATGGTGATTTTAAATCTTTTATCTTGGTCTTCTTCGATCTCTGTAATTTTATTTTTTGCATTATTTATTATATTTAATAAAACTTGTTTAAATTCGTTTTCATAACCATAAATAGTTTGGCTAGTGTTGTTATCTTTATAAATGAGTTCAACATCAATATTAGAATAAAAAATTTGTTTTCCAATAATTTCAAAAATTTCATCAAAAGATTTTTTTATAGAAAATAAAACTTTCTTTGTCGAGGGTTTTAAAAAATTTCTGAAATCACTTAATGTTTTTGACATATATTTTATCTGAACCATAGAATCATTTACAAAGGTATTGATATCTAATTTTTCAAGTTCATCGAGTAAATATGATGTTTGTATATCTTGGACTTGTGCTGAGAGTTCCACTAATGGTTCATTCCATTGGTGGGCAATTGCAGCTACCATATCACCCATTTCTGCAAGTTTACCTTGTTGGATAAGAAATTGTTTTTGTTGTAATCTTTCAGTAATATCATCCATGATACATACAATTCCTCCTATTGTACTATCTGAATTAAGGTATACAGCTTTATTTAAAATAATATGTTTCATAGTAGAATTTGGAAAATGAAGTGTTAATTCAGAATGGTCTCTCCCAAAAGTTTGTAATAGTTTTTTATCTATATTTTCATTTTGAATTGCGATTTTTTTAGGATATATATCATGTGCAGTTTTACCAATAATAGCTTTTTGATTTGTATTAAATAATTCTGCAAATGCTTGGTTACATCCTAATATTTTCCCATCTCTATTTTTATAGTATATTGCATTAGGAATTGTATTTAATAATACTTTATCAAATTTGATTCTATTTTGTAAATCTTTTTGAAGTATTTTTCTTTGTTGAATATTTATTCTCATTATTAAAACAAGAATACTTAAAATAATAATGGAGAATATAGATAGTAAAACAAATTCAGTATACTCTTCATAAATGGTTTTTGGTTTATTAATAAGAGTAAAGTTTGTAATATTTGGTTTGATTTGTATATTATACTTTTGTATCTCGTCGTAGTTAAATATATATTTATTTGGAGATTTTGTTATGATTGGAATATTTTGTAATGATTTGTTTTTATCTAAAATATCAATTGCCATTTGTGAAACAGCTTCCCCTTGTGAAACAGCCGAAGTTAATAATCCTCCTACTAAACCATATTTTAAATAAAAATCCCAAACTCCATATATAGGAACGCTTGAGCTTTCTTTTATTTTATGGAAACCTTTTTTGTAAGTGAAGTATTGACCCTTTTTATCTCTTGAAAAAAGTAAAAATAAGATGATTGTGTTTTTGTCTAAAGTTGATACCTTCTTTTGTATTGTATTGATATTCATGTTATCAATATATTCAATCTCTAAGAGTTTTTCGTATTTTGAAATGATAGGCTTTAAATCATTTTTTAAAGCTAATCCTGTTTTTGACGTATCATTTAAAATGAGAAGTTTATTTACATTTGGATGTAGTTTTGTAATAAGCTCGAAGTTTTTTTCTAAATTAACACCTTCTAAAATACCAGTCATTCTTAATTGAAGGTTTTTCTCATAAAATGATTTTTGATTGAAGTTATTAATGCCACAAAATAGAATTGGTAGGTTTTTAAATAGTGTATCTTTATGTTTAATTGCAAAATCAAAAGCATTATTATCTGAGACAATTACAAGGTCAAATTTTCTTTTACTAAATTGTTCTTTGTAAAGTATAGATAATTTATCTAGATATGCAGGTGTAGTGATTCTTTTTGTGTCCATATATACTGTAGATAGTTCTATATCTTGATATGGAAAAAGTTTTTGTTCGATTGTTTTTGAAATATCATCACTCCATGCATACCCTTTATGGTATGAATGAAGTAAGAGTACTTCTTTTGCAAATAAAGAGGAGTTCATAAGTAACATAATAAATAAAAATAATCGCATAGTACTCTTTTACAAATTTTTAATTTATTATATCAGAATTTTAATCTATAAAAATTACATATCCTGATTTTGGACCATGAGCACCTATAACTAAAGACTGTTCTATATCTGCTGTTTTTGAAGGGCCTGAAACAAATACTCCATATCCCTTGTCATCAAAAGATATTTGTCTATAAGCTTCATGCATATTGTTTAAAATATCGGATCTTTTAACGACTATAATAATATTTTGAGCGATAAAATATAGAGACCTATGTCTATTGTCATTATTCTTTAACCAAACTGCACCATTTTCAGCAATAGCAAACTCACCTTTGACAATAGCTAAATCAACGTTTTTTAAATTATGCGCATCTTCTTCATCATTCGCAATAAAGTTACCAAGTTTAGATTCTTTAACATTTGAAACAATCACTTTTTCATCACTATATAAAGATAAAATAACATCATCAAGTTTCTCTTTTGATGTAACAATAGCATCTCCACCTACTGTTTGAATTACAGATGAGAATTTTTCAAATTTATCATCATAGGTTATCCCAAAATTGTCATATTCAGGTAAGTCTATTTGTGGCACTATATTATTTTTTCTAATTTTACCTAGTATTAATTCTTTACTTGTCATTTTTTACCCCTTCCTCTTTTTTCATTTTTGCATACAGCTCTTTAAAGGAATGTTCTGGGAATTCAGGAATATCTCTCGTTTTTCCCCAAACATTAAATTTATTGTATATTAAAAACTTTGGTAATTTTGGTACAACTTTACGTGCCATAAATCCAGCAAAGTCAAGTAACTTTGGTCGTTCAAACAGATATGTCATTATTTTCATAGATAACATTTTAGATTTTGGTAAATGCCCAGCTTGGGCTAAATCTTGTCTATGGTTGTATAACTGTGAATCCAAATCAATTTTCGCTGGACATACATTTGTGCATGAACCACATAAAGTACAAGCAAATGGTAGGGAGCTATGTTTTTCAGGCTCTTTAAAAGCAGCTATCGTAGAACCAATAGGACCAGGAATTACATGTTCATATGAATGACCTCCTGATCTTCTATAAACTGGACAAGTATTCATACATGCTCCACATCTGATACAATTTAAAGCTTGTCTATATTTTTCATTTGCTAAAAATTCTGCTCTTTTATTATCTACGATAATGATATGCATCTCTCCACCCTCGATTGGTTGGTGAAAATGTGATGTATATGATGTAATGGCTTGACCAGTTGCACTACGTGCTAGTAGTCTAGTAAATACACTTAAGTCTTTAAGACGAGGAATGATTTTTTCCATACCCATAGATGCTATATGAAGTTTAGGTAAAGATGCACCCATATCAGCATTTCCTTCATTTGTACAAACAACTACTCCACCAGTCTCGGCAATTGCAAAGTTAACTCCAGTAAGACCTGCCTCAGCTGTTAAAAAATCTTCTCGTAAACTAGCTCTGGCAGCACGAGTTAAATAAGTAGGATCATCATTTCCTTTTTCAGTTCCTAAGTGTTCATGAAAAGTATCAGATACATCCATTTTTTTTAGATGAATGGCAGGAAGTACGATGTGAGAAGGTGGTTCATTTCTAAGTTGTACAATTCTCTCCCCTAAATCAGTATCAATAACTTCAATTCCTCTTCGTTCTAAATAAGGATTTAAGTGACACTCTTCTGTTAGCATTGATTTTGATTTAACTAATTTTTTTACATTTTTAGACTTTAGAAGTTTATGTACTATCTCATTGTGTTCAACGGCATCTTTTGCCCAGTGAACTTTTATACCTTTAGCTGTTGCATTTCTTTCAAACTCTTCTAGATAAAAATCAAGCTTGTTCATAGTATGAGTTTTAATTGTACTTGCATATTCTCTTAACTTTTCCCATTCAGGAATACCATGAGCTGCAAGATCTCTTTTTTCTCTTACGAACCATAATGCTTTGTCATGCCAATGCATTCTTTCATTATTTGCTACATATTTACTAGCATTTATAGGGTGGCTTGCCATTATATCTCCTTTCCTAAAAGTATCTGAGCGATATGTAAAACATGTAACTTTTTATTTTCTCTAGTAATAAGACCTTGAAGATGCATAAGACATGACATATCAGCTCCTGTCATTACATTTACGTTTGAACTTATATGATCTTCAATTCTATCTCGTCCCATTGCTGTAGATACTGCATCCTCAGTAACACAAAATGTTCCACCAAATCCACAGCACTCATCACGTCTGTTTAATTGTACTAAATCTATATCTGGAATTAAAGACAAAACATTTTCAAGTTTGGAATTATATGGAATATTAAGTTCACTTGGACTACCTAATCCTAAAGCCCTATGACCATGACATGAGTTATGTAGTCCTACTCTATGAGGGAA
>Ga0193958_1000926_pt1 | contig 9998 bp, 6 predicted proteins | sample FB_1_MG_FD_140320 | JGI IMG/M metagenome (GOLD analysis project Ga0193958, IMG submission 140320) | Microbial mat bacterial communities from the Broadkill River, Lewes, Delaware, United States - FB_1_MG | ecosystem: Environmental > Aquatic > Freshwater > River > Microbial mats | place: USA...
CGTTACATTCCCAGCCGCAGAAGTTGCTGTTGAGTTTATGGACCCAGCTGATGGCGATGGCTCTATGTTCCCAACAGGTAATCTTGTTGATGATTTAGAAGTTCCAGGCGTGGGTACGTTTAAAGCGACCATGATCAATGCTGGTATCCCAACGATCTTTCTTAATGCAGAAGAGATCGGTTATACCGGTACTGAGCTGCAGGAAGCGATCAATGGCGACTCAGCAGCACTAGAGCGTTTCGAAACTATTAGAGCGCACGGTGCAATGCGAATGGGGCTGATCTCTGATCTGTCTGAAGCGGCTGCGCGCCAGCACACACCAAAAGTGGCTTTCTGCGCACCGGCACAATCTTATGTGTCTTCCAGTGGTAAGCAGCTAACAGAAGCGGATACGGATCTAGTCGTTCGTGCCTTGTCTATGGGTAAGCTTCATCATGCCATGATGGGTACTGCTGCTGTTGCCATTGGTACGGCTGCTGCTATTCCTGGGACGTTGATTAATTTGGCCGCAGGCGGCGGTGAGCGCACGGCTGTAACCTTTGGTCATCCTTCTGGTACCTTAAAAGTGGGTGCTGAAGCTAAGCTTGTGGATGGTGATTGGGTCGCTACAAAAGCAATCATGAGCCGTAGCGCACGTGTATTAATGGAAGGTTGGGTGCGTATACCTGGCGATTCTTTCTAAGGTGTTTTTCTAAGAGCTGTTGGTTTCTGTTCGAAAGGGCAGGCTAAGGGCTTTTAGATTAATAGATCTGTTGTGATCTAAGAGTAGGAGAGCATTACACTTTTTAGTTTCCCTATCAGGATTAAAAAGTGGTTCTTCTTTAAGCCTCGTGCGTTTGCATGAGGCTTTTTTTTGTTCAAGGTTTCTTTATTTTTACTCTTTTTCTGATATGGGGATGTCAAATACATTCGGGTACTGCATTTTGGATTTAAATTATCTTTTATGGTTAGCTAGCAATATTAGTGGTTAATTTATTACTGTAGCTGTTGGATTCCTGAGAGCTAAACAATATTAATGGAATAAGTTATGGATGACTTTTCACCTTCTGACCTTAAGTCCGTTCTACACTCTAAACGTGCCAATCTTTATTATCTTCAATATTGCCGTGTGCTTGTTAATGGTGGGCGGGTTGAGTATGTAACGGATGAGGGCAGTCGTTCTCGTTATTGGAATATTCCCATTGCTAATACAACCTGCGTTTTATTAGGTACCGGAACTTCGGTTACACAGGCTGCGATGCGTGAACTTGCAAAGGCTGGTGTCTTGGTTGGATTTTGCGGTGGAGGCGGCACACCTTTATTCAGCGCGAATGAAATGGATGTGGAAGCCGCTTGGTTTTCACCGCAAAGCGAATACCGCCCAACCGAGTATCTACAGCATTGGGTAAAGTTTTGGTTTGATGATGAAAAAAGGTTGTCTGCAGCGAAAAAAATTCAGTTTGCACGGATTCAGCGGATTACCAAGTTGTGGCTGGATAACAGAGCTTTGAATGAGGCAGGTTTTAAACCGGATGCGAAGCAGTTATTAAAATTATTAGAGCGTAATGAACAGGATATTCAGCAGGCTAGCTCAACTACTTTGTTGTTAACGAGTGAGGCTCGTTTAACCAAAGGGTTGTTTAAGCTTGCGGTGAAAACCGTTGGTTATGGACGTTTTACTCGGGCTAAGCGTGGAAAGGGCAGTGACCCGGCTAATCGATTCCTTGATCATGGGAACTATCTAGCTTATGGCTTGGGTGCGACGGCCACTTGGGTTCTGGGGTTACCTCATGGTTTGGCTGTATTACATGGTAAAACACGTCGAGGCGGCTTGGTATTCGATGCGGCCGACTTAATTAAGGATTCGGTTATTCTTCCTCAAGCTTTTGTATCTGCTATGCGCGGTGATGATGAGCAAACTTTTCGGCAGGCTTGTATAGAGCAATTAACACGTACTGAAGCGTTGGATTTCATCATAGAAACCTTACAGGATATAGCTTTGTCCTACGTGGCTGATAATTAATGAACATCATGTTGGTTTCACAATGTAATAAAAATGCGCTGAAAGAAACAAGGCGCATATTAGATCAATTTGCTGAACGGCGAGGGGATCGCACTTGGCAAACGCCTATTACACAGGCCGGATTAGATACTTTACGTAAGCTATTGCGTAAAACAGCGCGAAAAAATACGGCAGTTGCCTGTCACTGGGTTAGGGGGAGAAACCGCACTGAGTTGGTCTGGATCGTTGGCGATGCAAAGCGTTTTAACAGTATGGGTGGGACGCCGACCAATACGACAGGGCGTAACGTTTTGCGAAGTCAGAGTGAAAACGATTGGCATTGTGGAGAGGAGCTTAAGCTTTTAGCAACGTTCTCAGGGTTGCTACATGACTTAGGTAAAGCCTGTGATGCCTTCCAGAATAAACTTCTATCGGGTGTGCGAGAAAAAAATTTATATCGGCATGAGTGGATCTCTTTACGACTTTTTCAGGCGTTCGTAGGTAAGCAAACGGATGAAGAGTGGTTGCAAACGTTAGTATCGAATGCAGGCGATGAGCAGCGCTGGTTAAATGGATTAGAGCGGGACGGTCTGGATCAAAACCTGAGTCAGCCTTTTGCCGATGGCGTTATGCCGCCGTTAGCGAAAATGATTGCGTGGCTGGTGGTAAGCCATCACCGCTTACCTGAATTTCCGAATAGTTTAAGTAATTTTAGAAGCGAGCTATTGCCTAGTTTACTTGGCAGTATCAATGCGCAATGGAACCAGCGCTGTGATGTGACTGATCGTAAAGCTATTGAGCCTTATTGGTGTTTTAGCAGAGGCTTACCTACGGCAAGTGAACGATGGAAGGAAAGAGTATCTGTTGTTTCAGAACAGATGTTAGCTCGATTGGATCAATCTACATTTTTCACACTGGATAATGCTTATGTAATGCATCTTGCACGGTTGAATTTAATGTTGGCTGATCATTATTATTCCAGCCTTAATCAACAGAGGCAGCGAGATTGGGTTAAGGGGGATAATGACTTTCAACTTAATGCCAATACATTACGTGAGACCGGAGAGATCAATCAAAAGCTGGATGCTCATTTGCTTGGAGTCGCTAAAGTTGCTAATTCATTGGTGCGTAGTCTCCCTACGATGGCCAGTCATCTTCCGAGTTTAGGGCGTCATCCGGGATTAAGGAAACGAACGGCAGACAAACGTTTTCAGTGGCAAAATCGCGCATTTGAACAAACGGAAGTCATTCGTGAAAGAACCGAGTTACAAGGTTTTTTTGGGGTCAATATGGCGTCGACGGGATGTGGTAAAACACTAGCTAATGCGAGAGTTATGTATGCTTTGGCAAATCCCCAACACGGTGCTCGCTTTAGTATTGCATTGGGCTTAAGAACGCTCACGTTGCAAACGGGTAGTGCGCTACGTGAGCGCTTAAATCTAGATGATACGGAACTCGCAATCAGAGTAGGTGGTAGCGCTAGTCGCCAGTTGTTTGAGCATCATGAAAATGAGGCTGAAAAATCGGGTTCCGTTTCCTCAATGGACCTGTTGGCCGATGGCTCGCACGTTTACTACGAAGGTAATTTTAATGAACATGGCGTACTTCAGCGTTTTCAGCATAACCCGCAACTTAAGGCATTACTTTCAGCACCCGTTCTAAGTTGCACAGTAGATCATTTGGTTCCAGCGACTGAAGGTACAAGAGGTGGTCGGCAAATTGCTCCCATGTTACGTCTTATGAGTAGTGATTTGGTACTGGATGAAATTGATGATTTTGATATCAATGATATGCCCGCGCTCACGCGTTTAGTGCACTGGGCTGGCCTGTTGGGTAGTCGCGTATTGTTGTCTTCTGCAACACTACCACCTTCATTGGTTGAGGGGTTGTTTCGAGCGTATAGACATGGACGAGAGCAATACCAAAATAACCGTGGTGAACCAGACAAACAGTTAGATATCTGCTGTGCTTGGTACGATGAGTTTAATACCGAAATGCAGGATTGCGCTACAGAAGCATTGTTTAAAGGGCAGCATCAGCAGTTTGTATCTAAACGACTGCAGAAGTTGAAAAAAGCAGAGGTACGCAGGCGCGGAGAGATCATCCCTTTCAATCCTCCAAAGGTCTCGGTTGCAGAGGTTCGTAAAGAATTTTCTAAGCTTGCACAGCAGCAGATGCTAAAGCTACATCGGCAGCATCACAGTGTCGATCCCGTTAGCGGTAAACGTGTTTCATTTGGTTTGTTGCGTATGGCTAATATTGAACCTTTAACTGATGTTGCGAAGGAGTTTTTACAAGAAGGTTCTCCCGCAGGAACACATATCCATCTTTGTGTTTACCATTCTCAGTTCCCGTTATTGCTGCGCTCAGCAATCGAGCAGCAGTTAGATAATGCGTTGAATCGGCGTGATATTGATGCGGTCTTTAACTTAAGAGATGTTCGCCAGAAAATTGATGCTACTTTAGCTGACGATCAAATGTTTGTCGTATTGGGAAGTCCGGTGACAGAAGTTGGTCGGGATCATGATTATGATTGGGCTATTGTAGAGCCATCGTCTATGCGTTCACTTATACAGTTGGCAGGCCGAGTGAAGCGTCATCGGCCTGAAACTTGTATTCAAGCCAATGTACATATTTTCAGTAAAAATTTAAAAGCATGCGAATTAAACGGTGCTCCAGCATATTGTAAGCCGGGGTTTGAAACTCAAACGCTTAAGCTTAATTATGCCGATCTTAATCAATTGCTTACGCCGGAACAGTGGCAGAGAATTGATGCGCAACCCCGAGTACAGGAAAGCGATCTGTTAAGGGCGAGTGAAAGTTTAGTGGATCTTGAGCACGTTGCTATGCGTAGGAAAATGCTTGCAGAGGAAAATACTCAACAAGAAAAGCTCCATCCGCGTCAACGCGCCAAAAAAATGGGTCAGAACATACCTAAGCTCGGAGCTTATAGTTGGTATACACAGCCTGATGCTCAGCTGACAAGTGTATTGAGTAAGGCGCAGCCTTTTCGCCAAAGTTATGAGACAGATATCGATTTAGTGTTACTGCCTAATGAGGATGAAGATGATTTTATTCTGTATGCATTGGATAAAGTGCAGGGGCAAGTTATAGGAAAAAGTGATCAACAGCATTTATGTCATCGATTAGATATCGAAAGCCAAATGGCAGAGGGTATTGGTATTTGGGGGCAGTCAGATTATATGCAGGCATTGACGCAGTTGGCTGAATCTTTAGACAAATCGCTAGAAGAGTGCGCTAAAAGGTTTAGCCTGTTGAGCTTGCCAGATAAAGGGATGGAGTATGGTTGGTACTTTCATCCTGCTTTAGGTTTTGTGAGGAAAAAGTGAAAGGGCCAGTTCCATATGGCCCGCTGCCTATTCGGCAGTAATGTTACAAACTACTATTTCTAAGCTACCTATACGGTAGTTAGCTAAGGGTACCAGATAGGCTATGGCACTCAAAGTAATGTGCGCAGATACAGGCTAGAGTATAGCGCCTATAGAATATAAGTAACAAAATACTAGGTTGATTTTTATGTGGAATAATATTAGTATTTGCTTAATCAGTGTGATTTCTGCTTGAAACTGAAATTAGGGGGTATCTAACAGGTTGCAGCCTGCTAGGTACCGATGTCCACTTCCAGAACTTGTCTATATTTAGGAGGGAACGCATGACTGGCAATTATGCTGTGATAATAGTTTAAGGGCGGCTGGCCCATATCCAGTCATATATCAGCGGGCTAGGCTCGCTGATATATTCCGCTATTCTAGCTTAATAATTCAAACTAGTGTGAAAAATATGTCTCAATCTCCAGAAGGAAAGGGAGAGTTACGTAAGCTGATGCAAGGTTTTATTCAGGAGCGTTTCCTGATTAAAGCTGAAAAGCTTGTGCCAGATGATCCCAAATATCTAAAACTACAAGAACAGTTTCAATATGATAACTGGCTTGCTGATGCCGCCCGTAGGGTGGGGCAGCTGCAAGTGGTGACTCATTCACTAAAAGCGATTCACCCAGATGCAAAAGGGACTAACCTTTATTGTCCTGCGGAGAAATTACCAAAATTCGACTTGGTCAGTAGTGCGTGTCTAGGCGCAGAGTTTGAGCGTGATGTGGTCGGTAATGCGGCGGCGTTGGATGTGTATAAATTTCTACGTTTGTCCTATAAAGAGCGGTCTTTATTGGAGTTGGCTTTAGCGCAAACGCCTGATTTTATTGCGGCTTTATCGGATGATGAAAAAGAGGGGCAGCTATTGTGTGAGGCTTTTGCCGGTATTACCCAAGCAAAAGGTGATCTTTCGTCACATACACGTGCCAAACAGCTGTACTGGTGGGTAGGCTCTGACCCAAGGGCGAATGAAAGCTATCATCTGTTATCACCGCTTTATGCGACATCGCTCGCCCATCGGGTTTATCAAACCTTAAACGAAGATCGATTTAGTGAGCGGGCTAAAGAAGCGCGCAAAGCGGCACGTGAAGATTCGTTTTCGGAGCAAGGCTATCGGGTATATCCCGATTTAGCAGTACAGAAACTGGGGGGGACAAAACCACAGAATATTTCTCAATTAAATAGTGAGCGTGGCGGTACTAACTATTTGCTCGCCTCATTACCCCCTTCTTGGCGCTCAGCTGAGGTTTCACCGCTGTTAAATATAGATACGGCATATTGGCGTTTTACTAAAAGGCCCGCTGTTAAAAAAAGTATTAACGGGTTGATTGGATTTTTAAAAGAAAGCCCTCCTAAAAATCTACATACACGAAATGAAGTAGATGAATATGTTGCTGTCCTGTTAGATGAATTAGTCATGTTTACCAGTGAAATACGTAAATTGACTCCGGGGTGGAGTGTGGACCCAGATTGCCGGTTGCCAGAGTATCAAAAGCATTGGTTAGATCCTCATCACTATGACGAAAACTTAAAAAACAGTGTGCCTGCATTAACGACTTGGTCTGAGGCGGTCATTGAAGCTTTTGCTGGCTGGTTAAACTTTAAAATGCGCCGAGCAGGTTTATCTGTGGGGAGTGCTGACTATCAGGATTGGTTTGTTCGCTTGCATAAAAAGTTAGCGTTACTGCAGGAGGAGCTACCTTATGTCTAATACTCAGTATTTGTTGGCATTACCTCGTTTACGGATACAGCACGCTAATTGCATCTCAAGTCCTTTAACATGGGGCTTTCCAGCGATGAGTGCATTTGTTGGTTGGATGCAGGCGCTAATACGTAAGTTGCCTGAACATCAGGATCTAGAATTTGATGCCATTGGCATTATCTGTCATCAGCATGAGTTACAAACGGATAAAGATTATGTTCACCGTTTTAACTTAACGCGTAATCCCGTAGATAAATCCGGTAAAACTGCGGCGATAGTGGAAGAGGGGCGGATTCACCTTGAAGTAACACTGTTGCTATCCGCGAGTGGTGGGAGCTGTTTAGGTTCCGATGAAGATCGCCAAAAGGTAGCTGATGAGGTCGCAGATCTGGTTGCTGGAATGCGGATAGCAGGTGGTTCAGTGCTAGCGTCATCTGCTTCACCTCAGCTGCTTATGTTTTCAGAGGATGATGAACAGCAATCTGTTCTGTTTCGTCGTTTATGTTATCAATGGTTACCAGGGTTTGCATTGGTCTTACGGGATGATCTTTTACAGGCTCATTGTGAAGCAATGCGTAGCGTTAAACCTAAAACAACATTATTGGATGCATGGTTGGACCTATCTCGTTTTAATCATGAATGTGTCGGGGTTGATGCTGAAAAAGAAGGGCCTAGTTTTGAATGGAAGGTACGCCAAAAGCCGGGTTGGTTAGTCCCGCTTCCAGTTGGCTACGGGGCATTGTCTCAGCTTTATGAGCCCGGCCAAGTAGCTAAAACACGTGATTCAGAAACACCGTTTCGTTTTGTGGAAACACTTTATTCAATGGGGCAATGGGTAAGTCCGCACAGAATAAACAGCATTGATGAGATTATGTGGTATGTCCATAACGATGAAGAGCAAGGGCTGTACCGTTTAAATAATGATTATGCCGATTTAGCGGCAAAGGCAAATGAAAAAGGAATTGAATGATGGCTACTTTAAAGACTGCATCTGTATTGGCTTTTGAGCGTAAATTGGACCCTTCAGATGCACTAATGTATGCAGGTAATTGGGAACAGAGACAGAGTTCAGCAGACTGGGCTGAAGTCACACTGAAAGAAAAGTCAGTTAGAGGCACGATATCGAACCGTTTAAAAGCGAAAGATCAGGATCCCGCTAAGCTTGATGCACAAATTGATAAACCGAATCTACAAACGGTTGATGTGGCGGCGTTGCCCGCTGATACGGATACACTGCAAACACGTTTTACCTTGCGGATTTTAGGCGGCGCGGGTGCACCATCAGCATGTAATGATGCGGCTTATCAAGAGCGTTTACAAACCGTGGTGCGCGATTACGTGAGTGAGCATGGCTTTAAAACCTTAGCTTATCGTTACGCTTATAACTTAGCGAATGGTCGTTTTTTATGGCGCAACAGGATCGGTGCAGAACAGGTTGAGGTGCAGGTTAATCTTTTAGAGGGTGGGCAAGCGGTACAGAACTGGTCGTTTGATGCATTAAATTTATCTTTACGTAGTTTTGAGGCCGATTTGCCCTCTGAGCAAGCGTTAAAAGAACTAGCAGATAAAATTGAACAAGGACTGTGCAACGAACGCCATATTTTATTAGAGGTTGTTGCATTTGTTCGTGTCGGTAGCGGACAAGAAGTTTTTCCGTCTCAAGAGCTAATTTTAGAACGTGGCAAAGGCGATAAAAGTAAGGTGTTATACGCTGTAAATGGTACAGCGGGTATTCACTCGCAAAAATTGGGTAATGCTATTCGCACTATTGATGATTGGTATCCTCAGACTGAAAGCACAGAGGACTTAGGGCCGATTGCTGCAGAACCTTATGGTTCGGTAACTACCCGCGGTGCAGCTTATCGTCAGCCAAAACAGAAAGAAGATTTCTATAATCTACTGGATAGTTGGTTACTGAAAGACAAAAAGCCAAGTACAGATAATCAGCATTTTGTCATGTCGATTTTGATTCGTGGTGGCGTCTTTGGGGAGGCTGGGTGATGTTATCTCATTATATTGAGATCAAAATTTTGCCTGATCCGGAGTTCTCAGAGTCCATGTTGATGGGGGCGCTGTTAAATAAGCTGCATCGGGCGTTGATCGAGCTAAATACCACGGACATTGGTGTGGCTTGGCCCGAGTATCAGTTAAAACCCAAAAGTCTAGGTGGAAGGCTGCGTATCCACTCGAGTGCTGCTCAACTAGATATGCTTATGGGGCTTAGTTGGTTAAAGGGCATGTCTGATCACACGCAGTGTTCTGATATCACTGAAATTCCCAAACAAGTGGAATATTTAAATTTTAATCGTAAGCAATATAAAACCAACGCTGATCGTCTACGCAGACGACGGATGAAACGTAAAGGTGAAAGCTATGAAGAGGCGCTTGCTCATATTCCGGTTTCTATTGAACGTAAATCGGATCTCCCTTTTGTCGGCTTACGCAGTCAGAGTACAGGGCAATCTTTTCAGTTATTTATAAACCGGAGTGACGTTGTTTCGGAACCACAAGTAGGGCAGTTTAATAGTTATGGTTTAAGTCCGGATGCGACCGTACCTTGGTTTTAACCCTTTTTTTAATGTTTAAACTGATTCTATAGAAATCAATAAGTTAGCTGGCAACCTCTAAAAAGGGTTTGTCAGCTTTTTTGGTATTACGCTCTTTAAAAATCAAATAGTTAACTATATTCTGTTCTTGTTCACTGCCGCACAGGCAGCTTAGAAAGCTCGAACATTAGTTAGGTCATCTCAGACTAAGTTCACTGCCGCACAGGCAGCTTAGAAATGGTAGCGGTTGCCGCTACCGTCACAAACCTCGTTCACTGCCGCACAGGCAGCTTAGAAATGAAATAAGAAAAGAGAGCCTAAAAGCTCTCTGTTCACTGCCGCACAGGCAGCTTAGAAATTCCTGCTCAAACAGCCAGCGA
>Ga0193958_1000927_pt1 | contig 9998 bp, 10 predicted proteins | sample FB_1_MG_FD_140320 | JGI IMG/M metagenome (GOLD analysis project Ga0193958, IMG submission 140320) | Microbial mat bacterial communities from the Broadkill River, Lewes, Delaware, United States - FB_1_MG | ecosystem: Environmental > Aquatic > Freshwater > River > Microbial mats | place: USA...
ATACAAAATCATATAAAGGCAGATCATCTGTTAAATGTAAAGTATTATAAGCTTTTTGATAAGTAGCTTTAATCTTAATATCATCAAAATACTTATTTATATAACTAATTTGATAATTATCAGATGAAATTAAACTTTTTGTTGCACTACCATCAGCACTTAAGTTTGATAATGGATTAATATCTAAATATTGAGCATCAACTAAAAAATGGTTATTTTTATCTGAAAGAGTACCTAAAAAATGTTTTCTATCATTACTTTTTTGAATATCTTTTCCGCTAATTACAGGCTTTTCTCTTTTATTATCTAAGTTTGAAGCATAAGCGAAATATGAAATTCCATTTAATTCATCTGTATAAAATGCACTTTGCTGATTTAAGCCATGACTACCATTTGATAAAAGTACTTTTCCACCTTTATCTCTTTGGGGAACTTTAGTATGTAGTTTTATTAAAAGAAATGTTGATTCAACACTATATTCAAAAGAAGGAGTATTATAATATATTTCAATATGGTCAACAAATTCCAACTCAATATTACCAAATAAACCAAAACCACTTCCATATATTCCACTAACCATCTCATGATCATCTAGATAAACTCTAACAGAAGATGAACTAAAAGGTACAACTTCGCCAAAAGTTTTGATATTTGATACTGCAAAACGATTTTCTTGATATGTTATCATAGGAAGAGTTTTTATAATATCTTTTAAATTTCTTGCTTGCATTTTTTCAATGTCAGCTCTAGTGAAGATTATAGAATGTCCAGTATTTGATAACTTTGTTTTCTTTGATAAATCACTCTTTTGTGTATATTCACTTAAAAGTTTATCTAAACCTGTATCATCTTGTGCATAAACATTAGATGATAATAAAAATAAACCCAAAATACTAATAAATTTCATTTTTCTACTTTTTATTAAATTATTAATTATTAATTATTATACAATACTAATTATTAATCTATTGAGATCGACTATATGTAGTAGTCTATACTATTATTTCCTATTATTTTTTAAAGTAAAAACTTATTGTATAATTTCAAAAAATTAGGAACTTATAAATTGATGAAAAAATATATTTTATTTGATAATGATGGTGTGTTAGTAGAAACTGAAAACTGGTATTTTGAAGCAAATAAAAAAGCATTAAAAGAGTTAGGAATAACACTACACTTAGATAAATATTTAGAAATTATGGCTAGAGGTGGTACAGCCTGGGAAGTTGCACAAGAGGCTGGAATTTCTACTGATATTATTGATAAAAAAAGATTTCAAAGAGATATTTATTATCAAGAGTTTTTAATGACTAAAGAAATTGAAATACCTAATGTAAGAAAGGTTTTAGCTGATTTATCAAAAAAATATGAAATGGCAATAATTACAACATCAAGAAGAGTTGATTTTGAACTTATTCACAAAAATAGAGGAATAAGTGATTTTATGAAATTTGTTCTTTGTGTTGAAGACTATCCAAGGGCAAAACCCTACCCTGATCCATATTTAGCAGGTCTTAAAAGATTTAATGCAAAAAAGAAAGAAACAATTGTTGTTGAGGATTCACAAAGAGGTTTAAGTTCTGCTATTGATGCAGGAATTGAATGTGTAATTGTAAAAAATGAATTCACAAAAACACATGATTTTTCAAAGGCAACTTATTTTATAGATAAGTTAGAAGATTTAAAAAAGCTATTATAGATTATTTAGAAATAGCATCTAAAATAAATCCTTCTAATTTTTCTTTAGAAGTTTTTCCTACAAATTTCTTAACAAAATCACCATTCTTAGTGAATAAAAACATTTCAGGGACTTTTTGAATATCGCCTAACTCTTTTGCTAGTTTAAAGTTTTCTTCACCAACAGTTACAGGATATTGTATTGAGTGTTCTTTTATAAATTGTAAAACTTCTTCTTTTGGTTTATCTTTTTCAAATAATACAGAAACAATTTCAAAATCATTTTTATACTTTTCTCTTAACTCTTTTAAAATAGGTAATTCTTCAATACAAGGAGGACACCAAGTTGCAAATACATCAATCAAAATTGCTTTATTACCTTTATAATCTTTAAAATCTAATCCTTCTTCTGTACTTGTAAATTCTATTATTTTATCATCAGTTGTAACTAACTTAAAAGTTTGGGATACAAACTCCTCTTTTACTTTTTCTATTTGTTCTTTTGGTTTAGCTAAAACACTTTCATCTATTGAACTTTTTGTATCACATCCACTAAACAATAAAATTGTTGTAATAATTGAACTAATTAATATTTTATTTTTCATAATTTTCCTAACTTATATTTGATAATTCTTTTAAAAAATCTTTTGCTTCTTGTTCGTCAAAAAATAGATTCATTGATAATTCAGCATTTATCTGTTTTAAAAGTTTTATTTTTTCTTGAATTTGTTTTGTTTTATCTTCATCATACTTACGTAAAACTGTAATCATTTGATTTTTATAGTTTTCTTTTAATTCTTCTTTTTTTATTACTTTAGATTTTATATTAACACTTTTATTTTTAAAAAAATATAAGAACAATAAAACTGCTAGTGCAACAAATAGTATTAATAAAATGTTATCTATCATTTGATTTTCTTTTTATGAGATTTAAGATAAAAACCTAAGTTTTTATCTTATTTGAGTTATTTTTGTCTAGCTAGAGCTTTTGCTTCGTTTGCAATTTCTTCTGCTCTTCTAGCTATTCTTAAAGCTTCTGCTATTGCTTTATTATTTTCTTCTTCAGTCTCTAGTTTTTCAATTCTTTCTAAAACATTTCTATAATCAATATGCCCAATAGTCTCTAAAACTCTTGGTGCTTGAATAATATATTTTATATATCCTAAATCTTTCCAGTTTTCAGTGATTTTATTATCAATATGTTTTTTATACTCATTACAAATTTCAGTTTCATTTGAAACAAAAGCTAAATCCAAATTAATATCTTCTGTTTTTGAAAACATATTATTATATAAAGCTTTTAAATGTTCACTGCTTTTTAAATTAGAAATGTATTTATAAACTTTCTCATTTTCATCTTTTTCTAACATATAATTTAAAATCTTTTCAGATATTTTTCCCTCTTCATCTGATAATAAATCATTCATTTTAGCTGTACAATTTTCAAAAACTTGTAAAGAGTTTTGTTTGTCTAAACCTTTAATAAATTTAAATAAATCAAGATTATAACCATAAGAGAATCTATCAATCTCTTTTTGTAAAGGATTTATAATATCATTAGGATCTGAAGTTGTATTAGCATATTTTGCAATACTATTTACAAATTGAACATCATTTTCATTAAAATTTCTATCTTTATAATACTCTTTGATTTCATCAGCTAAGTTTTTATCTAAAAGTGTTTTTGATTTTTCTTCATAAAAAGATGTTAATTCTTCAATTTTAAATTTTTTAGAGTTTTGAGCCATCAATGAATATTGAGCAGACATTTGTTTATATTTTGAGATTTTTTCTTTTATATCAAAATCTTTTAATAGTAACAATTCTTGTTTTAATATTTCATCTTTTTGAATATTAATACTATTTGCAACTTTTAAACCTCTTTTTGGAAGTTCTGTTACTAATTTTGTCAGCTTTGAATCATAATCATTAAAATCTTTTGAATCTTGAATTTTTGATACTAATTTAACTGCCGAAGATATTTTGAATGAACGTCTAATTAAAAATATTATTATAAGTAATAATACTAATAAAACTAAAATTGAAACATATATACCATCAGGGTCTTGTTCATATATTTTTACGATATCGAAACTCAACTCTTTACATAAAGATATAAACTCGCTAATTCTATTTAAAAATGACATCCAAACATCCTTTATCTTTTCTTATTATTTAAAATATAGTATACATAATTTTTCTTAATACCTTAGATAAAGAAACCTAGCTAGAAAATCAATAATTCTAATGTATACTATACGAAACAAAATAACTTATTTATACATAGTTTCTAATAATAAATCTTCTAATTCACTAGCTGATAGAACATTTAATCTCTTACCATTTATAAACACAGCAGGAGTTCCTCTAACATATAAATTTTGTGCATCTTGCATATCAGTTTTTATAATTTCATCAATTTTTGGATCTTTCATATCTTCTTTTAGTTTTTCAATATCTAATCCATCAACATTTTTTATATAGTTCCATAATAGTTCTGGTTTTTCATTATAATGCATTGCCCAAACAGGTTGTTTTTCATAGATAATTTCTAAAACTTCATTATATTTGTTTTGAATTCTTGCAGCTTCTACCATTTTGATAACAAAATCTGAATTTTTATGATTTGCAAGATATCTTATTACTAATTTGATGTCTTCATGATATTGTTTAAACATTTTTTTCATTATTGGATGGAATAAAGCACAAGATTCACATTCTGGATCTAAAAATTCAACTACATATATATTTTTCTTATTTTCACCAAATGAAACACTATAAGGTCTAACAAAAGGTTCTTTTGCATAATCAAAAGTTGATACAGACTCAACTTTTTTATTTTCAACATTTTTGTAAGTATACATCCCACCTACAAATATAACGGCTAAAATAAATAGCGCGATAACTACTAAATTTTTATTTTTCATCTAAATAATTTCCTTTTTTTAAAATAATTAATAATATAAATAAAATTGCATAAGCAATAAAAGACAATAAGGGAATAGTTATAAATCCAAGCCAATTTATATAAACAGTTGAGCAAGGTACTCCTTTGACACAAGGTACTAAATCTTCACTAATCAACCCAAACATTAATAAATTATGATAGATAGATAAACTTAATCCTGTGATTACTAAAGGAAATGAATATTTAAAAAGTTTGTCATCAGGGTAAAGTAAATTAATTAGAAAGATTAAAACCAATGGATACATAAATATTCTTTGATACCAACACATAGAACAAGGTACAAAGTTCATGATTTCTGAAAAGAAAAGACTACTTAAAGTTGCAATACTAGCAACTAGAAAAGAAAGAAAAACTAAAACCGAACCAAAATTTGATTCACCAATATTATTACTCAATAAAAAATTCCTTTTAAGCTAAAAAAGATGAGGATACCCTCACCTTTTAAGCTCCTCCACCAATTGCAGAATTTAATTCTGCATGAATTTCACTTCTTGGTATTGAGTCACATAAAGCAACCGACTCATTTAAAGCTTTAAAAAACTCTTCAATATTTTCATAAGGTATTTCAACCTCAGAAACTTTGTTTTTACCATGAGAAAAAATTGCAATACTCACAACAGGACTACTATATTCACCATAAGGTTTTTCAATATGCTCAATTCTAACTGTATCATCAGTTGAATGAGCTAATTTAAAAGTTTTAACTTCAATATGTTTTGCTGGCATAATAACTCCTTGTATTTAATATAGATAAATTGTATCATAAAATAAGAGCATAAATAAAGCAAAACATAATTATTTTATAGAAGTTGCAGTTAAAAAAAGATAATTTTTCCCAGTAAGAGTAACTCTATATTTTTTTTGCTGCAAATATTTTTTACAAAAATATACATCCTTATATAGTACTGATTGCTCACTGTATGAATAGTTTGCAGCTTTTGCTCCATATATCATTTCTCCATTTATCCACCTACAATTTGGGAAACCTAAAATTATAGAACCATTATCCTCTAAATAATTTTGAACTAAATCCATAAATAAAAGTTTGAAATTTAAACTTGAACTTTGTAAAGTTCCTATTGATATAATTAAATCTGATTTTTCTAAATTTAATTCATTTAATTTATTTATATCATGATTATAAAAAGTAAAATTTTTAGAAGGAAATCTATTCTTTGCAAATTCAATTGCACTCTTTGAATAATCTACTCCCACAAAATTGATTTCTTCAAAACTTTTATTATCTACAACATTTTTTATAATTTCAAATTCATCTGCCTTATTTATTCCAAGATTTAATATATTTTTTTTCTCACTAACTTTAGCATTTTTTAATGCATAGCTATAAGCATTTAAAAAAGCTGGTTCTTCGTTTTTATTTATTTTAAAAAAAGTTGAATTTTCTCCATACTTTTCATTTCTATCATTATTTAAATCATTATGAAAGCTTTCATTCAAGTCCAGTTTTAGAAACTGTAATAATATAGTTTGTTCTTTAATCTCTAAAATAAATAATCTACTAAATAGTATTTCAGCTAAATCAGTCCATGATTTATAAGATCTATAAATATATTCTTTATCTAGTTTAATTGATTCTCCGGCATAAGCATTGGTTTTTATATTTGGATTTAACACTTCTATTTCTGATTTGTCTTGATTTTTTAATTCATTATTTAAATAAGAAATGATTTCATACATAGGTTCATTTGTGAATTTCTTCATATTTAATCTTTTTATTAATTTTTGAAATTATATAACATTAAACTAAAATCAAAGTGTTACATTTTAACTTATTTTTTTAGATTAATTTTTTTTATTAAACTATTTTTAATATTTTACACTTTTTATACATTTTTTTTTACTATAATCATAATGTTATATGGAAATTTAGGAGAGAAAATGAATACATTAAACATACAAACCGCAGATTTATGCGATGACAATAAAGATAAAAAAATTCAGGTTTTATCATCAAAATTCAAAAACTATGGGGGTTTGAAGAAATTTTGGGGAAAAATCATAACTATCAAATTAGATAAAAGTAATTGGCTATTACTTGAAACTTTAAGAGATGAAGATGGTGAAGGTAAAATCATTGTAGTAGATAATGCACAAGAATTTTTTGGGGTTGTTGGTGATAAGTTAATGGCTTTTGCTAAAAATAACAACTGGAAAGCGATTATATTAAATGGTTATGTAAGAGATACTGATGAGACACAAAACATTAATGTTGGATTATATGCAATTGGTACTTGTCCACTTAGAAACTTTGAAAAAACTAATTCAGCTAGGGGAGTTGAATTAAATTTTGAAGGTGTTACATTTAATGATGGAGATTATATTTATGCAGATAATGATGGAATAATCGTTTCTAAAGAAAAACTTATTTAACAACTATTAAAATTATTTGAAACACTAAAATAGAATATATATCTCAATTTACCAAGTTTTATTAGATTAACTAAATAAAATGGATAAAATTAGCTTTTTAATTATTTAGACAAAGGTAGCATATTGAGATATATTATTCTAGGACTTATTCTTGCTGGATTATTCCAAGTATTTTTTTGGATAACACAAGACCATCAAGTTTCCCTAAACCAAGACTCTTTTGAAAGTATTGAATCACTTTCATATTCACCCTATGAAGGTTACGATAAAAAACTCTTATCAGCTAATCAAATAGAAGAAGATATAAAAGTTTTATCATTTTTTACTAAAAAATTAAGAACTTATTCAACAACTGACGCAGAAGCTATTTTAAAAGTTATTTCAAATACTGATATAAAAATTGACTTAGGGCTTTGGCTAAGTGGCAACTACAAAGAAAATTTTGACGAAATTTTAAGAGCGGTACAACTTGTAAAAACATATAAAAATAATATTGTAAATGTTATTGTAGGAAATGAAACAGTTTTAAGAAAAGATTTAAATGAAGTAGAATTAGTTGCTTACTTAAATTATGTTTCTAATTTAATTGATAAACCAATTACTACAGCAGAAGTTTGGGATATCTGGGATAAAAAACCTATTTTAGCTGAAAATGTTGATTTTATTACTATACATATATTACCTTACTGGGAAGAGATACCTATCGAAGATTTTAATACTTATGTGTTAGGAAGATATAACTACATAAAAGAAAAATTTCCTAATAAATTTATAAATATTGGAGAAACAGGTTGGCCTAGTCATGGGTACAATAATAAAAAAGCTGTTCCAAATATAAAAAATCAAGCAACTGCTATTAGAGGTTTTTTAAATATGGCAAAAGATAACAATATTTCTTATAATATTGTAGAAGCTTTTGATCAACCATGGAAAGGTTATGAAGAAGGAAATGTAGGTCAATATTGGGGAATTTTTGATTCAAATAGAAAAATAAAATTTTATATCAATGGTGATATTGAATTAAATGAATATTGGATTTATCAAATGATTGCTGCAATTATAATCGGTGCATTATTAACACTTTTTGGTTTAAAAAATCAAAGAGTTAATATAAATCATGCTTTTGCATATGGAATAGCTGCACAAGGTATGGCATTTGGTATTGTTATGGCTATTACTTATCCTTTTATAAACTATATGAATTTTGGTATGTGGGTTATGTGGGGGATGGGAACATTTTTAATGATTCCACTTATTGTAATTACTCTAGCAAAAGCAAATGAACTATTTAAAAACTCTATTGGAATTGCTCCTGAAAGATTAATTCCTTTAGATTTAAAATCTGATAATATCCCATTTGTTTCAATTCATGTTCCAGCATACAAAGAGCAACCTGATGTTTTAGCTGAAACATTAAAAGCCTTATCTAAACTTGAATATCCTAATTATGAAGTACTAGTTGTAATAAATAATACACCAGAAGAGTTTTATTGGAAACCTATTGAAAAGTTATGTAAAGAACTTGGAGATAAGTTTGTATTTATGAATATTACTTGCACAGGGTTTAAAGCAGGTGCTTTAAATGAAGCCTTAGAATATACAAATAAAAAAGCTGAAATTATTGCTGTTATTGATGCAGATTATGTAGTTGAATCACCTTGGTTAGTGGATTTAGTTCCATTATTTGATGATCCAAAAGTTGCAATAGTTCAAGCCCCACAAGATCATAGAGATGGAGATGAATCAATTATTAAAACTGCTATGAATGCTGAGTATGCAGGATTCTTTGATATTGGTATGATTGATAGAAATGAAGAAAATGCAATTGTTGTTCATGGTACTATGGTAATGGTAAGATTAAGTGCAATGATGGAAGTTGGAGGTTGGGGAACTGATACTATTGTTGAAGATAGTGAATTAGGACTTAGATTATTTGAAGCTGGATATGAGGCTCATTATACAAACAGAAGATATGGATATGGATTACTTCCTGATACAGTTGAAGCTTTTAAAACACAAAGACATAGATGGGCTTATGGTGCTATACAAATTCTTAAAAAACATTGGAAAGAGTTTAAACCTTCTGCTAAAAATTTAACGCCTAGACAAAAGAAAAAATTTGTTGCTGGATGGTTTTTTTGGCTAAGTGATGCAATGGGTCCTGTTATGGCTATAATGAATATTATTTGGGTTCCAGTAATTATATTTGTAGGAGTTACAATTCCAACTATTCCACTTACTATTCCAATTATCACCGCATTTTTAGTAAATATTTTACATACATTTATTTTATATAGAATAAAAGTAAAAACTTCATTTAAGAACACTATTTTAAGTTCAATTGCTTCTATGAGTTTACAGTTAATTATTTTTAAAGCTGTCTTCGATGGATTTGTAAAAGATGGATTACCTTTTAAAAGAACAGAAAAAGGTGGTAAACCTAAAAAAGCTAGTACTAATCCAATTATTAGTGAGACTATTTTGGCAATTTTATTACTAACAGCATTTTTTGCTTTAATTATAACAAATGATGCAGGTATAATTGAAATATACGTATTTGCAGCAACTATACTTATTCAAAGTATTCCTTATATCTCAGCAATAGTTATGAGAATACTTGAGCTACAATCAATAAAAAATGCAAAATCTTAAAGATTATTTCCTAATTTAATTTTAAATTAGGAAATGATTTCCTCAAACTTTCCATAAATTTAACACCAGGATCACTTTTTTTAGTTCTATACTTCTTATCTTTTTCTAAAAAAAGTTTATTATTTACAAAATTAGTATATTCATAATGACCTATTAAATACTCAATTGTTTTATACTTATTTTTTAAATAATCAATTAATTTTATATTAGATTCTAGTTGTGCAACTGTTAAATTATCTTGTTTTATTTGACCATCAACATTTTCAATTCCAATACTGCTATAGTTTAAACCAATAACATGTCTAGCCAT